>Ga0206682_10004262_pt1 | contig 11757 bp, 6 predicted proteins | sample M240m12015metaG_FD_155444 | JGI IMG/M metagenome (GOLD analysis project Ga0206682, IMG submission 155444) | Ammonia-oxidizing marine archaeal communities from Monterey Bay, California, United States - M2 40m 12015 | ecosystem: Environmental > Aquatic > Marine > Intertidal zone | place: USA... | reverse complement strand
AGCGCCTCAAGGGGTGCTGCAATAGCGAATGACAGTGCAGTAAACACAACGATCACGGGGATAAGTATGCCCGCTTCCCAGCCATCGGGAATTCGATGCCGAAGCTCGCTTGGTAGCTGCACCCAGAAAAAACTCATAAGCAAAATGCTTAGCGGGAGAATGACCAGCACTGAGAAAATGCCGAGCAGGTTATTCTCAACGAATGGGGCGAGCCAAAGACCGGCAAGGAAGCCCAACACAACGGTGGGCAACGCCTCCATCAATTCTATGAGCGGCTTTACCTTGCGGCGCATCATTGGCGCCATGAAATAACCGGTAAAGATCGCACCACAAATCGCTAACGGGGCGGCTAAAAGCATCGCATAAAAAGCGGCCTTTAAAGTACCAAACGACAATGGGACCAAGCTGTATTTGGGCTCAAACTCGTTCGTTGCCGCCGAGGATTGCCAAATAAAGTCGGGCTCACTGTACCCCTCGTACCAGACTCGACTCCACAGTGCAGACCACGACACTTCCGGGTGTTTATTCTCTACCGCCCAAAGCGCCATCTGGCCTCGTCCGCTTTCGATAAGCAGCGCATCGCCCCGCGGGGAGATTGCAAGCGCGCACGCGCCATCGACCGCGAGCTGTCCGGTAAACGCCTGTCGTCGTGCTGTCGTATTGAACAGCGAAACCACACCCTGCGCATCGACACTCACGAAGCTCTTACGGCGCTGCTCGGGGCTGAGCGACACAACCGGAGACGCCGAGTCTTGGAAGCTTCGAATCTTCTCTAGCGCAACGGTGTCGTCGCGCTTCGTGAGAAACCACTGCGATATCGCGCCCTGATCATCACCAACGAGCAGTGAAATTCCGCCGAGCAAGAAGGAGATATCAGTAGGGTTAGCGCGCCCTGCCGTTAAGAGAGCCTGTACTTCGAATTGTGGATTGGAGGCAGTGAAGGCGGTGCGCAGACTCAGAAGTCGCGCAAGGCCTTCATCGTCTATGACGAACAACCAGAAGCGATCGCCGTCGATGAAAAGTTGTTCTCCCCCGAGGGTCATTCCGCTTAGCCGTCTCTCTTCTATTTCAAATTCGGCGCCGCCGCCTAGGTCGAACGCTGCGAACAGACTTGTCTGTTTACTTGCTTTGAGAAGGCTAAGTTCGCCGCCTCGCGCTGTCGCGGCGAGCATCATATTCTCGCCGGAGGTTCGCAGTGCGATCGAGGCGAGCGGTTTGTCAACGGCAAGCGTGTAGGGGATTTCCCCAAACGGGTAGTCGATTTTAGGAGTGAGAATGCGCCGATTGTCTAGCTGCGCGAAACGCGTGTCATAGGCATAACGCGCAACAACTGCCTCACCAGTATTGAGACCCAACGCAAATAAACCTGATTGTTCTGAGTCTAGCGCAAAGCTGGTTATCGTCGCGCCGGAGGGAACCTTAACGGCAATCGTCGCAGCGTTCTCGCCACTTTCAAGATCAAAAAAGCGCGCCACGCCATCGTCTCCGAGACGCATCGCCATCTCTGACTGCTCTTCGATCGCCAAATGCAGGCTCGCTGAAGAATCTTGGAGATCGTAGGACGCCGCCTCTTCGACCGTAGCTCCAGCGAAAAGTGGAACGACTTCATAAAATAAATAAGCGAAGATAAGCAGGATCGCGACAATCACGCTGATGCCACCCACTGCGATACTCACCTTCGCCGTTTTGTCGCTCAGATGGCGCCAGCGGCGACGGGAAGCGAGCTTCTCGGAAGACAAAACCGAGACTTTGACCGATTGGCTAGGCTCGTCGTCTATGAGTCGCGACTGCGCCTCGGGTAAGTTATCTGCAGGCATAGGGTCTAGTTCTTTATCGGTGAGCGCGAATATTACAGTTTAATGGCAAAGGAGTCACCGTTACGGGTCACCCTTGAGGCAAGCCTTTCGATATTTCTGTCGCACCAAATGACAAGAGGCTAGCCCGAACCCCGTTCGCCTAGCCTCTTGGCCCGTGACAGAAGACCGTTTGTAAGTCTTTTCTAGCCTCGAGAGCGAATCATATGCCGAGGTTACGCAGGGTCCCCTCAACAACACGGGCTGGCAATGGGATATAACCATCTTTTAGCACAACATTTTGACCAGACTGTGACAGCACCAGTTTGAGGAACTCACGCTCGAGCGGCGGCAACGGCGTATTAGGCGCTTTGTTGATATAGACATACAAGAAGCGCGCGAGCGGGTAATTGCCCGCAACCGAATTTTCAGGCGTCGCCTCGAAGAAATCGCCGCCTTCGGTGCGCGCAATGGGCACGGCACGGACGCTTGAGGTGCGATAACCGATACCAGAATAACCAATGCCGTTAATAGAAGTGCTCACCGACTGAACAACCGATGCAGAGCCCGGCTGTTCGTTAACATTATTTTTGAAGTCGCCGTCACAAAGCGCCGCTTCTTTAAAGTAGCCATAGGTACCCGACACAGAATTACGTCCGAAAAGCTGCATACCGCGCTGTTGCCAGGGACCAGAGAGCCCTAACTGCCCCCAGTTAACGACATCGGTAGCAAAGCCGCAGCGCTGATTAGAAGAAAACACTGCGTCTACTTGTGGCAGAGACAAGCCTTCGATCGGGTTGTCTTTATGCACGTAAACCGCCAGCGCGTCGATCGCTACCGGCACTGCAGTAGGCTTGTAGCCATAGCGAGACTCGAATGCCTCGATCTCATTGTCTTTCATCTCACGACTCATCGGGCCGATATTCGCGGTACGCTCGGTGAGAGCTGGTGGCGCTGTCGACGAACCTGCCGCCTGAATCTGAATATTCACGTTCGGATAGACACGCTTAAAGTCCTCCGCCCATAGCGTCATTAGGTTCGCCAACGTATCCGATCCTACGCTCGACAGGTTGCCCGACACTCCACTGGTGCTCTCATACACCGGAATGGCTGAATCGACGTCTGCAGCGACAGCCGGTGCGCTGCCTAACAGCGTCACTGTGGCCAGGCCTACAAGCCTGATGCAACTAATCTTTTTAATTATGGCATTCATCTAATTGATTCCTATAGATTTTATCTTTCGATACAGGCTAGAGCGAGTATACAAAGCATCGTTAAATGGTTCAGATGGGAAAAGACTATATGACGAAAATATTACAGTAATATGACAAACCGTGCTCGGACGTCTTTCAGTCCGGAACAAAACCTGCGCATTAATTAATTGTCATCTAATCGTCACACCCTTTCGAGCAAATGTCGTTAGACTAGTTTTACGGTTTTTTCACACAAACGCGCAGGCAAGAATCGACAGACATGGGATTTTCGCAGTACATTGCTCACGATCCCGCACCTGCCAAGCCGGCGGCTGCGGCCCATCTTACCGATGAGAGCGAAGTTGTGAGCACAGACAGTAATAGCGAAGTAGATCTTGCCAACAGCGAATACTACGAGAATCGGGAATTAAGCTATTTTAAATTTAATTTGAGAGTCCTCGAGCAAGCGAAAGACGAGAATCATCCGCTGCTCGAACGCCTCATGTTTCTTCTTATTTTTAGCTCTAATCTCGATGAATTCTTCGAAATTCGTGTCTCGGGTTTGAAAAAGCAGCTCGGGTTTGGCAGACAGCGCCCCGGCGCAGATGGACAATACCCGGAACAAACACTCAAGATTCTTCATCAGCAGGTGCGAGATGCCCTGTCTGAGCAGTACCGCATTTTAAATGACGACCTCTTCCCCTCTCTTGCTAGCGAGGGCATTCGCTTTCTGGCCCGCCATGAATGGAACGATGCCCTAAAAGATTGGACTCGCGACTATTTTTTCAATGAAGTCGTCCCAGTAGTAAGCCCACTTGGGCTTGACCCTGCCCACCCCTTCCCGAGATTGGTCAATAAGAGCCTCAATTTTATCCTGTCATTGGACGGCAAAGACGCCTTTGGTCGCGACAGCGGTCTTGCGATAGTCCCTGCCCCGCGGTCGCTACCTCGGCTAATCAAGGTCCCGCGCGAGATTTTGCCCGACGGCGACAATTTCGTTTTCCTGTCGTCCGTTATTCATGCCTATGTCGAAGAGTTCTTCCCTGGAATGAGCGTGACCGAATGCCATCAATTTCGAGTTACACGAAATTCAGACCTAGAGATGTCCAACGTCGAAGTCGAAGATTTCGCCATGGCGCTGAAAGGCGAACTCCATAGCCGGCGCTTTGGCGCCGCGACTAAACTCGAGGTCGGCGCCGAGTGCCCTTCCCAGCTGACTAATTTCCTCTTAGACCGCTTTGATCTCACTCAGGAAGAGCTGTTCACACTCGACGGCCCGGTTAATCTACAGCGACTCATGGCGCTTTTTGGCATGGTCGACAGGCCAGACCTGCGCTTCCCTAAATTTACACCGGGCCTGCCAAAAGTATTAGAGGAGCATCAGTCGATTTTCGCCGCCGTCGCACGCGAAGACCAATTGCTTTTACACCCCTATGAATCGTTCCTGCCGGTTATCGATTGGGTTAGACAAGCAGCGAAAGACCCCTCTGTCCTGTCGATAAAACAGACGCTTTACCGCACAAACGAATCGTCTGAACTGGTGCAAGCGCTCGCCGAAGCAGCTCGCTTCGGCACCGAGGTGACCGTGGTTATTGAACTGCGTGCTCGCTTCGACGAAGAAGAAAACATTAATTTCGCCAGCATCTTGCAAGAAGCCGGCGCCGTGGTTGTGTACGGCGTCATGGGCTACAAAACCCACGCAAAAATGCTGCTGTTCGTCCGCCGCGAAGGCAATGAATTAAAGCGCTACGCGCATTTAGGGACTGGCAACTATCACCGGAAGAATTCGTTAATCTATACAGACTATTCGCTGCTCACAGCGGATGAGACACTGTGCGCAGATGTGCATAAAGTTTTTCAGCAGATCACTGGCATGGGAAAGAAGATCCACCCCAATCTCTTAATACACGCGCCGTTCAATTTGAAAAAATCTTTGCTCAAAATGATTGCCGAAGAAGCGGCTGCAGCTGAGGCTGGAAAGGAAGCGAGAATAGTTGCAAAGCTCAATGCCCTGACCGATCCCGAGATGATACGCGCGCTTTACGAAGCCTCAAACGCAGGCGTTAAAGTTGACCTTATTGTGCGCGGCATGTGCTGCCTGCGACCCGGAATCGAAGGCGTCAGCGAAAACATTCGTGTGGTCTCAATTATCGGCCGGTTCCTAGAGCATTCCCGCGTCTATTATTTCAAAAATTCGGAGCAGCAACTCTACTGTTCAAGCGCCGATTGGATGGAGCGCAATTTGAGCAATCGCATTGAGGTTTGTTTCCCCATTCTGAAGAAGAAGCATCAGAGTCGAATTCTGACGGAAATTGAGTGGCATTTAGAGGATGAGATTCAGTGTTGGGAGCTCGGAGCCGATGGCGAATACACGAAAATACAGCATGCGACGACGCAAGAGTCAGCTCAAGGTGTGCAACAAAGACTGCTAGAGAAGCTCGCTTAACTGAGTAGGTATTCAGCTTTCGAAAAATTAATCGCGCTGTTTAAACCGCGGCATGTCCTCGTTATCCATTATCCGAAGCGCCTGCTGATTGCGCATCATAAATTCGAGCATCCCTTCGCGCAGCGCAGTCGCGCTAAAGGTGATTTTGTCTATCGAATACGCTTGCATAACACCCAATAGAACACTCCAACCTGCTAGTAACAGATCTTTGCGACGCTCCTTTAGTCCGGGCAAGTCAACACCAGAGATTACTTGATCAATAAACGCGCTTCTGAGCGCAAGCAGGGCCTCCTTGGAAACCTGCCCAGCCCCGAAACCGTGAGCTTCACAAACAGAGGCCAGCATTTTAATCGTGCCCGAGGCAGCAAACGCCTCGTCCCAGCCAGCCGCTTTGACTGCCGGTGCGACTCTGGCGAATGCGGCGCGCGCATCAGCCAGCGCAGATTCCATTGCCAATTCGAGAGATTGCTCAGAGAGATGTGCTTGTCCAAAATAACTGTCGCGCCAGGCAACACTGCCTACTGCCAAACTCTCAGTGAACAACTGCGCGGAGCCATGCCCCACAATAACCTCGGTGCTTCCACCACCTATATCGATAACCAAGCGCCGCGCCGCGCTCTTCGGCAACCCGCTAAGCACGCCAGCGTAGATCAAGACCGCTTCTTGAGTACCAGTAATGGGCGAGATGTGGATGCCGAGCTGATCCGCCGCTCGAATAAAGGCTTGCGCATTACTCGCGACGCGAAAGGTGTTGGTGCCTAGCGCCCAGTAACGCGCAACCGGGTAGCGACCGAGCAATTCATCAAAGCGTTTGAGACAGTCCAACCCGCGTTCGAAGGCCGCCGGAGATATCGCGCCACTGGCTCGAACCCCCTCCCCTAGCTGCACTCGCTCGCTACACCGCTCTATAATCTCTATGCGCTCTGGCGTCCATTGTGCTATCAGCAGATGGAAGCTGTTAGAACCGAGGTCGATACACGCTTGCAGCGAGTTGTGGGTAGAGCTAGGCAAAGTGGTCTAACCTCGAAAATCGTTAAAGAATGGCTCATTACGATTAACAGGATTAGATCATCGACTGCTGGTAGTTCTCAATCCCTACACGATCGATAAGCCCAAGCTGCGATTCCAACCAATCGACATGCTCTTCTTCGCTAACAAGAATCGAATTAAGTAGGTCACGCGTCGCATAATCTTGCACCGACTCGCAGTAAGCAATCCCTGCCCGCAGGTCGGGGCACGCTACCATTTCGAGTTGCAGATCGCATTCGAGCATCTCACGCGTGTTTTCGCCGATGAACAATTTGCCTAGCGATTGTAGATTGGGCAGTCCTTCCAAAAACAAAATTCTTTGCACGAGCTGGTCGGCGTGTTTCATCTCGTCTATCGACTCTTCATACTCTTTGTCAGCGAGCTTATTCAGCCCCCAGTCTTGAAACATACGCGAATGTAAAAAGTACTGATTTATGGCAACCAGTTCATTGCCAAGCGCCCTGTTGAGATGTTTGAGTACGGTAGCGTCAGATTTCATAACTGCTCCTAAATTGCCGCCTTTAGCGTCTGATATTCTTTAGGTGGGTAAGTTTATCGTGGCTCTAGAGAGTGTAATTTGCGCGCGAAAAAGTCAAGTTGCGCGCGCTCTGCTCTCGACAAACGGCGACGCATGGCTTTGGCAGGTAAATGAAGTCAATAAGTCTAGACAGACAATTCTAGGCAGGCTGGGAAGGGGCGCAGGTGCGCCCGAATTCTTTCACGATACTGCGTGCGAGTTTGCTGCATCGACCACATTCACTAGCAACGCCAAGCTGAGCGCGAAGATCACTGAAGCTGCCGCAGCCGCTTTTGCAGGTTTCTCGGATCTGGTTGTCGGTTACTTGTCGGCAAATGCACACGTACATGGGGTATTACTCTCTATTCGTTGATGCTATTCTAAATGCAAATGAGAATGATTGTCAAAAGTATTTACACCAACTACTTTAATCACGTCGCGCGATGCGGTCTAATTGATCGTCACCCGAGAACAAACAAGCCCACTATGACAGCACCCTCTTCAGAGAACCCTCGGCATAACGCCGCCGCCGCGACGCACTGCGAGCCTTGTCAAAGCCTCGACACACTCAAGCCAAGGGAGGCGCGTTACATCGAGTGTGTGCTGGGCGATAATCCCGAACTCAAGCGCCGGCTTTATGCGCTCGGCTTTGTGCCAGGCGCCAAAATAACCACACTGCGCGTCGCGCCATTAGGAGACCCTATGCAAGTTCGCGTGGGAGGCAGTTCTGTTAGCATACGGCGGCGTGAAGCTTCGGCTATCCAACTGCAGCCAGCCCAGACAGGTTAAGCTCGCCAAACTTAAACCTGTCGTTTACCCCACTCCCCACAGCACCCAACTGAAGCACTGAATAATGAAAAAAGTCGCCCTACTCGGGAACCCCAACTGTGGCAAGACAACGCTTTTCAACCTTCTCACCGGCGGGCGGCAGAAAGTGGGGAACTGGCCGGGCGTTACCGTTGAGAAGAAGGTCGGTTTCTTCTCGCTTGAGGCGCAAGACTATGAACTGGTCGACCTTCCAGGCGTTTACTCCCTGAGTGAAGATTTTAAAGCGCTCGACGAGAAAATCGCACAGGAGTATCTACAGCAAGGCGAAAGCGACCTTGTGATCAATGTTATCGATGCTAGCAACATTGAACGCAGCCTCGTGTTAACGCAGCAATTGCTCGAACGTGGCATTCCAACTCTCGTCGTCGCCAACATGCTCGATGTCGCTGCCCAGCAAGGGCATATCGTCAATACCCGCGAGCTCTCTGCGCGGCTCGGCGTACCTGTTATCGATATGGTTGCGGCGCGCCGCATTGGTATAGCGGAACTGCACCTTGCACTTGCCGCAGAGAAGGATTCGGCTAAAGACGAACACTCAATCGAAGAACCAAGACGCAGCGCAATGTCTGCAGACTTGAGCCAGCAGCGCATAGAACTCGAAGATGAAGAGGCATTGGTGAGGCGTTATTCCAGATCACGGCAGCTGCTCGATGGTGTCGTAGAGGTCAGCCTTGGCGCTGATGGCGCATCCGAACGTATAGACGCACTCGTTCTCAATCGCTGGCTAGGTTTCCCCCTGTTCCTCCTTATGATTTACCTCATGTTTGCCGTGGCGGTTAATCTCGGCGCCGTGTTTATCGATTTTTTCGACATCCTATTCGCCGCAGTACTCATTGATGGCAGTCGGTGGTTGCTTGACTCACTCGGCGCCCCTGCGATGCTGAGCACCTTAATCGCCGACGGTTTAGGCGGGGGCGTAACACTTGTCGCCACTTTCATCCCTGTCATTGGTTTTCTCTACCTCTGCCTCTCATTCTTGGAAGACTCAGGCTATCTTGCGAGGGCCGCTTTCGTTGTCGACAGGCTAATGGCAAGCATCGGCCTACCCGGTACCGCGTTTGTTCCCCTTATTGTTGGATTCGGCTGTAACGTACCGGCGGTAATGGCGACGCGGACCCTGTCGCGGGACAGCGATCGACTGATGACTATTGCAATGGCGCCCTTTATGAGCTGCGGCGCTAGGCTTACTGTTTACGCGCTCTTCGCTGCAGCCTTCTTCCCAAGCAATGGTCAAAACATTGTCTTCGGCCTTTACTTACTCGGCATCGGCCTTGCCGTTTTCACCGGCTGGGTGTTCAGACGCCAACTCTTCTCCGATGAGATCAGCCCCTCATTTCAAGAGATGCCGGCCTACCATCTGCCGATCGCCCGCAACATCATGATCACGACCTGGTTTAGGCTGCGCGGCTTTATCGTGCGCGCGGGAAAGACTATCGTCGCCGTGGTCGTTGCTCTCAGCTTCTTAAATTCCATAGGGAGCGACTTTAGCTTCGGCAACGAGGACAGCGAACGCTCTCTATTGAGTGTGATCGGCAAGTCGATAACCCCGGTCTTCACACCTATGGGTATTGGCGAGGACAACTGGCCCGCGACGGTCGGCCTTTTCACAGGCATGTTTGCAAAAGAGGCTATCGTCGGCACCCTAGATGCCCTTTATAGCCCTGAGGAGCCTAGTGCTGCTAATTCGGCGCCAGACTTGAGCGCTGCGCTGCAAGAGGCGGTAGCGTCAATCGGCAGCGAGCTTTTCGCATTGGGTGAGACATTCGCCGATCCACTTGGTATTTCTATAGGCGACGTCAGCGACCGCGAGTCGGTCGCCCAAGCGCAGGAGGTCAAAACGGAAACCCTCAATAATATGGCGCAGTTATTTCCTAGCGCGTTTGCAGCCTTCTGTTATTTAGTCTTCGTTCTCCTCTATGCGCCTTGTGTCGCTGTGCTCGGTGCGGTAGCAAAAGAAGCCGGCTGGCCCTATATGCTGCTTATTTTCAGTTGGAGCACCGGCCTTGCCTATGCCGTAGCGACAACCCTCTATCAGATCGGCACTTTTGCCGCCCATCCTCAATTCTCAGGTGTGTGGATACTTGCTATGACGCTAGCGCTTGGGTTATTCATCAAGCAACTAAAAAGACTAGGCTCGCGCGCACTACCCCCTGGTCTGATCCCAGTAAAACAGCTTTAACGCCATGAGCCGTGACCCGTTTGATTGACGTCAACACTATGAATAATGACAGCAATGAGAACAATGAGAACGATGGAAACAACGAGAGCTGCGTGAAGCAATCCCAAATGAGCATTCCAACAGACCCACTGCGGCATTTGGCTAGCCACTGGCTGTGGCCCCTCGGCGCATTGATCTTTGCTCTAAAAGCGCTCTTCGCATTCCGCCTAGAGCTCTACAGCGACGAAATATTCTACTGGTTCGAATCGACTCGTCCCGCACTTGCTTACAGCGACCTTCCTTTCATGAGCTCGTTATTGGCAGGTCTCGGCACTGCGGTCTTGGGCGATACGCCTTTCGCCGTGCGTCTGCCCTTCTTCCTGATAGGCTGCAGCCTTCCTGCTGTTCTCTACTGGACGGCTTTGCCTCTAGTCGGCAAGGCCGAGGCGCGGGAAGCGGCACTCCTGTCTCTTTGCCTCCCGCTCGCCAGTTCGCTTGGTCTTCTCGCCGTCCCCGACGTTCCCCTAGTCTTTTTAGGGCTGCTAGCTATCGGGTTTTTCATCCGCGCAAGAGCAACCGATTCGCTCACACACTGGCTTGCGACAGGTGTCGTCGTTGCCCTCGGGCTCTCAACGCATTACCGATTTAGCCTTTTCCCCGCAGGCGCTGTTTTATTACTCCTGTGGGATTCTTCGTCGCGACAATTATGGCGTAATCCCCGGACCTTAATCGCTTTCGTCATTGCAGCGGCTGGCCTCGTACCGGTCATTTTATTCAACGCGAGCCATCAGATGGGCAGCCTCGCTTTTTACCTAGTCGACCGCCATCCTTGGGAGTTTCGTCCTGCGGGCTTGCTACACTTATTCGAGCAAGCGCTGCTATCGACACCACTTTTGTACGGATTGCTGCTAGCTACCGGCCTCGGATTACTTCGAAGTGCCGAACCTAATGCAAGGCTTGTTGCCCTTATTGCCGCGCTGCATATAGTTCTCTACGCCGCGCTAGCCCCGTTTAGCGACCCAACCAGCACAACCCTCCACTGGCCCCTCGCTGGGTATATACCGCTTCTAATCTATGCGCCAGCTGCGCTTCGCAGGCTCACGTCGTCTTTCGCGATAGGCCGCAGGGTCACCGCTCTGCTTTTCGGCATAGGCTATCTGGGCAGCTTGACTGCACTTATCGGCGTGGGATCGCAGTCGCTGCACACGCAGCTGCAACCGATTTTAGGGATGGGGGTGCTTTCGACAAAAATGGCTGGTTGGGCGCCGTTTGCCGCTGAAACGCGGCTTGTCGTCGCGGCTCATTTTGAAGAGCCGCCACTCATCGTGACCGACAATTACTATACAGCGGCGCAACTCGCATTCGCCAAACTCGGAGAGCCCAACTCAATTTACACGCTCGACACTGAAAAAGCGGTCCGCGACGGCCGCGCGCTTCAGCTTTCGCTCTGGGGCATGGATACGGAAGCGCTGATCGACAATAAAAACTCGCCAGCGCTGCTAATCACAGAGGACAGCACCCTAAACTTTGGGCAGAAAAGAGCGCTGCTCCAGCACGCCTGCGCCGTATCCGTAGGACTCAAATTCTTGCAGCAGATCGACCTTGTAGGAGGCGCCAAACGATTTTCGTTTTACGCAATCCACATAGCCGAGCCCGCTCAACCCATCGAGTGCTCGATTCCAGCGCGCGGATGGATTGATTCACCGGCTGCCGGCGAGCGCGTGGCAGAGAACTTTACAGTCAGCGGCTGGGCTTTTGCAGAAGGGAACAAAGTCGACCTGATTCGTGTGTTA
>Ga0206682_10004252_pt1 | contig 11781 bp, 8 predicted proteins | sample M240m12015metaG_FD_155444 | JGI IMG/M metagenome (GOLD analysis project Ga0206682, IMG submission 155444) | Ammonia-oxidizing marine archaeal communities from Monterey Bay, California, United States - M2 40m 12015 | ecosystem: Environmental > Aquatic > Marine > Intertidal zone | place: USA... | reverse complement strand
ATCAGGCATGTACATATTTTTTATATCTCTCCCTCTTTTTATCTATTTGCTTTTTGTTTCTACAAAAAACAAAACGTCATTTGATTTAATTTATACAAGTCTTCAATCTATTTCAGTATTTAGTGTTTTTGTCTTTATAAGTTTTTCTATACTTTGGTACCACATACTTACAGGCGTGAGACATCTTGTTATGGACTTTTTTCACATAGGAGAAACCTTAAAAGGTGCCTATTACTCATCAATCTTTGTCCTTGTGTTATGGGTTCTGACAACAATTGGTCTATTTGGATATTTTTATTTATGAAAGGTTCAGTAATTTGGTTTATACAAAGATACAGCTCTCTAGCTATACTCGCATATTTTTTATATATTGCTGCATATATCATAAATGCCTCTGGCTCATATTATGACTGGACTCGCTTTATAGCTTCAATTGAGATGAAGGCTATAACCTCAGTTATCTCTGCTCTAATAATATGCCATGCATTTATAGGTCTTTGGACTGTTGGAACAGATTATTTGACACAAAGAACACTTGGTTTTTTAAACTCAGGATTATCAAAAAAGGCTGAACTCATAAGAGGCATATATTTGTTTATATTTATATTTAGTGGATTACTTTATTTAGGATCAATCTTATATATAATATGGAAGATATAAATGATTAGTATAATTAATTATAAAAATGAATAATAAAGGTCTTTAATGAATAGTATTTTAGCCAATGATATAAAAACAATAGAATTTGATGCCCTTATAGTGGGCGGTGGAGGCTCAGGAATGAGAGCCTCACTAGAGTTAGCTAAATCTGGGCTCAAAACTGCAGTCGTATCAAAAGTGTTCCCAACAAGATCTCATACTGTATCTGCTCAAGGTGGTATTACATGCGCTATAGCAAGTGCTGATCCAAATGATGATTGGAGGTGGCATATGTATGACACTGTTAAAGGTGCAGATTTTATTGGAGATCAAGATGCAATAGAATATCTTTGCTCTGAGGGCCCCAAAGCTGTTTTTGAACTTGAACATATGGGTTTACCATTTTCGAGGTTTGAGAATGGAAGAATTTATCAGAGGCCCTTTGGTGGTCAGTCTAAAGATTTCGGTAAGGGTGGCCAAGCTGCCAGAACATGCGCTGCTGCAGATAGAACAGGGCACGCTTTACTCCATACCCTATACCAAAACAATGTGAAAGAAGGAACAAACTTTTTAAATGAATGGTTTGCAGTCGATATAGTCAAAAACAGCAAGGATGAAGTAACAGGCGTTATTGCTTTTTCAATAGAGTCTGGTGAGGTTGCATATTTAAAAGCTCAGGCAACTGTTATGGCTACTGGTGGCGCAGGAAGAATATATGCATCTACTACTAATGCACTAATAAATACTGGTGATGGTTTGGCGATGGCTTTAAGGGCAGGTTTCCCGGCTCAAGATATGGAAATGTGGCAATTTCACCCCACTGGAATATATGGTGCAGGTTCATTGGTCACTGAAGGGTGTAGAGGTGAGGGCGGTTATCTCATCAATAAAGATGGTGAAAGATTTATGGAAAGGTATGCTCCAAATGTTAAAGACCTAGCTGGCAGAGATGTTGTAGCACGATCAATGGTATTAGAAATTTTAGAAGGAAGAGGTTGTGGTGAAAATGCAGATCACATATTTCTTAAATTAGATCACTTAGGTGCAGATGTTCTTAATTCAAAGCTGCCTGGTATATGTGAACTTTCAAGAACATTTGCTCATGTTGATCCTATATATGAACCAATTCCTGTAGTTCCAACTTGTCACTACATGATGGGTGGGACACCGACAAATGTTAATGGACAAGCTTTCAAAAGAATAAATGGTAATGACTCTATTATTTCAGGTTTATTTGCTGCAGGTGAGGCAGCATGCGTATCGGTTCATGGCGCAAACAGACTTGGCGGCAACTCTCTTTTAGATTTAGTTGTGTTTGGAAGAGCAACCGGTAAGCATATACAAGAAGAGCTTAAATCTGGCGGCGGTGTTGAGTCTTCTACCAATGATGATATAAATTCGTCCCTTGAACGTCTAAATAAACTAAATGAATCTAGTAGTGGCTATGAAACTGCTTCTGTTAAGCGAGAGTTACAAGAATGTATGCAAAATTATTTCGGTGTTTTCAGAAGGGGTGACTTTATGGAAAAAGGACTAAATGAACTGTCTGAAATCAGAGAAAAAGTTAACAACTTGCACCTACAAGATAAAAGTTCCGCATTCAATACTAGCAGGGTTGAGGCAATAGAACTTCAAAATTTATTTGAAGTTGCTGAGGCGACTGCCGTATCTGCATTCGAGAGGAATGAAAGTAGAGGAGCACATGCAAGAGACGATTACCCAGACAGAGATGATGATAATTGGTTATGTCATTCTTTTTATGATCCAATTGATAAAAAGGTTTCAAAAAGAGAAGTAAATTTTGCACCTACAAAAGTTGACGCTTTTCCACCTATAGTGAGAACTTATTAATGCCTGCCAATCAAATAGAAGTAAGTATGTACAGATATAATCCTGAACTGGATAAATTTCCGTATATGAAAAAATATAAAATAGATAAGCCGGCTAGAGATATTATGGTTCTTGATTTACTTCATTTATTAAAGGAAGAAGACGGATCAATTTCATATAGACGATCATGCAGAGAAGGTGTTTGTGGTTCTGACGGAATGAATATAAATGGTAAAAATGGTTTAGCATGTATAACACCAATCTCGTCAGTGTTAAAAAAAGATAAGATTGAATTAAGACCGCTTCCAGGCCTGCCAGTAATCAGAGATTTAGTTGTCGATATGACAGAATTCTATGCTCAGTATGAAAAAATAAAACCCTTCTTACAAAATAATACAACTGCTCCTGAGCAAGAAAGACTGCAATCACCTGAAGATAGAGACAAGCTAGACGGATTATATGAATGTATACTTTGTGCTTGTTGTTCAACAAGCTGCCCTTCATTCTGGTGGAATCCAGATAAGTTTGTTGGTCCAGCAGCTTTACTTCAGGCATACAGATTTATTGCTGATTCAAGGGATTTAGAAACAGTTGAAAGACTTGATGAGCTTTCAGACCCATTTAGTGTTTACAGATGTCATGGAATTATGAATTGTGTAAGTGTTTGTCCAAAAGGTTTAAATCCAAATAAAGCAATTGGTGAAATAAAATCAATGCTTTTGAAGTCTAAGAAGAATATAATTACATCCGATGGAACTAATTAAAAAGATTATTTAGACAATGAATCAATCAATGGAAGAGCTTTGGAAAAGTTCTCACATATCAGCGGGCCATGCGGATTATTTAGAATCTCTATATGAGATATACATAACTGACCCTGAAAACTTATCAACAGAATGGCAAAGTTTTTTTAATAATCTACCATCTGATTCAAATTCTAGTAGAGATATTTCACATCAAACCATTATCAATGAATTCAGAAATCTGCCAAGAACCTCAATCCTACTTAATGAAGAAATTGATGAAAGACAAGGTAAAGTTATCAGACTTATCCAGGCATACAGAAATAGAGGTCATCAAGAAGCAAAGTTAGATCCATTAGGCATGATGGATAGACAAGTTATTGAGGACCTTGATATAGAATTTCATGGCCTTTCTACAGATGATTTAGATGTTGAGTTTTATACTGATACTTTCTTAACTGGATCAAAAAAAGCAAGCTTAAGGGATATAGTCTCTAGTTTAAGATCTATATATTGTGGAACTATTGGAATCGAATATAACTACATAATGGATTCTGATGAGCGAAGGTGGTTTCAGAAAAAATTCGAGTCAAAGCTTGAGCAATACTCTTTTTCTAAAGAAGAAAAATTACATATTTATGAGAGGTTAAATTCTGCTGAAGGCCTTGCAAAATATTTGGCTGCAAAATATCCAGGTATGAAACGTTTTGGTATTGATGGATGTGAATCTTTAGTACCACTAATAGATGCAGCCATCCAGAATTGTGGAGAACTTGGCGCTAACCAAATATGTTTTGGGATGGCGCATAGAGGTAGATTAAACTTACTAGTTAATGTGTTAGGAAAACTACCTGCTGATTTATTTTCTGCTTTCGATGAAACTGCTGAGCTTGAAGGAGCAAATACTGGTGATGTTAAATATCACCTAGGGTTTTCATCAAATCTAAACACACCTGGTGGAGAAGTTCATGTTTCTCTTAATAACAATCCATCTCATCTAGAAATTGTAGATCCTGTCGTATTAGGCTCTGTAAGAGCAAGGCAAGATAGGCTTGGTGATTCAGAAAGAAAAAAAGTTGTTCCAATTTTACTTCATGGTGATGCATCTTTTTCAGGCCAGGGTGTTGTGATGGAATCTCTTCAAATGTCGCAAACCAGGGGGTTCTATGTTGGTGGAACAATACATATTATTGTTAATAATCAAATTGGTTTCACAACAAGTAATAAAAATGATGCTAGGTCTACAGATTATTCAACTGATGTAGCAAAAATGATTCAAGCCCCAGTTATACATGTGAACGGAGATGATCCGGAGATGGTTGTTAACGCTGTAAAAATTGCTACTAAATATAGACATAAATTTAATAAAGATATTGTTATTGATTTATTTTGTTACAGAAGAAGAGGTCATAATGAAGCTGATGACCCATCAGCAACTCAACCGTTGATGTATAAAAGAATTGCAAAACTTCCTTCTGTATTAAATCAATATCAAGAGCAGCTTATAACCGAATCTTATCTAACAAAAGAAAAGGCATTATCGATAAAATCAACTTACAGAGATTCACTAGAAGAAGGCAAAACTGTTGCTAAAAATCTTTCGCTAATTCCTAATAACGATCTTTGGTTTGATTGGAATGATTATTTGGATGTTTTATGGTGGCCTAAAGTCGATACTACTTTTAATAAAAATAAGTTTAAGCAGCTTGGGTCTGAAATTTGTGATGTGCCTGATTCTTTTGTAATTGGTAAACAAGCAGCAAAGATATTTGATGACAGAAGAAAGATGAGTGGTGGCGGTCTAGAAATAAACTGGGGTTTTGCTGAGACCATGGCATACGCAACTCTTTTATCTGAAGAATATCCAATAAGGATAACTGGTCAAGATGTAAGAAGAGGGACTTTTTCTCATAGGCATGCCTGTATTTTTGATGCAGAAAATGGTGAGGGCTTCATTCCTCTATCAAAAATTGCTGATAAAAATAAAACAAGATTCGATATTTATGATTCTTTGCTATCTGAGGAAGCTGTGCTTGCATTTGAATATGGTTACTCAGCAACATGGCCTACTGGCTTAACAATTTGGGAGGCTCAGTTTGGTGACTTTGTTAATGGAGCACAGGTTGTAATTGATCAGTTTATAGTTTCAGCTCAACACAAATGGGAAAGATTATCAGGTTTGGTAATGCTTTTACCTCATGGCTATGAAGGTCAAGGACCTGAGCATAGTAGTGCTAGGATTGAACGTTTTCTTCAATTATGTGCATCTGAAAATATTCAAGTATGCGTTCCTAGCTCACCTTCTCAGATTTATCATTTATTAAGAAGGCAAGCTATTAGAAAGATGAGAACACCTCTAATAGTTATCTCTCCGAAAAGTCTACTTAGGAATCCAAATGCTGTTTCTACTATTGATGACTTAACAGATGGATCTTTTGAATGTGTCATTGATGAAAACATAAAAGATAAATCTAGCGTAACAAAGGTAGTACTCTGTTCAGGTAAGGTTTTTTACGATTTAAAAGAAAAAAGAGATTCAGAAAATAAAAGCAATATTGCTCTTGTGAGGATTGAACAATTGTACCCATTTCCATATGATGACCTCCAAGAAGTATTAACAACGTATGAAAACATGAAAGATGTTGTTTGGTGTCAAGAAGAGCCAGCTAATCAAGGTGCATGGTTTAGCCATAGGCATAGAATTCAAAGAGTGCTGGACAGGTTCGATACTAAAAGGGAAATCTCTCTTGTTAGTAGACCTGCAGCAGCAGCTCCAGCTGTTGGTATGATGAAGCTCCATCTAAAACAGCAAAGTCATCTTGTTGAAGAGGCTTTAAAATAGGAAACATTATGGCAATTGAAATTAAATCACCAACCTTTCCAGAGTCCATAGCAGATGGAACAGTAGCAAATTGGGTTAAAAAAGAAGGCGAAAGCGTTGGGCAAGATGAGGTTATAGCTGAGATAGAGACAGATAAAGTTGTTTTAGAGGTTGTAGCTCCATCTAATGGTTTCGTTTCAAAAATTTTAAAAAATGAAGGCGATATAGTTAATAGTGCTGAAATTATTGGTGAATTTTCTGAATCAGATTCAGATAGTAAGTCAGAGATAGTAGAAGAAAAAAAAGATGAGGTTATTGATAAAGCTCCTTTGACAGCTAAAGCCCCATCCAAAAGCTCTGCTAATAAAAATGGGCCAGCTGCAAATAAGCTCATTTCAGAAAATAATCTAGATGTTGAGTCTATTAAAGCATCTGGAAAAGATAACAGGGTAACAAAAGCTGATGTTGTAAATCATCTCATTAAAGACCAAGGCGCTTCTTCATCTGAGAGTTCTACCAAGCCCTTATCAAATAGGCCAGAAAAAAGAGTTTCAATGACAAGGCTTAGAAGTACCATTGCTAAAAGGCTAGTTAATGTTCAACAAGAAACAGCAATGCTTACTACCTTTAACGAAGTTGATATGATGCCAATAAAAGAGCTTCGATCTAAGTATGGTCAAGAGTTCGAAAAACAACATGGTGTAAAACTTGGCTTTATGGGATTTTTTGTAATCGCTGCGGTGCAAGCATTAAAGAAATCTCCGATTGTAAATGCCTCTATTGATGGAAATGATGTTGTTTATCATGGCTATCAAGATATTGGAGTTGCAGTTTCTACAGAAAGAGGTTTAGTGGTTCCTGTTATCAAAGATGCTGATACAAAATCATTACCTGAGTTAGAAAAGTCTATCTTAGAATACTCAGAAAAAGCTAGAGACGGTAAACTTTCGATTGATGAAATGCAAGGTGGTACTTTTACCATATCTAATGGGGGAGTTTTTGGTTCTTTATTATCAACACCAATTCTAAATGCTCCGCAAACAGCAATATTAGGTATGCATACTATTCAAGAAAGACCCGTTGCAATAAATGGTGAGGTTGTCATAAGACCAATGATGTATTTAGCTATGAGTTATGACCATAGGCTCCTAGATGGCAAAGAGGCTGTAAGGTTTTTAGTTTCAATTAAGGAGCAATTAGAATCACCTGAAAGATTGCTTTTAAATTTATAGGTAAGGTAATTATATGTATGACGTAATTGTAATTGGAGGCGGACCTGCAGGGTATGTTGCTGCAATAAGATCTGCACAACTTGGTCTTAAAACAGCATGTGTTGAAGAGTTCATTGATGATTCAGGAAATGCAGTGTTCGGTGGAACTTGTCTGAATGTTGGTTGTATACCATCAAAGGCTTTATTAGATTCTTCTCATCGTTACTATGAGGCTTCAGGCCACTTAAATACCCATGGTATAAATATTGAAAAGGTTGAACTTGATCTTTCAGCAATGATGGATAGAAAAAATGGCATTGTTAAAAAACTTACTGGAGGAATTGGCGGCTTGTTTGCAGCTAACAAAGTTACTCCAATATCAGGAAGAGGAAAGGTAGTTGCCGGTAATAATGTTGAAATAACAAAAGAAGATGGATCAAGCGAGGTCGTAAATGCAAAAAATATTATTATTGCAACGGGTTCATCGCCAATAGAAATTTCTGCTGCTGAGTTTAATAATAATATTGTTGATAGTACCGGCGCGCTGGAATTTACCGAGGTTCCAAAAACATTAGGAGTTATTGGTGCTGGAGTAATTGGTTTAGAGCTTGGAAGTGTTTGGGCAAGGCTCGGATCTAAAGTTACTGTTGTTGAAGCTATGGATGATTTTTTATTTATGGCTGATAAAGAGATAGCTAAAGATTCATTAAAAGAATTTAAAAAACAAGGCTTAGATATAAAACTAGGAAGCAGATTAACATCATCTAAAAATTTAAAAAAATCTGTAAAAATTTCATATGAAAGCTCTTCAGGAACTGAAGAAATGGAGTTTGATAAACTTGTTGTTGCGGTTGGAAGAAAGCCAAATATTGAAAATGTCTTTTCTGAAGATTCTGGGGTTCACTTAGATGATAGAGGTTTTATTAGTGTTGATAATCATTGTCAAACCAATGCATCAAATGTATGGGCAATCGGTGATGTTGTAAGAGGTCCAATGCTAGCTCATAAGGGTAGTGAAGAAGGAATTATGGTTGCTGAGAGAATTGCAGGGAAACATGCTGAAATGAACTATGATTTAGTACCTTCGGTAATCTATACCCATCCTGAAATTGCGTGGGTAGGTAAAAACGAAGAAGAGTTGAATGCAGAAAATATAGAGTACAAAGTCGGTAAATTCCCATTTGCAGCAAGTGGTAGAGCTTTAGCTGTAGATCAGTCAACAGGATTCGTGAAATTAATATCTGATGCAACTACAGATACTATTCTTGGAGTCCATGTTTTTGGCCCATCTGCTGCCGAAATTGTTCAACAAGCTCTCATCTCAATGGAATTTGGAGCAAGTTCTGAAGATTTAGGTTTAACAATATTTAGTCATCCAACTGTTTCCGAAGCTCTGCATGAGGCAGCGCTTGCAGTTAATAATGAAGCTATTCATATAGGAAATAAAAGAAAATGAATTTACATGAATTCCAAGGCAAGGCACTGTTTGCAGAATATGGCTTGCCTGTTTCAAATGGTAAGGTTATCTATGATGCAGAAGATGCATTAAAAGCTTGTAGAGATATAGGTGGTTCTAAATGGGTAGTAAAAGCTCAAGTTCATGCTGGCGGAAGAGGAAAGTCTGGAGGTGTTAAACTAGTTGAAACTCCGGATGAAGCAATCGAATTTGCAAAAAAATGGCTTGGTAAAAGACTTGTAACATACCAAACAGATAGCAAAGGGCAGTTGGTTAATTCTATTCTAATTGAGGAATGTACTGATATATCAAGCGAGCTATATCTAAGTGCAGTAATAGATAGGGATTCCCAAAGAGTAGTATTCATTGGCTCCAGTGAGGGAGGTGTGAATATCGAAGAGGTCGCTCAAAATACACCAGATAAAATAATATACGAAGCTATTGATCCTTTATGCGGAGCTCAAGGATTTCAGGCAAGAAAAATAGCAAAAGTTCTTAAACTAAATTCTGCACAAACTAAACAATTCACTCCAATGCTCAAAAACTTAATGAGGCTTTTTGTTGAGAAAGATCTTAGTCTCCTTGAAATTAATCCGCTTGTTATTACAAATGGTGGCAATCTTCATTGCCTGGATGCAAAAATCAATATTGACGCCAATGCAATATACAGACAACCACAAATTGCCGAAATGCATGATCCGTCTCAGGAAGATCCTAGAGAATCTGAAGCAGCTAAAAATGATTTAAGTTATGTTTCGTTGGACGGAAATATAGGGTGTATGGTTAATGGTGCCGGCTTAGCAATGGGCACAATGGATACTATAAAATACTTTGGAGGAAATCCTGCTAATTTCCTTGATGTTGGTGGGACAGCAACTCAGGAAAGAGTATCAAAGGCCTTTAAAATTATATTAGATGATCCTGAGGTAAAAGTAGTATTAGTTAATATCTTTGGCGGTATTGTAAGATGCGATCTTATTGCTGAAGGTGTTATAGCTGCCATTGAAGAAGTTGGAGTTGAAATTCCTGTCGTAGTTAGACTAGAAGGCAATAATGCAGATTTAGGATCTGAAATTTTATCTGAGGCTGGTATTAAAATTGAGAGTATTAATAATCTTGGCGATGCTGCCAAAAAAGCTGTGGAACTTGCAAAATGAGTATTTTAGTAAATAAAGAAACAAGAGTTATAGTCCAAGGCTTTACAGGATCGCAGGCAACTCTGCATTCAGAACAAGCTATTGAATATGGCACAAATATTGTTGGTGGAATTACCCCAGGTAAAGGCGGTCAAATACATTTAGGCCAACCAGTTTTCGATACTATGGATGAAGCTAAAAAAGCTGTAAATCCAAACGCTTCATTAATATTTGTTCCTGCTCCTTTTTGCAAAGATTCTATTTTAGAGGCAGCTGAATCTGGCATAGAATTGATCATATGCATAACTGAGGGTGTGCCAACTTTGGATATGCTTGATGTTAAAAAAAGGGTTGATGAGCTGGGCGTTACTCTTATTGGACCAAATTGTCCTGGTATTATCACTCCGGGTCAGGCTAAGCTTGGCATTATGCCGGCAAGTATTCATATGCCGGGTGAAGTTGGAATCATTTCAAGGTCTGGAACTTTAACTTATGAAGCAGTTAAACAGACTACTGACCTTGGGCTTGGCCAAAGTAGTTGTGTTGGTATTGGCGGTGATCCAATACCTGGTTCGTCATTCATAGATATTTTAAAACTATTTGAAAATGACGAGCAAACCAAAGCTATCGTAATGGTTGGAGAGATTGGTGGAACTGCAGAAGAAGATGCAGCAGAATATATTAAAAACCACGTCTCTAAACCAGTAATATCATATATTGCAGGACAAACAGCGCCAGCAGGAAAAAGAATGGGACATGCAGGTGCCATAATAGCAGGTGGTAAAGGAACCGCAGCAGATAAGATTGCAAAATTAAAAGAGTGCGGTGTTCATATTGCTGATAATTTAGTTGAAATTGGGGCTAAGGTAGCTGAAGTTCTAGATAGATAAATTATTCAAAAATTTTAACTTTCGATGAGAAGCAAAATTATTGAAGGTAAAGCTTTTTCTTGCTTTTTGCATCAACCAGATATCACATCTAATCCACAATGGTCCCTAAGATTAGTTCCTTCGGAAATTGAGCAGCAAAGATTTAAAAAATTAGGTTACAAAATGAATATGGAGTACTTAAATGGTTCTGAATTTGGCATGTCTATTTTATTTAAAAGGACGGTGGGGCATATGGATGATGTTCTAGAAAAACCCTCACTATTTAATATGAATAAAGTTCCTATGGAGATATTTGAAGAGCTTCCAAATGGTTCAAATGTAATAGTTAAATACAGTGAATGGGAAAGAATATCTATAACAGACAATATGCTTCATAAGGGTTTCGACTTAATATCGGTTGTTCTTTTAGATGAAGCACCAAGCCTTTTTTAAATAATTTCAATCCTCAAAAATTGCTTGATAATCAATTTAAGTCTTATAAGTGATAAGAAAGAGAATATAGTTAAGCCTATAATCATTCCATACCACATTCCTGCTGCACCCATTGGTTGATTGATACCAACCTTTGTAAGGTAATACCCCATAGGCATTGCAAATACCCAATATGAAATGAACAACAGGACCATGGGTATAAATGTATCCTTATAGCCTCTCAAGCTACCAAGTGCACCCATTTGAATCCCATCTGGTAATTGAAATATTGCTGCAAATATTAATAAACTTACTGCAAGATCAAAGACCAATAGGTCAACTGTATAAAAGCCTACGATAAATTCTCTAAATATTAAAATTACTATGCTGTTTAGGAGAGCTGTTAGCATACACATATATATTGTTGAATAGGATGCTACTTTTGCCTGCCTTGGATTATTTTCTCCGATTAAATTTCCTACTCTTGTTGCTGCCGCAAGCCCAATAGATAAAGGAACCATAAAAAACAAGCTAGCAATATTTATAGCTATAGAGTGACTAGCAACTATAGTTTCACCTAATGTGCCTAATATAATTGCTGCACCTGAAAACATACTAAGTTCTATAAAAATTCCTAGACCTAT
>Ga0206682_10004250_pt1 | contig 11789 bp, 15 predicted proteins | sample M240m12015metaG_FD_155444 | JGI IMG/M metagenome (GOLD analysis project Ga0206682, IMG submission 155444) | Ammonia-oxidizing marine archaeal communities from Monterey Bay, California, United States - M2 40m 12015 | ecosystem: Environmental > Aquatic > Marine > Intertidal zone | place: USA... | reverse complement strand
AACCAATTGGTAGTATCAATAATAATTTGGGTTGTCCACCCACCTGACGTGAGACTTAAATCGTTAAAATCTTTGTTTAAGTACTGCTGACCAATAATTGTTAATGGAAACATCAATAAGAATAATAATTTCTTCATTTCATAAGTTTTAAACCATTAAAGTAATAAAAACTTGACTTAGTTAAGAAAGCAAAGGGAGGGATTGAGAAAAAATCAAAACTTAATATATTTCAATGTTGTAAAGTTGTAATATTGTAAAGTTGTATTATTACAACATATATAATTATAGTATTAAAATAGCCTAATTGTGCAAATAATGTGCAAATAACTATTTTTATTAATGATTTAAAAGAGTATAATTCGCTGATAATGAATAAATTGGGGATGTAGCTCAGTTGGCTAGAGCGCTTGACTGGCAGTCAAGAGGTCGTGAGTTCGAATCTCATCTTCTCCACTACTATGTTAAATGCCCCTTTTTTGGGGCTTTTTTTCTTTGCAGATTAAATGCAATACTCTCACTTTTATTTGATTTTTGGCTATTTTGATAACATGGACAGTCAAGGACTACGTGTCCATTTTTAACTAGTGTGGACAGTATGAACAGCAAACTTTTTCTTAATTTAATGGTTATAAACTTATGAAGTGAAGAGATTGATTTTTGTATCTTTTGTTTTAGCATCATCCTGCACAACATTTAAGTCAGGTTTATCAATTCCACCAAATGAAACTATCATTTTAGGGGAAAGTAATTCAAAAAATTATTCAGCTGAATTAGTGAATACATCAAATTATGAAGTAAAAATAAGAGGCGAAAAAAAACAAAATGGAGAGTATACTCAAGGTTTTAGTTTAGCACCAAAAGGGAAAGCAAAAGTTAATGTTTCTTATGATGAAGTTATAAAGTTTATAAATAATAATCTTCAGTCAGTAAAAGTAAATGTAAAAATGAACAAAGAAGTTTATGGAATGAGATATATAAAAAATTAATCTCTCTTTGCTACATTAATTGGGATTTAAATTTTTAATTGGATTTAGAATTAATAATCCATGGGGTTTAAAAATTATTTGTTGTTTTTTACATGAGAAACTAAAATGTCCTGAATATAATTTTTTAAATCACGATCTTTATGAACAGCCATTATTTTTAATGGCTTAACTATTTCATCAGGAATATCAATTAATTTTTTCATTTTAAAACAATTTCTTACTTTATTTTAAACTTTTCAATACCATTAAATATGGTATTTTTAAGTTATAAGTAACGTGTGAGTAGTTTTATTAGGTGTTACTTAATTAAATTTTGATTTTTAAACGAAAGTGAATTTAAAAAAATAATTTTAAATTTCCTCATGTGTGTAATTTTTTTTAAAAACACGATTCTACATTTCACACTAATCTACATGAATTTAATTTATACCGTTAAAAATCAGTAAGTTATGTCTCTTTGTTAAACATAATCAAACAGCTTGCCCTACCCTAAAAAATTGGATCTATATTTTAAGTTGCTGGTTTCTAAATATGTTTGCGTAGTAAATAATTCTACTAATTCTTAGGTTTCACATTTTAAGATTAACTTTTATTTGAAATCGATAAACAAAAATTTATATTTATAGCTAAGAGGTTATATTAAATAATAAAAAATGAAAGATTTTCTTATAAAATGGTATCCTGTAATAATTGCATTTGTTTGTATGTTATATTCTATAGCACTAGGCCTTGCTGGGATGACGGAAGAAGCTCAATACTCTGCCCATTGGCCAGGAACAATATTACTCTTCACTATAGCTATTAATCAAATAAATAGACTATGAGTTTAGTATTTTTTGGTGTTGGATTTTTATTATTTTCAATTTACTTAATTTTCCTTATTTGGAATTTATTATATAATGTAAATAAGAAGAAAGATAAAAATAATCCAAATTTAGGAACTTCAAATAGCGATAATATCGATTTAGACGGTATTGGCAATCAAGGTAGAGTCCCTAATTAAACTACTATTAAATCAATTTATTTGACTATACTTTTGGGGTTATTTAGATACTAAAAGTTTCTTTAAAAAAGTGCTTGAATCGTCCAATACAAGCCTTACATAATAAATACCTTTTTCATAATCTCTTAAATCTATATCGTAGTCAGTGCTGTTTACTATTATTTTGTTTTTAATCTGACCAATTTGGTTGAAAATTACAATTTCTTCAATCATTTTGCTAGAAGAATAATGTACTTTATCATTTGCTGGATTTGGATATTGTTTTACAAAGTCTTCTTTTTCGGCAATGGATACAGAACTATTGTTACATGGAAGTAATGGATATAGAAAATTTGTAGAAAAATCTACGGCTTGGGTAAATAAAGGGTTTGCGTGTCCTGATCCTGCCCAGCCGTGTCCACCATTTATATAAACCATAGTATCGTTAAGTATTCCCGCGTTGTCAAGGGCTGGTTTCATTGCATTCATTCCACATAGGTTTAGTACTGTTGCTTGTCCTAGTCCAGGGCCACAATTAAAATTTACTACATTGTCATCGGTTCCATGAATAAAAACAATTGGATCATCTGTAGAATCTACCCATGCCAAATCGTTTATTGCCCCTGCAAAACTTACAATCCCACCAATTTCTGAAGAATAACCATCATTTCCAGCATCTCCATCCAATGTTCCTCCGATATTGGAAACAAGCGCTTGAACATCTAATGGAGTCGTAGGTAAGTCGCTAATCGAGTCTATGTAAGACATATGAATAGCCAAGACAGCACCTGCAGAATAGCCACCTAAAAATATTCCCTCTGGGTGTATTCCTAAGGAATTGCCATTGGCATGGTCTTTTCTCAAATATCTTACAGCTGCCTTAATATCTGCTACCGCTTTTAAAACAGTGATATATTGTATGTCTTGGTAAAAAGCAAAGGTCAATGCGTTGGCTGCCAATCTATAGTTGGCGGAAATGGCAACATAACCTTTTTTTGCATAAGAAGTACAAAAATCTACACAGTCTACCGAGCCTTTTTCTCCTGCATAAAATGCTCCCCCATGGATGTACAATATTACAGGTCTATTAGTTACAGTATCTCCATCGGGTGTATAAATATCCATTTTATGAAAGAAGTCGTTGTAAACATCTGAGTAATTTACTGTAGAAACAGAAACACTATTAAATATTTCTGTTTGATATCTTCCATTGCATTGTCCGTAGCTGAAAATAGAAAAAGAAAGTAATATTATAGAGAGTAAATTTTTTTTCATTGCCTTTTAATTTATCCTAATATATATATATTTTATATAATAATTATATAAAATACTTAATATTCTTAGTATATATTACGTTTAAAAAAATAGAAAACTGTTATTTTAATAAGCTTTTAGCAAAAAACAATATAAAAAGGTCAAAAAAACCTCATTTTAGTCAATTTCTATAGATTTTTACTTTGTTTCGGATATTTACTAATTCCAAGAAATGTAGATGAATTTTTAGTGTAATATTTAATAATAAAGACTTAAGTTTGTTATAAAAATGTAAGATGGAAGATTTTATGAAATTAGCACAAGTATCTATAGCACTCTCTGTTGCTTTTGTATGGATTTTTAGATATCACAATGTTGTAACAGAGTTTAAAAGTTTTGGTTTAAGTGATTTAACCAGAAATTTTGTTGGGGTTAGTAAAATTGCATTATCTACTCTGCTTATTACTGGAGTTTGGTTTCCGTCTTTGGTTTTCGTATCCTCAATTTTAATGGGTTTTTTTATGTTATCTGCTCAGTTTTTCCATTTCAAAATAAAGAATACTTTCATTAAGCACTTACCTTCTTTGGTACTTTTAATTTTATGTGGATTTATTGCATATTTGTCCATGCCATAACTTTTTATGACCATAGATAGTACTACCCTCAGCATACTTTTTTCAAGTATATCTTTTTTTGCTTATGTGTTGTATTACTTTATAAATCCCCATATGAAGAGTGAGTTCAAGAGGTTTAAACTCGAAAAAATGGGCTTATTAATAATTATATTGCAGTTTTTAGGGGCTTCAGGCCTTCTTGTTGGTCTTCAAATTAATGTAATTCTCATCATTTCTTCTTCTGGTCTTGCGTTATTAATGTTTCTTGGTCTTGTAGTTAGAATTAAATTAAAAGACAGTCTTTGGGTTTCTTTACCTGCATTATTTTATATGACTTTGAATGCCTATATATTTTTAGAAGCAATCAATTATCTGCAATTTCTTTAAAAAACTAGACTTTATTTAGCTTTAAACTGTCTTTTGTTAAATTTCAAAAAATGTATAAAAACAAGCAAAAAACTCTATTTTTTGTCGAAAATCGTTTAAAAAACACTAAAAACCTCTTTTTTACAGTTTTGCTAAACTTTAAAACATTAAAAATAAACTTTCATATACTAGTTTAAATTTCTATATCTACTTGTTTTAGTTTAACTTAGTATATCGTTATTCACGTAATGATGTTTAAGTTGAAAGGGTATGATTGGTATGGTTGCCTCTTATATCCTTTTTTCTTTATAGTTTTTCTCTTACTAGCATTTTCAATTATATCAGTTATGGAATTCAAAAGATTTAAAAGAAAGGGACTTATTTTCAACAACAATAGTATTGGACTTGGTTTAGAACTAAGAATTGGCAAGAAAATAAAGGTATTTAGAATAGAGAGATTAACTAAAGAAGATAAAACATTTGATTTTTTAATTTATGATGGCCCTAAAACTATAAATGGATCACTAAAGAAACAAATTGTTGATTTTCTAGAAAAAAGAGATGCTGATTATTCATTTTTTGATGGAAAACCTAAATTTTGGGAAAAAATTAATGGATAATATTTAGTTTTTAAATAATTATAAATTCTAAAAATAGTCTAAAAACTGTTTCACTATTTCTTCAAAAGCTTATTCATTAGTTTAGCTAAATTGCTCGTATTGTTAAGGTTAGCTAAACAAGAACTGTAGCCCAGCCTTAAAATCGATAAGGTTGCATGGAATGAAAGAAACTCTAAAAAAGAAAAAAACTATTACGGTCGTAAAAACCCCAACAGTAGTTAATAGACAAGCTTTCTATTCAAGGTCTTTAGCTACTAGTAATGTTCACTTGTGGTTGTGTATTTAATAACTAAATTACAATAATTTCATTTCGTAATTATATTCTAACTAATAATTTTGTTTTCATAATTTATAGTCTTTATTTAGTCCTTTTATATAAAAAAACTCAAATGACCCATTTCACTATAGATTGGACTTGGACAGCCTTAGATTTAAAAATCTGTTTGCCTATATTATTAACTATAGTCTTTTTTTCTATTTATTGGTTTACTTCAAAGTCAGAGAAAATAAAGCGTATATTTTATAATAAGTACGATTATGATCGAGCATCTTTAAAACATATTTTTTTCACCAAATATTTTGGTTTTTTTTTCATGGGAATATTTCCAACAATTATATGCTTAATTTTTTTACCAGAAATAACATTAGCAGATCTTGGATTAACCTTAATTTACAAAACTTCTTTATTTTCTCTTTTTTGGATTTTTGTTCTATCAGCCATTATAGTTCCTTTGACTTATTTGTCCGCACAGAAGCCAAAAAATCTTGCAAATTATCCTCAAATAAGGGCCAAAGTTTGGTCCAAAAAAATGCTTTTTATTAATGCTTTAGGATGGTTTTTATATCTTTTTGGGTATGAATTTTTATTCAGAGGTTTATTATTAATTCCTCTTATAGAACCACTAGGAATGTGGCCAGCAATAGCTATAAATATTGCTCTCTATTCTGCAACACATATTCCAAAAGGCTTGGATGAAACTATTGGAGCAATTCCTTTAGGGTTTACTTTATGTTTATTGACCATAAGCTCCGGAACTATTTGGATTGCATTTATTGTTCATGTTGTAATTGCTTGGACCAATACATTTACTGCTTTAAAATTTCACCCCGATATGCAACTTCAAAAGTAATGAATAGTCTTGATGGAAAAGTTGCAATAGTTACAGGCTCTAGCAGAGGGATAGGTAAAGCTATAGCTATTGAGTTGGCTAAAAAAGGCGTTTCTGTAGTTTTAAACGGAAGAGACTCTTCAAGGTTAGAGCAAACTACAAAAGAGCTTAAAAAAATTCATAACAATATCATTTCAGTTTGTTGTGATGTTTCAATTGCTGATCAATCCAAAGATTTGGTCGGTCAAGCCCTGAAAATGTTTGGCAAATTGGATATACTGATTAACAACGTTGGTGTTTCTATGAGAGGAAATGTTGCAGATTTAAATCCAGAGGTTTATAAAACTGTATTTGGAAGCAATGTTTTAGGAGCTATCAACCCTACAATTCCAGCTTTAAAAGAGCTTAGGAAAACTCAAGGAAGTCTAATATTTATTTCTAGTCTTGCAGGAATTAGGGGATTGCCATATTTGTCTGCTTATAGTTCTTCAAAAATGGCTTTAAGAGCTATTGCAGAATCTATAAGAATTGAAGAAAAACAGAATAATATTCATGTTGGTTTAGTCCTAGTTGGCATCACTCAAATTGAACACAATAAAGAAACTATTTCATCTGATGGAACTAAAATAGTTTTAAAAAATAGAGATTCTTCCAAAGTTGATTCAACTAAAAGAGTAGCTGAAAAAGTAATTAACAATATTCAAAAAAGAAAATTTATTACAACTCTTACACCTATTGGAAAATTAAATAAGTTTCTTCAAGCAAGATTTCCCATGTTGGTAGAAAAAATAATTTTGAGCAACTTGGATAAATTCAAAGATAAAAGTGAGTAATTTCCTGCTAAGCCTCTATTGTAATAAAATCTTTTTTTATTTAATTAATCAGCTAATAATCATTTAAATATGTTGTATTTATAAATAAAAAAAAGTATTTAATTAGCTTTAATTAGCTTCTATTTCATTTTTTAATTATTTAAATTAGTTATGTGAAAAAAACATTTTTTTTCTTAGTTATTTGCATAGTAGTTTCTTCTTGTGCCTCCTATAATTTCGCTAAAAAACATTATGCACCTTCTACCTTATTTCATGAAAGTAAATTTTCATCAGAGCTCGATGTCTTGGAGGTATTAATTCATGAAAAAGATGGAAAAACATTCAAAGCCACTAATCCAAAAATTGACAATAATGAATTTATTTCCACTATTCATCCAATTAAAAATTATATTATCCTAGAAAATTTAAAGTCTTCTTTAAATGCTAAGAAAATAAGAGAAAATAAAAAAAGATATAAAGAAATTCATGTTTTTTTAAAAGACACATTAAATAAGCGTAGTTCAATTAAGATAAAAAGTGAAAATGTTGAGGAAATCGTAAGTTATATTCAGAATCCTCAAAACATCAAAAAAGAAATTCAAAAAGTAGAAAATAGAGAATTAAATGGTTTTCTTAAATTCTTTTCAGGGGCACTTGGGCTTTTTATTTTAGGAGCTGTTATTGTCGCACTTATTTTAATTGCAATTCTAAACGCAATTTTTAATGCTATTGAAGATGCAATTTCTGGATTATGTTACATTGCAACTATGGTTTACGGGTCTTCTGACTCTAACGAGGTTTTAATTCTAAGACGTTTTAGGGATGAAAAACTTAAAAAAACTTTTATTGGTAGATTATTTATTCTAATCTATTATGGATTTTCTCCCTTGTTTGTTAAAATTTTCAAGAATAGTAGAATTGTAAATCGAATTATAAAAAGACAACTTGACAAATTCGTTGATAAATTAAAGTATCAAAATAACTGGCAACAATATTAATTTATTTTACAACTTAGTACTATGCTTATAGGAAAAGATTTTGATAAAATAGAAATTTCTTTATTTGGCTTTGACCTAGTAGAACCCAATGCATTTATTGGCGATAGTATAATTCTAATAGTAGCATTATTACTAGCTTCAAAAACTAATAAGCTAAGTACCTCATTAGATTTTTTTAAAAATTGGAGATATTTCTATTTACTATTTGGATTAGATATGTTTCTTGGTGGCATTGGTCATCTAATGTTTAAATATTGGGGCTTTAATGGCAAATATTTACCTTGGATATTAGGAATTTTCTGTGTTTTCTTTGTAGAAAGAGCAATGATAAGCTTGTTAAAGTCTAGCTCAAAAGTAATTTGGAAGAATTTGATCCTCTTTAAATTAGTTCTTGCATTACTTTTAGAACTCGGAGTTTTTTACGCCATCGACATGTCTAAAGATCATTCTATCGGCCTAAGAATACCCGCAATAAATTCGGCAATAGGATTTGTTTTTTCTCTTGGCATTCTAGGAAATAAATACAGAAAAGAAATAGATAAAAACTTTGTTTTTATGATTTATGGAGTTTTGCTGTTAATTCCCTCAGGACTATTCATAAGCTTTAAAATTAATCTCCATCCTTGGTTTGATAAAAATGACTTTGGACATTTACTACTAATTGCAGCGATGTTTCTTTATTTTAAAGCAATCAAATCCTACAGTAAAATAGTCGAGAATAAAGATCAATGATATTATTAATGATTAATATTTTATAATTCAACTTTATATTGGAATAGTATTTGTTAATTTAACGAATCATTTTATTTTAGTATTATGAAATCTAACTACTTATTTATAGTATTTGTTTTATTGTTGTCTTTTGACAGTATTGGCCAGAATCGTTATGCAGAAAAAGAAGTTACCATGGACCACGATACTATGTTTCTTAAAAAGGACATGCATAAGATTTCTGGAATAGTTTATAATGAACACGGAGAAATAGGGACTTTTATAAATGGGCTTAGAGTTGGCACTCACAAAGAATGGTTTAGAAGTGGCAATCTTAAAGACGAAATATCTTACAGCAATGGCTTAAAAGATGGGGAGTTTAGATATTGGGACGACAAAGGACAATTGTTAAAAGAAGGTCATTATGTCAAAAATAATCTTGACGGACTTATTAAAGAGTGGTACCATAATGGAAATATCAAACTTGAAGTCAATTATAAAAATGGTGCTATGCATGGATTAAGAACAGAGTGGTACAAAAGTGGACATAAATGGTCTGAACAAATAATGGAAAATGGATATGTCGTTTCTGGAAAGCACTTTTACAATGATGGCACTGAAATCACCCATGGAAATTTCATAAAACATTGATTTGGACCGTACGTACGCTAAAGGTTTGTGGCTGGTCGAGTTTACTGATGGGTTTTATTTTCTTTATTAATCCTTATTTGTATGCCGAACTAGAGGGTGCAAATTTTGAAAATATTGCTTGGCTAAGAAATTTAGGTGCTGCACTTATTTCTGTAAATGGAATTGGGGCACTCCTTGCCTCTTCAAATCCAGTTAAGGAGAAAAAGCTATATGACGTAGTGCTACTTGCTTCATGCCTTGAAACAATAGCCCTATCTTGGTCTACCTATAGTTGGGAATTCTCGGCAACTGTCCCATTGTTAATTGTAGTTCCACTTTTGATGGCATCTCTTGTGAGTATATTTCTTTTATTATTTAGACCATAAATGAATATTTTTAATCTAATTCTAGCTGGATTTTTCCTGCTTTTTTTCGCAATTATATTGAATGCTATCATTCAATTTCTTTCTAAAATGACTTGGTACGATTTGCTGATGAATATTAAAAAAAAACATGGTCAAAAAAGATGAAAGTAATTGATTTTTTATGGCTTTTTATCGGTTACCCTTTCTTTTTAGGATTAATAATCTATTATACGACACAAGTTTTCTTCATTTAATTTTAATAATTGTTTGTTGGATTTTTGTAGATTTATAAAAATTACTGAAATGAAAAAAATACTAGCTATCTTAATCTTACTCCCTTCTTTTCTAATGGCGCAGGATAAACTTACCTATAGTGATATTATTAAAATTAAAAACCAAGATATGTTTTTAAAAACAGTTATCGAAAAAGGTTATTCAGAAGGAAATTCTAATTCTGAAAAAATTTATTATGGTAAAGGCTTATCCAAAGACAAAATGGAAGCTACAGACTGGGCAGAGTTTACAATACTTAGCGGAGAATTCTATTTCGAGCAAAGTAATTTAGAATACTCTAGAAAAAGAGCTAAAGGGAAACTTTGTTATTACGACCAAATTGTTTCTGAAATAAAAAGTACTTGTGAATACAACAAAATAATGAAACACTCATCTTCAAAAAATGGTTCTGTAAACTTTACTACTTATAAATGTCCTGGAGCCAAATATAAAGGCTACTTGGGATTTGCTCAGATTGATGGAAACGGAGTAATTCAACTATTTCCAAAATAGGGATTACCTATTTCTTTATTGGAAGTTGTTAACTAGCCTATTTTGAAAGTTGTAGGGAAAGAAATTTTTCCATTTCCCGATAGAACTCAAATCTATTTTCTTCGTTTCTAAAGCCATGTCCCTCGTCTTTTTTTACTAGATATTCAACCTCCACGCCTTTTTCCTTCATGGCCTTAACCATTTGATCAGACTCATCTACATTTACTCTTGGGTCGTTGGCTCCCTGAGCAATAAAAAGTGGAGCTTTAATTTTATCAACATGAAAAACAGGAGAAACTTCTCTTAGCATGGTGCTATCTTTCTCTACGTCACCAACCATTTCATACATCATCTCAAGCATTGGCTCCCAGTAAGGAGGAATGGTTTTCATGAAAGTAAACATATTTGAAACCCCAACATAGTCTACCCCAGCTGCATACATTTTTGGCTCTTTTACCAAACCCATAAGAGTTGCATAACCACCATAACTGCCACCATAAATTGCAATTCTAGTGCTGTCTGCTATTCCTTTGTCAATTAACCACTGCGTACCATCTGTAATATCGTCTTGCATTTCTCTGCCCCATTTTTTGAAAGATGCTTCAAAGAACTTACGACCATAACCTGTAGATCCCCTAAAGTTCATTTGTAAAACAGCATATCCTCTATTAGCCAAAAACTGTATTTCTGGGTTAAAACCCCAACTATCTCTTGCCCAAGGGCCACCATGAGGGTTAATTACAACAGGTAAATTTTTAGCATTTTCCATATTGTAACCCTTAGGTAAAGTTAAATAACCGTTTATTTTTAATCCGTCTCTTGATTGGTAGTCTATTGGCAACTGGTTGGACATCTCATTTTCATCTATCCAAGGGCTAACATCCACAATCTTTTCCATTTTATCGTCTTCAGAATTATATATATAATATGCTCCTAAAGATTTGTCACTGTAGGTTCTTAAAATAAGTATGTTTTCATCTTTATTAAACCCTGTAATACCTATTTCATATCCCGCAAGCTGCTTTTGAATTTTGTCAAATATTTTTTTGGATGTAGAATCAAAATAATGTCTTTCACTTTTCCAGCTTTCAAAGTAAGCTGCAGTAATTACCTTTCTTTTTCTTGAATAACCTACTCCATTAACATCATAATCATCATTAGCATAAAGTACTCTGACTTCTTGTGCTGTAACGGGATCAAATTCAACAATTGCATATTTATCTCTTCCTAAATTAGAAGAGCCAATTATATTTTTGTTGTCAAATGTAAAAAACTGAGGGTTAAAACCTTCCTTAAAATTTGTAGTAATAATTGTTTTGAATTCATCCTCTTCGTTTTCCCTGTAAAGAATACTTTGATTCACTCCATCCACAATTGCAGTAGCTATTCTTAGCTTTCCATCATGGTCAAACATCCACCCTTGAATATTACCTGGATTTTTTGCCAGCATGGATATTTCACCAGTTTTGAGGTTTAATCTGTATGGGTCGAAAACTTGTTTGTTACGCTTGTTAAGGCCAATTATTACAAAATCATTTTGATCTGGAAGATCGTCAATAATTTGAGCTCTTACTCCT
>Ga0206682_10004249_pt1 | contig 11790 bp, 20 predicted proteins | sample M240m12015metaG_FD_155444 | JGI IMG/M metagenome (GOLD analysis project Ga0206682, IMG submission 155444) | Ammonia-oxidizing marine archaeal communities from Monterey Bay, California, United States - M2 40m 12015 | ecosystem: Environmental > Aquatic > Marine > Intertidal zone | place: USA... | reverse complement strand
GCAGACGAAGCCGGCTACGTAATAAAAGGCGACGACTCTGGAAACGACATCGAATACTTCGTAAAACCGAAGAGCGACGGATCTCCGACCTTTATTTACGACGACGAGTTGATAATTTGTACAGCCTCAGGAGGTTGTTACTAATCAATGACTTACGTCACTTTTAAAACATACTATGTAAGGGTAAAAAACATCTTACCCTTACTTAACTTTTTAACTAATACAGGAAACAACAATGCATTATTATAGAAAACATGTCAAAGATTATATTGCTGACACATCACACCTCTCTCTATTAGAACACGGTGTATACAATATACTTATTGACACTTATGTACTTAGAGAGCAACCAATAGCGTTAGATAAAGAAGAATTATATTGGTCCATTGCAGCTAGAACAGAAGAAGAAAAAACAGCTGTAGACCTAATATTAAAACACTTCTTTGAAGAAACAAAGAAAGGTTATAGGCATAAACGAATTGAAGCTGAAATACAATTTTGTATTGACAGAAGTAATATTGGCAAAAAAGGCGCAAAGAAAAGATGGGATAGCAAAGGCAATGCCGACCCATTGGTACCCAGTACCCAGTACCCAGAACCCAATACCCAGTATATAGAGCTTTTTGAAGAATTCTGGAAAACCTATCCTCATAGGAATGGTAATAAGAAAACTAAAAAAGATTCCATGAACTGGTGGCAAAAACAATCATTAGATACCATAACGATTGTTCTTAAAGCAGCAAAGGGTTATAAGAAGTATATAGAGAAATGTCATAATGACAAAGTATTTGATGGAGGTGTACCTGATCCTATTAGATACTTAAAAAACGAAAGGTACTTAGACGAACTAGATGTTAAATTAACTAACTCTGCTTTTGCAGGAGGACACAAATAATGTATAATGACGTAAATGAATTTTTAAATAAAGTACAAATTGAAACACAATCAGAACCACAGTTACTAGCTAATCATGTAATGGTTAATAGATTTAACCATATGCAAGAGGAACTTAACGAATTCCAATATGCTAATAACATGTCAGATCTTCACGGATGTGTAGATGCTTTAATAGACTTAGTATATGTTGCATTAGGCACAGCTAAGATGATGGGATTGTCAGAAGAACAATGGACTGAATGCTTCAACCGTGTGCATGATGCTAATATGCAAAAAACTTACGGTAAAGTTGAAGGTCACAAGTTTGGTGTTAAAAAACCAGATGATTGGCAAGCACCTAACTTTAATGGCATATTACCAACTGATGAAGAATATCCAATAGAAGGCGAATTATAATGGATGAGCAAGATAAAAAAGATCTCATTGTGGAATTATCTATTTTACTTATGGACCAACCAATAGAAGTAGTGGTTGATTTAATTAACCAAGTTGATGGTAGTCAAGATATAATCTTTGTACCAGATACTTTACATTAGGAAAATTATGAAATATGATGAAAATAAAGTGGATTTATCATTACTTCCTGTGGAAGCACTGGAGGCCGTTGCTAAAGTATTTGAATTTGGCGCAAAAAAATACAGTGCGTTCGATTGGCGGTATGATGGTGAGAACACTAGGTGGCTTAGGACTTATAGTTCTATTCAGCGTCATTTACACGCATGGGCAAAGTGCGAAGACAATGACCCAGAATCTGGACTCGACCACCTATCACACGCAGCAACACAGTTACTTATATTAATCACCCATGTAGCAGACAATAATGTAAACATGGACAACCGATACAGGAAGAAAAATGACAACAGAAAAAATAGTACAAGAACTAAAGCAAAAATATAAAGATAAAGACTTTATAGAGGTCAATGGTGAAAAGACTGTTGAAATCATAAATGCTTGTTTCCAAGCTGATTCTAGTTACTTAATTAGAAAACCAGATAACAGTTACATAGCTCGTGAGATTAACTGGTACGAATCACAGTCATTGAATGTTAATGATATACCAGATGGTGCACCAGCTATATGGCAAAAAGTGTCATCAGATAATGGTTACATAAATAGCAACTACGGTTATTTGTTGTACAGTGATGAAAATTACAATCAATTTGATAATGTAATACACGCACTGTTAAACGACAAGCACTCTAGACAGGCAATTGCTATATATACAAGACCTAGAATGCACTTTGACAGTACACAACAAGGTATGAAAGATTTTTGTTGTACTAATACAGTTCAGTACTTATACAGAGATGGCTTATTACATGCTATCGTTAGTATGAGATCTAATGATGCTGTGTTTGGATATAACAATGATGTAGCTTGGCAGCAACATGTGTTAACTAAACTTTGTAGTGAATTAAGATTAGACATGGGCAACATCTACTGGAATGCAGGTAGTTTACATGTATACGAAAGACATTTTCAATACTTACAGGAAGAAAAATGATAATTAATCCAATTACTAATATCCCTAAAAGCCCTAAATCACATGTTTACGGTTGGGCAAAACACTGGTCACAATTTACATTCCCTTATGGATCCATAGACCATAGATTTGAATATGGACCATATGATGAAGTATATGTAGACCACGGCATAAACTTTAGTGGCGCATTAAACCTATTTGGTGGAGCGACTAAAGAAGTATATGACAAGATTAATATGTTAACAGAATGTAACAATATAATCTCATTAGATAGAAAGATGCCAAAGTATGGTGAGATGTTAAGAAAGCGAATAGGCGCTAAGACAACATATAGTCGCATTGACGATAGTTGGTGTGATATGGTTACAGAAAAACTTAGCAAATCAGAAACATTAAAACAAGAAGATTTAGACAGACCTGGTATTACAATAGGTGACTCACATTCTATAGCTTTTGCAGATAAAGGTGATGCTGTGTTTTATAATCCAGGATTAACACTTTATGGCGCATTAGAAAAAGGATTAGGGTCATTATTACGTGGCAATCATCCAGACTCTATAAACTTTTGTCTTGGAAGCATAGATATTAGACACCATATACTAAGACATGGTACAGATATAGATGACCTGGTGAGGCGATACGTAGATCAGGGCAATGCTATTGCAGATAACCTAGCATGCAAGGTTACTTACTCAATGCCTGTTCCAATCGAATATGAGGGCAGACGTGTGCCAAAGACTGGTTATTATAAGAAAACACCGTTTTTCGGACCACGTGAGGCGCGTGTGGACGTACTTATGAAGTTCTGTGATATATTATACTCGAGAGCAAATGGCGACGTGGTGAGCCCTCCACAAGATTGGTATCATATGGACGGTGAGCAATATGCAAAAGATTATATGGAATTGTCATCATCAGTACATATATCCCCACAACATTATAGACGACACGGAGGTTGGTATGTTTGAAGTAACCACAAGTAATTGCAATAAAGATCTAAAGGGTTTTAAAAGAGCTAGTGCAAGAGATTACTACTTAAGACTATGGGGTAACTTTGATACAAAGTTTGGTTCTCCTGTTGTTGAGCAATATAAAGATAAATATATACTTAGAGCTGATTTAGCCCCAGGTGGACTAAAGTCATTTGGCGCTGAAAGGATTATTGCAGAATCTGATTACGATACAATGGTTTATGTAGCACCAAGACAAGGCCATGCTCCAGACGCTATAGCAATGATCGCTAAGAAGTATAACAAGAAGTGTGTATTTTTTATGCCAGCATCTAAGCAGGTTTCAGATCATCAAGGCTCATTGTTTGCATATGACCACTGTGAGATGAAGTTTGTAAAGATAGCAGCAATGCCTGTTTTAAATAAATATGCAAAAGATTGGGCTGAACAAAACAATGCACATTTTATTCCATTTGGATTAACTGGTGAACCTACAGTAACAGCCGGTTTAGTTAACATGTGTAAGAATATATCTAAACAAATAAAAGATCCATCAGAAATATATTGTGCTGTATCTACAGGAACAATGATAAGAGCATTACAAATAGGTTGGCCACAAGCTAAAGCATATGGTATAGCTGTTGCAAGAAACATAAAAGATGGTGAAAAAGGTGAGGCTATTGTAACATCAGCAACAATGCCATTTCTTAAAAAGATAAATACAGATCATATACCATTCCCAACAACTGCAGCTTATGACGCAAAGGCATTTGATTTATTTGACAAACAAGGTGCTAAGAATAGTATCTTTATTAATGTTGGGTCTGATGACCATATCAATAGAAATCTTTCATATGTTGATACAACAAAGATAAATAGCCAAAGAAAGTGGGGTGACCATAGTGACTTTAAATAAAGAAGCAATAGATGTACTTGTACATTATTATTACCCTAGGGCAAAATGGTTACAAGACAATGTTAATTGGGGCACTTTAGACTATAAAGGCAAAGAAGCTAATGAAGTAGTCAATGACGAACTAATGCAAAATGTCGAGATATATGACTGCTATCAAAGAGCTGCTGCTGGATTTAGTAATGTATTACAAGATCTTCGTTATGGTGAATTTACACCTAAATGGAGATGGCAAGATAAAGAAAGACGTGATATAACAAAGATTAATAACTCAATTAACTGGGACTTTAAAACTTGGTTGTATGTCTTTATGTGCCACAGAATTACAGGCTCTGGTGCTTCTTTTGTAGAAGACCATGGATATAGAAATAATATAATGCAATATTGGGGAAAGCATGATACAATAGACAACATGATTGCTGACTTTCATTATAATAGAAATATGAAAAACTCAATATTTACAAGTATAGGTAACCAACCACCTGCACCTAAAAAAGGTGTTAGCAATATAGATTTTATGATTAACGAACTGCCTAATTTACTTGATGATGTAATAGATTTTTTATATGCAAGAAAAAGAAACCACAAAGAAGTTGTAGATTTTTTAAATGATTACAATATAAAAAATGGTCATAGAAGATTTAACTTTGCGTATACAGCTTTCTCTTTAGATTTGTCAGATTATTTCCCAGAGATTGTAGATGAGGATTCACATACATACTTAGGTAACAATGCAATTAGGTGTATGAAAAGACTTGGTGGAAGTAATAGTGATACGTTTATGGATATGTTAAGAGATAAAACTGGTGGAAAACCTAAGGATCTTGAAGACGTCATGTGCGACTTTGTTAGGTTTGGTCAGAATTATACAGCGGGATATGGTGTATATACAAACAACAGTGGGTGGGACTCAGGTTGGTCCCAACGTAATCAATAACTTACATCAATTTTAAAACATATAATGTAAGACACAATATTTTAAACTTTACAGGAAATAACAATATGAAATCAGTAGACATAAAAGGCAAGCAATATGTCATGGTCAATGAACGAATCAAAGAGTTTAGGAAGTTACATCCTAACGGACAGATTCTTACACAGGTTATGGCAAATGCCGATGGGCAAATATTATTTCAAGCTAAGATTATGGTAGACGGTGTATTAGTTGCCACTGGTCATGCTTATGAAAAAGAAGACAGCTCATTCATTAACAAAACATCCTATATCGAGAACTGTGAAACATCAGCTGTTGGTAGAGCATTAGGTATCTTAGGAATTGGTATAGACGCCTCGTTAGCTTCAGCAGAGGAAGTTGGTAACGCAGTTAAACAACAAGAGGATTTCCTATGACATCAATGAACGTAGAAACTATATTATCAGACGAAGAGTTAATACAAGGTTCAGAAGCTTGGTTCTCTGCTAGATTAGGTAAGATAACTGCATCACGCCTTAATGACTTAATGAAAAAGACAAAGTATGGTGAGTCACAATATATCACCAGGCTTCGTATGGAGCTTGCCATTGAACGAGTTACTGGTAAGCAAGCTAATATAGTTACAATGAACAAAGCAATGCATGACGGCGTAGAACGTGAGCCTGACGCTAGAGCTTTGTTTGAAGCAACAACAGGTAAAGATGTAGCTTTATGTGGTAGCTTTAACCATCCTTACTTGCCTAATACTGCAGCTTCTCCAGATGGATTACTAAGAGATGAAAATGCAATATTAGAAATAAAATGTCCTACAGCAATTACTCATGCTAACAACTTGTTAAGCGATAAAATGCCAAAAAATTATGTATATCAAGTACAATGGCAAATCGCATGCACCGAGTCTGACTACGGATATTTCTGTTCTTATCATCCTGACTTTCCAGCACCACAAAGACTTAAATGGATGAAGGTTGAGAAAGACGAAAAGATTATTGGCGAGTTAGTCAATAGAGTACGTGACTTCGATATTGAAGTACACGATTTAGTAGTAAAACTATCACAGGAACCAAAAAATGGCTGAACAATATGATAACACCAACTCCTTCGCAATGTTTAAAAATGAGAAGGGTGATAACGAGCAACGACCTGATTACACAGGTACAGTAACGTTAGAAAACGGTAAAGATATGCGTATGGCTGCATGGGTAAGAGAATCCAAATCAGGGGTCAAATACCTATCAGGCAGATTATCTGAACCTCAAGTACAGGCATCCGATGCTGGCAGTAACGCAGCAGTTGAAGGTGCGGATGTACCATTCTAGATGATTCCTTCTATTGAACAGATGGAAGGGAAGAAATGTAAGGGGTGTAAAAGCCCCGCATTCTTCTGGGATAACAAGGCTTGGTGGTGTGGCATTGATAGAGAGACCGCACACGGCGCTTGTAAGAAAAACAAATCAAAACATAATATACCTAAACGGGAGTTAGAAAATTTATATACAAGAAATATTAAATAAGTTTGACGGAGTTAAAAAAACAGGAACAGATCAGTACTCTTGCAAATGCCCAGCACACGAAGATAAAAGTAATTCGTTGGGTATTAAGCAGGGTGACGGTGATCGTATTCTATTTAATTGCTTTGCTGGTTGTGACGTTAAATCTATCATTGATACTGTGGGATTAACATGGAAAGACATACTACCATCTAATGAGCATGACTCTAAAGTAAAAGAAAAGGGCTTTAATCCATTTGCTGTATTAAAAATGATTAGAGATGAAGTACTTATAATAGGTTTAGCATCAGTAGATATAAGAAATGGTAAACCACTTAATGATAAAGAACATGACCGACTTTTAAAAGCTGTTGGAAATGTCAGGGAAGCTTATGAACACACAAAATAAACCAACATTAGAAGATATGATAGTTACAGATAAAGAAATATCTGGCTACATGGATAAAAGAGATAACAACGAGCATACTAAGATTAAAAGACCATCACAATATAGTGATGAGATAGAATCTTACTTTGCAGATGATTTAAATGGTGGAACACCTTTACCATTTGACAAAACACATGATGACTTTAAAGTTCGAGATGGTGAGTTAACGATAGTGTCAGGTTACAGTGGCCATGGTAAGACTATGTGGCTTAGTTATGTAATGTTGCACTTGTTAAAAGACCAAAAGACTTTAATAGGATCCTTTGAGATGACACCTCGTGCCACGTTAGGTAGGATGTTAATGCAAACAGGTAACCCTAATCCAACAAGGGTATATATAGATGACTTTATATCTAAGGTAGAACATAAATTATTTTTATATGATGCTGAAGGTGAGACATCTACCAAGAAGGTCCTGGAGGTCATATACTACGCCGCTGAGAAGCTTAATGTCAAGCTCTTTGTTATAGATAGCCTCATGAAAGTTGGCATCAATGAGGATGACCTGAATGGCCAAAAAGCATTTGCTAACAAGATGGCAGTAGCCGCTAGAGATTTAGGTGTTCATATATTCTTAGTTGCACACAGTAGAAAAACAGCTGATGAACATGGTAGTCCATCTAAATTTGATGTGGCTGGTTCAGCGAACTTAACTAACATGGCTGACAACGTTTTGTCTGTACATAGAAATAAAGCTAAAGAGGCGGAGCGAGCCAATGGCGCAATGGACCCTGATGTTATGCAACAACCAGACTGTGTTGTTTACTTAAACAAACAAAGACACGGTAATGGTAAAGAAGGTTCATGGGGCTTTTCATTTAATCCAGAGACTTTCCAATACGGTGAGACATGGTAATGATGATAAAAGACTTCATTAAGAATATAAAAGAAGAATTTGGGAATGACATAGAATTCAAAGCTACGTCATTTAAAGACAATAAAATTTATAAGAGTAAAAATTATGACAAAATTGAAAAAGATATCCGGCTCAGAAAACGAGTCGATACAAAAGCTCTTTGGTGAGTTAGATCCTACTAAGTTCTATGATGTTACATTAAAAGAACACAAAGACAGTAGGTCTATACAGCAAAACAAAATGTATTGGGCATTGATTACTGAGTTAGGTAGTTTCTTAGGTTACAACACTGAAGAGATGCACCAAATGATGGCATATAAATACCTATCATACAAGAATGAATTGCTAGGTGAAGAAGTAGTTGTTGTACCATCTACAACTAAGCTTAATATAAAACAATTTGCAGAGTACTATGACAAGGTATGTCAATTTGCATATACATTAGGATTTAAGATAGACCTGGAACAGTATGGCTACTAAAGCCGAGAAGAAATTAATGAACCAAATGTCAGAGTATGGTTGCGTAGTATGTCGTTGGCATGAGAGTGTTGATGACCTACCACCAGCTAACTTACATCACATTAGAGATGGCACTGGACTTGGTTTGAAAGACAAGTCAATAATACCATTATGTCATTATCATCACCAAGGTGCTGAAGGTGTGCATACAATAGGTAAAAAGACTTGGGAAAAGAAGTATGGAACACAACGCGAATTATATGATAAACTTTTACAGGAAATAAAAACATGGCCTATTTAGGATATAAGAATATAGCATTCAGAAAGTATAAAGAAGAGCAAGAGAAGATACGTATGTGGAAAAAAGCTGAAGCAAAGAAAAGAAAAGACTTACGTATTTGGATAAGAGCAAATGAAAGCAGGAAGAAAAAACTTAAAGACTGGAGCAGCTTAGCTGTGGTGTCAATCGTACACCTAGCTTTAGTTGTTCTACTTATAGTGTTTTATGGTTTGTTTGCTACGGCGATAATAGCTGATGAGAAAGGTAGCAAGGTAGGTGTAGGTGGTTTTGTTATGGCTGTTAGTTATACAGACAGTTATGATGATTTAGTTTACATTAGTAACTTTGTCAACTGCGACCATGCTCTTAAGTACTACAACGATAACTGTACGGATGCTAAGATAATGATGTGTCAGCAAGAGGAATATTTATATATGCCGATTGGTCACAACAGCGATTCATCATTTGACTTTGAGCCAACAGATAAACAGTCCTGCGGATTCGTAGGAGTTCAGAAACCAACATTTATAGAGGAATAAACCATGGGAAAAGGTAGTGGACGTAGACCAAAAAACATTAGTGATGAAGAGTTAGAGAAAGCATGGAATAGTATCTTTGCTGGTCATCCAAATGAAGATCAGTTTGAAGACTGCATAAAGAAACAACCACCAGTCGTTAAAGAAGATAATTACGGTAATGAATTGCCATATAAGATTGAAACTCCTGAACTAAAGAAATTTAAAGATGACCCTGACAGGTTTTATGATGAAACAGGAGATGCTTAATGGCTATATCACCAACGCAAAGAACATTAAAGCGTATGAAAGAAAGCGGAGACTATAACCTCATCCAGGTAGTCGAGAAGTGGAATTCATTCGCACGCATCAGGCAAGATCTGTGGAACTTCGATATATTAGGTATATCTATCACAGGCGAAACCCATGCAATTCAAGTTACCACTTACGGTAATGTGAATGCAAGGATCAGGAAGATAGAAGACTCTGATTATACTCCACACTTAAGAGATGCAGATTGGGTTCTGCTAGTTGAGGGTTGGAAGAAAGTTAACGGACGTTGGAAATCATTTATATCAGACTTATCATAGAGGAAAAACATTGGATACATATCAACAATTAATAGCAGCATCAAGGTACGCACGTTACCTACCATCGGAAAAAAGACGTGAAACATGGGAAGAAACCTGTGATAGACTCATAGGGTTCATTAAAGAAAGCTCACCAGCGTTGCACCACGAGTGCGAAAAACTTAGCAAAGCAGTTAAAAATCATGAAATCATGCCAAGTATGAGATTAATGATGTCAGCGGGTGAAGCATGTAAAAGAGAAAACATATCAGCTTATAACTGCAGCTATATGGCTATCAATAATAAGAGGGCTTTTAGCGAATGCTTATATATACTAATGTGTGGAACTGGCGTAGGCTTCAGTTGTGAAAGACAAGAGATCGACAAGTTACCTACGTTACCGGAAGATATTAACCCTTGTGCTGATACTATTGTTGTTGGCGACAGCAAACTTGGGTGGGCGAAGGCGTTTAAAAAACTTCTATCTAGTTTATGGGAAGGTGACATACCGACCATTGATTACTCTAAAGTTCGAGCAGCAGGTGAAAGACTTAAGACATTTGGTGGTAGAGCATCAGGACCTGAACCATTAAAAAGATTATTTGACTTTACAACTGATACTTTAGTTAATGCTAAAGGTCGTAAGCTTACATCATTAGAAGTTCATGATATAGTATGTATGATTGGTGAGATTGTAGTAGTAGGTGGTGTCAGAAGGTCAGCTCTTATATCATTATCAAATCTTACAGATAAACGTATGAGAGAAGCTAAGATGGGTGCATGGTACAATGACTATTCTTGGCGTGGTCTTGCTAATAACTCTGTAGCTTATACAGAAACACCAGACATGGAAGTGTTCATGGAAGAGTGGTTGTCATTAGTCAAGTCTAAATCAGGTGAGCGTGGTATCTTTAATCGTGTTGCATCACAAAAGCAAGCAGCTAAGTGGGGTAGACGTGAAGAGAAGCTTAATTACGGCACGAACCCTTGCAGTGAGATAATTTTGAGGGATAAGCAGTTCTGTAACCTATCCGAAGTGGTTATACGCGCGCATGATACGCGTGAGACGCTCGTTGAGAAGGTTAGGTTAGCTACCATACTCGGTACTTTTCAATCTACACTAGACAATTTTCAGTTCTTATCAGCTGAATGGAAGAAGAACACCACTGAGGAAAGATTACTTGGTGTATCATTAACAGGTATTATGGATAACAAGATGATGTCAAATCCAGATCCTAAATTTTTACAGGAGTTAAGAGATGTTGCTAGAAAAACAAATGAGAAGTATGCGAAGCGACTTGATGTCCCAGTATCTGCATCTATTACTTGCGTCAAACCATCAGGGACGGTATCGCAATTGGTCGATAGCGCTTCGGGTATACACACTAGACATTCTGATTATTATGTTAGAACGATTAGGATGGATAAGAAAGATGCTATATACGACTTTCTTAAAGAGAAAGGTGTACATGTCGAAGATGAACAGTTTAGGCCTGACAGCACTGCAGTATTCTCATTCCCAATTAAATCACCTAATGGTTCGATTACAAGAAATGATAAAACAGCGTTAGAGCAGTTAGAGTTATGGTTAACTTATCAACGCCATTGGTGTGAACACAAACCATCTGTTACTATATCAGTAAGAGACGAAGAATGGTTAGAGGTTGGAGCATGGGTATATAAACACTTTGATGAGATCAGCGGTATTAGTTTCCTACCTCACTCAGATCATTCTTATGTACAAGCACCATACCAAGAGTGTACTAAAGAAGAATACATGAAGCTATTAAAAGAAACACCTAAAAGCATAGACTTTAAAGAGTTAATTGAAGATGATGATATGACTGAAGGTGCACAAACTATGGCTTGTGTAGGTAATTCTTGTGAGATACAATAATGGAAAATCTATTAGACTTTATTAAAGTATATAAGGGTGCTGTATCAAACGAGCTTTGCGATGATATTGTCAATAAGTATAAAGACAGTGATAAATTTA
>Ga0206682_10004247_pt1 | contig 11793 bp, 21 predicted proteins | sample M240m12015metaG_FD_155444 | JGI IMG/M metagenome (GOLD analysis project Ga0206682, IMG submission 155444) | Ammonia-oxidizing marine archaeal communities from Monterey Bay, California, United States - M2 40m 12015 | ecosystem: Environmental > Aquatic > Marine > Intertidal zone | place: USA... | reverse complement strand
AGTAAAATTTACTGTATGTCAACTGTTTATTCTGATTTCCATATAGTCCAAGCACCATATGCAATTGCGGCATATGCGGCTAACTTAGCAAAAGGTCCTGCAATTAATACAATAACACCCACTGCTACAAGAGCGGCACCATCCCATGATGTACGCTCGTCCAATCTATCTTTAATCCAATTTTTCATTATTCTTCTCCCTGATGTTTGTGTTCTTTAATTCTATCACTTAATTTTTTATCTAATCCTTGATGCGATACATCAATGTGTAAGTAAATATCTTCTACATCATTGTCTAACCCATCAATCCAACCCTCAACTACATTGAAACTGTTTTGTATTGTTGTTTGGAACTCGTCCATTTGAGTTGCAAAGGTATCATTAATACGAGTATCCTGGCGGTCTACGTGTGCGCCTAATCCGTCAATACGTTCGTTTGTTTCTAATACTGCTGCAAGTGTTTTATCACTTAGTTCTTGAATATCTTTTTTAAGTTGTGCAACATCGTTGATTAGTGTAACTTCCTTTTCAACTTCAGTTCTTGCTGTAAGCTCTGCCATTTCACTTTCAAGTTGTGTAATTGTTTGCGCTTGTTGTGCAGTCCACCATACAAAAGCACTAACTTGTAGTACAATTGCAATCACAACACCTATACTAAATTTGTTGTTCATTTCCTTTTCTCCAATATGTCTTTAATGACATCTGTTGCTGTGTTAGTAAAGCACCTAGGTGCTACACTATGTATGATTAAAGCAGGCACTAACAATTGTAACTTAACTGCTGTTTTGAGTGCAGTTGCCATATGCTCTAATGGTTTTTGGTTAACTGATTCTAAATGTAACTTGCACTGTTTACTGAACATTGTCGCCAACCATGTCAAACAATGCTGGACCAAAACTGCTCGCGGCCCATCCTAGTGCAACAATAGTTACAACTCCATAGATTAACCATTTAATCTTAAAGTCGTCAACCACCATCTTTAGTGCAATTAACTCATTACCCAATACACGTACGGCTACTTCCATTTTGCCTGTGTTATCTTCTTTATCTGCCATTATCTTTTCCCTTCCAGATGTTTTATACGCTTTTCAAGTTCATCGATCTTTTTTGTAACGTGTGGATACTTTTTGCGCCATGCGTCTTTTGGTTGTTCTAACCAAGTAAGCCCCCAACGCTTAACCAGATAATCTAGTATACGATCTACTTGTGCATAAAACCATAGCCCAATTCTTGTAGTGCTTATGTATGCAATAAAGATTGCACCAAAAATACTACCAGCTAGAGCTGTATAAATCCACAACCTATCAGTTGCCATGCGTTCAATCATTTCCCACATATTACTTCTCCTTTGTGCAGTCTTTACATCTGCAATTATAACAAACCTTTATGGTGTATAAACGACCATCATAATCAGTTTCATCTCTGTGTAGTGGACACCCACAATGTGATGGATGTCCGCAATTTTTACAGCTCATTAGGTTATCCCCATAGCCCTCAGTGTACTTGGTCCAACAATGCCATCAGGTACTAGTCCACGACTGCGTTGCCATGCAATAACTGCTGCTTCTGTGCCTGGTCCAAAGTCACCGTCAGCTTTAGCACCCAGTGCTTTTTGTACTGCTTTTACAGTTTCGCCTTTACTGCCTTTGCGTACTGTACTGTGTACAACTTTAGGTGGTGACCAATGTCCGCCCAATACTTCCAGTGCATGTTTATAATGCTTTTTACGATCTGCAAGTCCAATTGTACCACCGTTAATACGTTTAGTCATACCAGTGATATCTTGCTTGTCAGCGTAACGATTAATTTTATTAGTATCCCAGAACCAACATGCACTCTCTAATGCACCCTTTTTAGTTTTAACATACTTGATTGCTTGTTCAGCGGTAATACTTAAACTACTACCAAACTTAGTATAGTTGTGTCTGCCAGTAAGTTGGATAACACCTCTACCTCTAAATCTCCAGCCATCTCCACTTGCAGTATCGCCATTATCCATACGACTAGCATAGATAACGTTTGCAATTTTTTCTGGCTGTCTGTGATATTCTTTTGCATTGCGGCCAGCTCTTACGAAATACTTTCCAAAAATAGCATCTAATGCTTTACTGCTATAATTTAAGTTTTCCTGAAGTACCCGAAAGTTATTACTTTCGTGAGCGCATTGTGCTATAAATCCTGCTACACGGTTTACAGTATTAATCTCATAAAATGGAAGAATCTCTTCCATAGCTTCAAACCATTCATCAGTTTCAGAGTTTCCTTTTAATAACTCTCTTACTTGGTCTGCATTGAATTCAAAATCAAAACTCATGTTGATTACCTTTCCTGTTATGTATGCAGTTATTTATCTGTAATAGAAGCCAAGGCGTGGGTTTTTAAGTGTTCCGTCAGCATCTTCATAGTTTGGCTTAAAGATCCATTCTTTCATTTCATTATACATCATGTGTTGTTCTTGTTCAGTATCTTGCCAAACTGGCACAATTTCCTTTGCGCCTTTGGGAAAATCAATACCGTGTCTACCGTGTATTTCAATTATATGTCCGCCAATAAATTCAATATTTAAATGGTGTGCAGCCATTGTTGAATCAATCCAATTTGGTAGTTCTTCAACATGGGCACACTTTGGTATTTTATCAAGTAATTTCCAACTGCTAAATCTATATAACTCATTGGGAGTGTTCCAGCCTTGTACAGCATTAATAGCGTATAGTTCAGCTTTACGCCAACTATAATTAACACTTAAATGGTTTCCAGTGAACCGCTCACACCAAAAATACCCAGGAGGTACATCATGGTCTTGATCTGCTTTAATGTATTGCGTGTATGCTGTGGCTCCCATACCACTTAAATTTATAATGGGACGTATAATGTAGTTACCACTTTTTGGTACTGGGCATCCTGCAGGACCTGCATTATATCCTAAACGTAGACTTAAATCTAACTTGTTATAAAGACTACGAAAGGCAGGAATATCCTGCCAGACTCGGTAATCATCCATATCAATCTCCTAAATTAGTTCTTGACGTTTTTAGCCTTACCACGTCTATTACGATTAGGGTCTTTTGCTTTTTTACGTTTGACAGCATTAGCTATGCCTTTCTTGCCGTCCTTTTTTCCATCTTTATTTTTGTCTGCATTACGGAGCTTTGCAGCTGCACTTTTGCTTAGACACTTAGGCTTACCTTCTCCTGGCTTGCTGTCACCGCATTTGCCAATTCGTTCGCCTTTACTATTATAACGATCCCAGCCACCTCCGCCAGCACCGCCTTTTTTACCTTTACCGAACCAAGAACGTAGGTCTTCTGAAATCTCTTCGATTAACATTACTTTTTACTATTGCCCCAGTTGGCTGCGCCAACCTTACGGCACTTTACTAATGCGCCACTTGCATATGCACTTGGCCATACTTTATAACGTGCTTTTACTTTACGATAGCAAGCATCTTTTTCACCAGCCGCTTCATCAAACTGTGCTTCTGTCATCATTTCTGTTTCATCTAAATCTGTATGTGGGCTTTTGCCTTCTCCCATAACTTTTTTGCCCAGATCAGTTAGTGTGCCATCTTTGTTATACATTTTAGCAACTAGTTTTTTTTCTTCTGGGCTTAGTGTCTCACTTACTGATTCGTCAAAGTCTGCACGGCTTATAAAGTCCTGAATTACATCTGCATCTAAACTTGTTAATAGTTCGTGCATTACTTTTGGATAACCGTGTTGTTTAATCATGTCGTATACTGGTTGTGTATAATATCCGCCTGCTTCTGTTACATTAACTTCAGGAACATCATTGAATTGGTCTGTGTGTTCGTCTAATTGGTGTAATCTCATTTATTTGCTCCCGATCTTGCTTTTGATACTAGTAAAGAAATCAATTGCTTGTTTTTCAATATCATTTTTTGTTTCTTCAACACCTTCGGCGTGCATGGCAGCCATGTGTTTTTTATACTTTGCAGTACCTTTTTTGTGTGGTGATTTACCTTCACCAACATGTTCTACATCTGCTAACTTTGGTGTAATACCAGCAGTTGATTTCATCCCCCAATGTTTAGCTGCTTTCTTAGCCGCACCATATGATGAATCAGCATGACATTCATGCTTGCCTTTTTTAGCGTGGAAACAAATGTATGGACGTTCTTCTGCTTCCATTTTAACATCAGTTGAATGCATAGTTTTACTATCTAATTTACGCCAATCATCATAACTAATATACATGTCTGATGTTGGGTCATAGTAACTGCCTTCTTTTGGATCATAATAAACTACTTTACCACTGCGGGTTTGGAAAGGACCCTCTAAGCCTGGACGCTCTTGGTATTTGTCTCTATCAATAGACGGCATAACTTCATAACCTTCTTCCATTTCGCCTGATGGTACTGTGGCTGCAATAGATGGCATTGTTTCATCATTAGGTTGTTCACCATGTGGATTAACTGCTTCATACTCCAAGTAATGTTTAACACTGCTCATATCTTCAGCAGCACGAGTAATTTTTGCTTGCACCCAGGGCTCTAAGTTGTCAGTGTCACTAATCATACTGTGTAGTGAGATAGCATATTTTGCTAATTTGTATAATTGGCTTTTTGCCATCCAACCATCTTCATCAGCGTCATCAAGTACGCCTTCATTAATTTGATTTTCCATTGTTTTTTTCCTATTAGATGTGTCTTCTTGTTCCAGATCGTAGACACGTTGTTCTAAGCCATCAACACGTTTTTTCTTAGATGCAAGTTCTTGGTCATGTTCTTCATCATCTCTTTTACTGGCATCTCTAATATCAGCAATAAATCCAAGCACGGCACTTAATGCATCTGGTGCGTTTGGATACTTTGCTTTAATGTCTGCAGCAACTGATGCAGTCTGTTGATCGTAACCTTCAAGGTCCTTTAGATCAACACTATCAGCTTCTTGTATTTGAGATATTTTCATTCTGATGGAACCCTTTTAATCATTTTACTTGCTGTTTCTTTGGTTTTTTTCTTAGTTTTACCCTGGCGACTTATTGTGCCTGGACCACCGTTCACAAAACCATTTCCATTTCCCATACTAGAGGCAAATGAACCTGAAACTGTTTCTTTTATAATGTCATGTACTTTCATAATGTTATTTATCGGTTTATATTAATTTTGATACGGCTTTGCCAATAGCACGTTCATGTTTTGTTGTGCTTCTTTTAATTTTTGCTTTTTTGGCTCTAACCTCACGTTCAACCTTAGGCTCAAGTTGACTTAGATGTTTTACATTTGGCGCTCCTGCATATACTAATGCATCGTCCTTTGCGACACTGTTCATTGGACCTTCTGTGTCCTCCAGGTCTTCTTTTGAAATAGATTTTTTCATGGATTAACCTCCATTGGTTATACTACTAAATCTGTACTGGTGTTGCGTTTATGTGTTGTTTACCAGTGTAATCATTAATTGCGGCTTTGATTGCATCTTCAGCTAGTACACTACAATGTATCTTAACTGGTGGCAATGCTAGTTCTTCTACTATTTGCGTATTTTTAATTTCCTTTGCTTGTTCTAATGTTCTTCCTTTTAACATTGTTGTTACCATACTTGAACTGGCAATAGCACTACCACATCCGTATGTTTTAAATTTTGCATCCTCTATGATACCACTACTATTTACCTTAATTTGTAAACGCATGACATCGCCGCATGCTGGTGCACCTACCATTCCAGTACCTACTCCATCTTCGTTTGGATCAAACTTGCCTACATTACGTGGGTTCTCGTAATGGTCTAACACTTTGTCTGAATAAGCCATATGGCCTCCTATATATTATATTATTTTTTGCCAGCTTTCATATTAGCACACCAGTGATACATCTTTGCCTTCTCACCGCTGGCCTTTTTAGCTTTAGCTCGTAGTTCTGTTACACTACCATTGCAACTGGCACCACTACGTTTTACACGTCCTGGTTTGCTTTTGCCTTTTACTTTACCGTCTGCAAAGTTTTCAGTAACTCCATACTTTTCACGATATAATTTTTCCAGCTGTCTGGGATTAAAATTAAACGACTTTGCTATCTCAAATGCATAGTTACTGATGTCATGTCGCTTGCCTTTACTTTGCACAAGTTTATGCATTGCACCAAGCATTGCATCCATATAACGTTCACGCTGATTTGTTTTAAATTTTGCAAGCACATCATTACGTGAAATGTCTTCACCCATAACTGCCTTACTCATTTTGATTCCCATTTTATCAGCAAACTTTTTAATCTTATATGCACCCTTGGCTGTTTTCCACATTGCCTTGACTGCAAATGGTGTCATTTTAGCCGCCAATGCAACTGCGACAATAAATTCCCAATCAACTGGTGTACCTAGATCTTCATTTAATAAGTCATCTTTTGTTGCCTTGAAATTGCTTTGTTTCCATTTAGTTTTTAATTGTGCTAGTTTTTGTCCCAGCTCTAAACCTGGTTTCATACCTTTAGCAATTAAATCTTTTCCAGTAACTGGAAATTCTGGAACACTAACTGATGTGGCATGACTCGCCATGTTTGTATTACCTTGTAATGTTGCTAGTGCTGATATCTTTTCTTTGTCTACACCATCAGCAATCATATCCTCAATTTGTTTTTTATCAAGTTTTTGATCTTTATGTGTTACTAAAAACTCTAGCATACCTGCATTGATGTTTGTCATCTTCCAACGTCTTGCGATTTCAGCTGGGTTACCAAGTTTAGCAAGTTGTATAATTGGATCAGCATCATCTTGTATATTGTTTAAATTATCAACTGTCAAGCCAATAACGTCAGCAACACCTGTACTTTTAATATACTGTAGTATACTGGCTACATTTTTGCCGCCCAGTATCTTTTGCATTTCCATCCACACACGCTCAGCACTAATTTTACTAAGTCCACTAGCATTATCAGCAATTGCTGATACTGTGTCTTTATCCCATGTTGGATTTTCCATACGACCCTGGAAACGGAAGTAACGTAGTATACGTAAATAATCTTCTTGTATACGCTCTGCTGGGTCTCCCACGAACTTACTAACTTTGTCTTGTAAGTCGTCCATGCCGTTGTGATAGTCGTATATTTGCCCATCTATATCCATACTCATAGCATTGTATGTTAGGTCTCTGCGTTTAGCATCTTCTTCCCAACTACGTACAAATTCCACTTCAGCTCGTCTGCCATCTGTGTTACTGTCTGCTCGTAGTGTAGTGATTTCAAAGTCTTCACCATCAACCACGGCAGTTATAGTTCCGTGTTCAATACCAGTTGGTATATGCTTGATACCTTCGCGATCTAGCATTGCTATCATCTCATCTGGTGTAGCATCTGTTGCCATATCAATATCTTTGGGTGATTTACCTAGTGCAATATCACGTACTGCACCGCCAACAATACGTATTTCGTATTTGTTTTTATTGAATACAGTATCTAATTTTTTAATTGACGGTGTTATAATACCAGCCACGTCAAGTGTTTCCTCAGTTACTATTTCTTCCACTATTATAGTATCTTCAATTAGCCCTGTCAAGTGCTGTTGTAATTCCCTCTTGGCTTCTTCGAAACTTTCTCGCTTCATAAGAGGTAAACTAAACCAATGCTTAAACCATGCTTCACTACCAGGGCGAAGTTTTTTCTTACGAGCTTCTTGCCCACGCTCAGTACCAGTGACACTGATGTTTTCAGTCATACCCAAGTTAAATGCTTGATTGGGAGTGGCTCCTTTTATGCCCAGTGGTTTAGGCTTGCCATTTTTATTCATTGGAAAAAACTTTTTAGCCTGGCGTTCTGTTTCTCCGGGCTTAACATCAGCTGTAGTATTTTGTTTTGTAATTTTACCTACACCTGCACTTTCTTGTACTGCCCCTGCGACTTTTGCAATTTCTCGAAATCCATTATATGTAGGCATATATTTCATTATTTGTGCTTTTACTTTATCTTCAGCACTGTAATATAAATCAATAATACGTTTTGCTGTGCTTGGCTTAACATCCATTGTACCGCCATCATAAAATTTAATAGGAAAAGGTTGGTTGTCTTTTCTATCTGCAAGTGTGCTTACAACATGAAAAATATGACTTTGTTTTGCTACCAGTGGTTCTTCAAATACATCCTCTTCATTATAGATATCTTTAAAATAAACTTTAGGAAAAGCTAGTAGCAGATCTAGTAGTTCTTTACCAGGCTTGTTAACACGATATATGTTTACACTGTCTCTGGTGTTAAGTGCAACTAACCAGCGATGATGGCCATCCATTATATAGTCGTCACTACTTGCAATAACAGGCTTCTTTACACCGTTCTTTACCAGTTTTTTGATTTGTTTCTCAACACCTTGTTTGCTAAATTCCTTTTGTACAGGCTTTAAACTTGTTGCTGGTACTGTTTCTTTTGTAAAAGATGCTCCATTATCAGCTAAGTAATCTATAAATTCAGGATAGTCTCCGCTTTTAATTTGTGGCATTTGTTTACGTGGAATACCCATGCCTTCTCCGCTAGGAATATCAATACGTAGTTCTTTTATATCTAATTCTTTTAATTTCATTTACTAAACCTGCCCATGTCAAAACCAGTTTCTTCATCTAGTCCTTGTTGCTTTTTTCTATACGCTATCCAAAACGCCTGACGTTCATTAGTACTGAGTCTTAGCTCTTCATGCTTTTTAATTTGACTTATGTAAAACTCAATATCTAATTCCATTTATTTTTTCCTGCCTGCACAGTGTGCCTTTTGACTAAATCCCTTGGGATTATTACAATCAATACTATCTTTATATTGTTTAGTCCACTTTTCATACATCTTGCTTACATCATACTCACTGAGTGGTGTAGTATCTGAATTTACATTCTCACCAAATTCACGTCTATATATAGTTTGCTTTGCTAGTTCGTCATACGCTTGTATAACGGCTTTCATCATTGCGTCAAGTACACCATGATTCATATGATACTCAATCTGTCTAAACTGATATGGATCACCACTAGCGGCTTTCTTTGCTAAGTCTGCAAACTTTCCTGCTAAGTTTTCTTGTAATCCACCAAGTGAAAATTTACCCATACCTTGTACCAGTACTTCTTTTTCCATTGGGTCTTTACGTGCTTCAACAGCAAACTCTTTATCTGGAGTGTGAAAGTTTTTCTTACGCATGACAGTTTTTGCAATTAGTTCTAGCATTTGTGTGCGTGAGTTCCATTCTAATGCAAATGGTACATTAATATCACTTGCCATATCTTTAAGCACTGCCTCAGCATCTGGGCCTAATTGTGCAATAGGTTTACCATACTTTTGGTATGTTTTTGCAAACAACTGACCGAGCTCACGCAATGTAATTTGTCGTACATTACGTTCATCATTTACACGATCAATAAAGTGACGTGTAAATTCAACGTCGATGCCAACTTTACTAAAAATTTTATCCAATGCATTTTCTAATGCGGTTAGTTGTACTTGTGTGATCTCGCTCATTTTATGTTCCTACTTACTTCCCAAAGTCTGGGTCTAATACTACTTTATTTTCAGTCAATAGTCGATCTCTATTAACTAAATGTTGGCTTTCAATATCATCTTTACTTTGGCCATGATATCCAACAGCATATCCATCTTGAATCATTTGCTGATTAACATCTGTATCATCCAAATATACTGTACCTAGGATTCTGCCAAACTTGCCTTTTTCATTATCTAGTTCTGTTCTCACTATAATATCTTCTGCGGCTTCGATTCTTTCAATTAAATACTTTTTACTGGCAAGTCCAAACTGTTTTTCAACTAAATCTCGTGTACGACTTTCGGGTGTATCTATACCCGCCATGCGTACACGTGCTTCAAGCAGTACATCAAATCCCAGGTCCAGTATACAATCGAAAGTATCACCGTCAATAATTTTTACCATACTCTTTACTCTGTATGCAAATGGTGTTACTTTACTCATTTCACTCTTCCTTTATCTCTATAACTAAGTTTCCACTACCTTTAATAAGTCTGTGGTGTCTTTTAGCCTCTATATAATACATGTGGTGGGGCAACAACTCTTGTGGTAATTCATTATCCATTTGTAGCTGCCATCCAATTCCATTTTTTACTTTAATTAGTCTGTTTGCTCTGTCTCTGTGCCAAACTAACTCTCTTTCGTCTAAATCACATCCAAAAGTCCGTATGAATGTGTCACTCTCCTTATTAGTATCACTATAAGGGTCTACCACCAAGTGCCACCTCCACTTAATCCTAAACTCTTAGCATAACGTGGAAGTCTACAACTCCAATATCCTGGTTTTGTTTTATCATTTTTTTGCTCACAATTGTGTCTATCAGCAAATGCTTTACGTGCTTTTGGATCTTTAAGTTTAACTGCAAGATTGCCACCACCACCAGCAGCACCAAATGATACTTTAATAACATTACCTTTTTTATTTTTTGTGTACACATAGAATTTTTTACTGCCGCCACGTTTTGGCTTGCTTAGTTCTACTTTCTTGCCTTGATATTCTGCTTCTGCAATTGCATGATTGTCCTCGTCAATAATCATGTCTAGTGGTACACGGCCAATGCCTTTAACATTAACCCATTCACCCAATTGTGTATCACGTAGTATTTCTTCGTCAAACCAGTGCAAACTTTTTAGTTTGCCTTCAGTATAAAGTTTACGTGCTTCTGTAAACATATTAAAATATTCATCACTACCAAGACGATATACACTTTCGTGCAGAGGGATCTTTTTCTCTAGGTGGTAGTTTACCCCTTCGTGAATTTCTTGTGCTTTCATAATGAAAAACCCTTTACTATATAGATGTATTTATCTATTAGCAAAGGGCCTAGTGTTTTAATACAATTATAGTATTATGGTGTTAAGTCTACGTCTACACCTGTTCCTGTACCGTTCCAAGTGTATACTGTACCGTCTTGATCCACAATTTTGTGTCCAGTAATTTTAGCAACAAATTTGCCTGACGCTCCTGGTACTGCAATACTTACTTCACCTGCAGCATTTGCCGCTGCATCTGTTACAAGTGTACATTCTGCTTGTGTTGTATTACCATCACATAAGAAAGTCTTGCTTCCTGTTTGTTTTTTAATATATCCAGCGCCTGCTGATGTTCCGTTGTGATATACAACGTCGATTCCGTCTGCACCGAAAAATCTTTTGTTAATTGGTCTTCCCATTTGTTTTCTCCTATTGAAGTCCTATGCGGGTTCCAGCCGCTACGGGGTTGTATCCCCATAAACCCTATTGGGTAATAGTATTTATGTATTATATGGAGTAGCTAATTTAGCTAATACTTGGTAATCTTCCCATAAGTCACGCAACTGCGGAATATCATCAAGATAGTCGTTGGGTATTACCATTTCCATCCAAGGAAAGCGCCAGGCTGGTTGCATACATTCATAACGATGTATTTTTCTATCAAACATTAATTCGTCAATAGTTTTCCAAACACTGTCTTTGTCTAAGTTGTACCAGTGTCCACTGGGTTGGCTGTTATAACTCCAACACTCTTCCCAATCGTCACTGTGTTCATAATTGTAACCTGAATAATCAAATATCATTATTACTTTTGTGGGATCGACTTTGCCGGACACAATATCCGCAATAGCCTCAGAAAATATAGTTCCTATTTTGATAGCAGCCTCCTATATAATGTGTTTAGTGGGATTAGGTATTTGTTATTGTGTATTTTGATGCACCAACAAACGGATTATAAAGATAACGATTAGCACCATTACAGTATCTAGCAGTGGTACTGGATCGATAATCACTATCATTAATGGTCCAACTAGCATATGTTGCAGAGTCTCTAAGTTTATTTGTGGGCGCCTGTCCTT
>Ga0206682_10004245_pt1 | contig 11793 bp, 7 predicted proteins | sample M240m12015metaG_FD_155444 | JGI IMG/M metagenome (GOLD analysis project Ga0206682, IMG submission 155444) | Ammonia-oxidizing marine archaeal communities from Monterey Bay, California, United States - M2 40m 12015 | ecosystem: Environmental > Aquatic > Marine > Intertidal zone | place: USA... | reverse complement strand
ATCCTGATCTCATTGTAAGTACTTAGGAGGCTCTTATGTCTACACCTCTCTACGATGCACTTGTTAATAAAGTGCGAGACTGGTCCAATAGGGATTCAGAGTCTCTTCCTGATTCTATTATTAAAGACTCATTAACATATGCATCAGAATCAGCCTATCGTGAACTTCGTCTTCAAGGTATGGAAAAAATTCATACGTTTGAAGCAGATAACGATGGGAATACGTTCAACGTTCCAAGTGATCTTAAAGAGTTTATTTCGTTAAGACAACTTAGTAGCGCAACATCTAATATAGCAGGTACTGAAACGTATTCCTATACCGCTATTACAGGGCAAACCTTATTTTCTGGTGATGATGATAACGGTGAAAAATTACAATACGTACCTGGAGCTATTTTATTAACAGTTAATGGTGTTTTCTTATCACCATCAGATTATACTGCTACTAACGGCTTAAGCATTGTCCTTGGAAGTGCTGCTTTCGCTCAGGACGAAATTGAGATTGTAGCGTTTAATAGTATTGTCGATAGTTCAAGTATTACTACTTTTGAATACACCGCTACTGCAAATCAAACAACTTTTACAGGCGCAGATACTAATAATAATACTTTATCTTATAAATTAAATAGAGTACTAGTTACTGTTAATGGTATTTATCAAAGCCCATCATCATTCACGGCAACTAATAGAACTTCAATTGTTCTAAATTCAGGTGCTACTTTAAATGACCAAGTTAAAATTGTGTCTTTTAATGAAACAACAGTTTATTCTTCAGAAGTATCTACAGTAGAACGTGAAACAACTGTTTACGAAAACCGTGCGGACTATCGCACTTTTGTAAGTGATTGTTCTAATAAATATTCACTTTATCTTTGGACTCGTCAAGGCGACAAAATTATAATTAATCCTAAGTTTAGAAAAGGTGACGCATTTGAGTTATTCTATTACTCTAATGGCACTGATCTTGGAACTGAATATGCAGTAACCTCTGCTAATTTTCAAAATGGTTTCCTTGAAACATCTGATTCAGTTAATGGAACCGCTTTGTATTTTACAAGCGCGTCCACGCCTATTGTAGGCGAAGATGTCCCTTCAAATAACCAAGGCGGCTCTTATACTAATGTTTTTTATTTTAAAGGCAAAGAACAACCGCATTTCCTTCGGGACAACCAAGAGCGGCTTCTTATTTATGGAGCATTATCATTTATTAATGATTATCTTGGTGAGACAAACGAATCAACAAAATATGAAACCAAAGCGGCTCAGTTAATTCAACGACTCCTTAATGAAGAAGTATTTAAAGAATCTTCGGGTGGAAATGTTAGAATTAATTTTGAAGGCCCTCTAATTTAAGAGATATAAAAATGAAAGAATTAGTAGACCTCGCCGCTTGTGGCACAATTGTAACATCTTATTTAGGATTCTTACCCCCGATCGCAGCTGGATTTGCTATTGCATGGTACGTAGTATTATTGCACGATCGATTTAAAAAACACTAGGAGGCTTATATGGCTGACGAAAAGAAACTTTTACCTGTTACAGGTCTTGACCAAGCGGGTATTATTAAAGACGTTCCAGGTCATATTTTGCCGCCTAATGCTTTTACGGATGGCAAAAATGTTTTCTTCAAAAATTCTTCTGTTCAAAAACGTAAAGGAACAATTAAAACTGTAGATGACGTTTCAGCTATTGTAGCTACTGTAAGCAGTACTGCAGGGCAAACAATGACATTTGATATTGATCCTGCACTTACAGTTAATAGTGAATTTACTATTGCTAATGCTACCCCTTCCGCCTTTAATGGAACATACAATGTAACTGCTGTAAGTGATAGCGCAAAAACAATTACTGTTTCGCAAACGCTTGGTGTTTACACTAGTGGCGGGACATACACATTTACCCCTAAAATCGATTTTGTCGATTATTGGCCAGCCCCTAATGCGCCACAATATATTGAGGTTCAACAAAACGATTCGGCTACTCCTGCTGCCCCTGTCTTTAATTCTATTAGATCTACAGGTAATCGCGAAAGAATTTCTTTAAAGTCTTACGAAGTAGACGGAATTACTAGTTCTACAACACCTACAATTACTATCGATGGTGATCCATTTAATATTACGCAATACAATGTCTCAGGTGTTCTTGAAGTAAAACCTGTAGTTGAACGTGAAATTAAAACTGGAGAAATCTTAAAAATATTTGGTGCAAACCCTAATACGTATGATGGTGCTTATGTTGTTACGAGTATTACTTATAATACGGGAACGACTAAAACTGAGATCTCTTGTTCTTCGGCTTCTGTAGATACTTCGTCTTTAGCTGCTTACAACACTGATAGCGCTGAACTTCGGAGAGATACTTTTTCTCCTACAAGTTATCTAGGTATTACTTCGCAAGATTGGCAGTCAGCTTTCTTTGCTGGCGGTTATGCTTATGTTATTAATGATGGCTACCATACTCCTCATTATCTTTTAGCTTCTCTCGGAGCTAATTATGTAACGCCACAGTTAACACCGCTCCCAGGTTGGGATTGGCAACGTTATCTTGGTGAGGAAGTCCATGCAGCTTGCAAAGTAATTCGTGGTTACAAAGATACTCTTCTTGCTGGTAATTTTAGTTTTTACCCAATTACCGCTGGTGCACCAGCATTAAACCCTTCACGAAGTTCCCCAGGAACTATTCGTATTTCTAGAACAGCGGCTCCAGGCGAAATTCCAACATCATGGCAACCAGCCCTTACTGAAGCATTTGTTGAAGAACGTGAACTTTCAACTACATCCGCTATTATGGATATTGTTGCCCTGCAAGGGACAGCAATGGTTTATACTACAGATTCTATTCATAGTATTACTTACGATTCTCGCGGTAATGTTTCTGATCAAGTTGTAGCTGAAGGTTATGGCGCTCTTGAAACAGGTTGTGTGCTTGAATTCGATGGCAAACATATTGTAATTGGTGCCGACGATATTTATATGTTCGGCGGACACCCAGGCTCTATTCAATCAATTTGTGATGGTAAGATTAGAAATTATTTTTACGATAATCTTAGTCCAACACCCGCGTATCTTGATAATATTTTTATGATTCGAGACACTTCTTTGGATGAAATACATATTTATTATCCTACTAAACTTTCGCCCAACGGATTTTGTAATGAATACTTGGCTTGGAATTATCGTAATAATACTTGGACTATTAATGAATGTAGTAATCTTGTATCAGGCACTTTAGCACCTGTAAGGGGCGGTGGTGTAGCTGGCGGTGAAGTAACGTTTGCTGGTATTGGTAATACTACTGCGGTAGCTAGAACTGAAAAACAAAAAATTACTGTAGATCTTACTGCTGATTATCCTGCAGGAACTGCTGAAGTTCAAACTTTAGATTATTCTGCTAGTGATACAACAACAGCTTCTACATATTCTCAAGAAGAAATAACTATTACTATTCCTTCTGAAATTATTCCTTTTAGTGAAGAAGCTGTAGAATTTGATTTCCATAATTCTTTCAATTCAGGGGCTTCCTTTAGAGATATTGGAACTACAACAGGTTCAGGTGCAACAAGTAATATTGCTAACACAACTATTGATTTACAAACATCACTTTTAACTGTTCCAACGTCAATAGATGGTACTACTAATATTGATTTTATTATCGGTATCATAAATCAAACTACATCTGGAGAAGGGTTTTTTGTAAGCGCTTCAAATCAGTATGTACCAGGTTCTAATCAAGCCCCTCCAGTTCCATCATTTACAAGTAATACTGATAAGCGAGTTATGGTTACAGCATCAACAACAGATATAGAGTATGATGCTGGTGCTGACGTTGTTTTGTTAACCTCTGTAGTTGAAAATTCAGTTACGCGTAATGCTATTGGTGGAATTGTTACCTTATCAAATGGCAATACTATGTCATTAGAAAGCGCTGGTCAACATTCAGAAGATACTTCAAGTACTCCTTCAACATATAAAACTTCTTTTATTTTTAAGTATACTGGTTCAACTGATCCTAATAATATTACCGAAATAACGTTTAGCGTTGATGGAAAAGACTATACTGTAACAAGGGATTCTGCAAGTTCTTCTATAGAAACAGAACAATTTTATGGACCGGGGATAATTACACTCTCTAATTCTACTAGAGCGCAAGCTTTCGATTTTACAGTAAATGAAACTAGAGTTGTTTATAGTCTCAATGACGTTCTTTCAGGTTCTGATATTGATCTTGTTGTAGACGGTGTAACACTTACTGAATCAAATCTTTCTCATACATTTAATGATATAAATACTAATCGTTCTTGGAGTTTAACTGGTACAGTACCTACAATAACTCACTCTAGTACTACTAATGCAGACGGTACTTTAGCGGCAGGTTCTGGTACGACTTCTCCTACAAATATTTCTGGGTTTACTGGATTTAATCTTACGGAGCAAGAATTTACTGCTGCTGCTAAAACCGATTCGGGTTCCGGTTCTTATCCGAGAACAGTAACTCAAGATGGTTCAGATAGCTTAGTTGCTCGAACTGTTGAAGTAGCTAACGCTGAAAACACAGGCTCGCTTGATTCTTCAGGTACTCTAACAACGACTGCTGATGTTTCACTTCCAGGTGGTAGTGGTACTATTGGAGGTCTTTCTGTAAATTATACCGCACTTCATAATATTTTATCTTATGCTTCTAGTAATGTATCTAGTTTAGCTAACCCAACAAGTTTCTCGTCAGGTGACGTGGTTAGGCTTCTTTATGTTGACAGTAATAACAGTAGTAATGTTGTTGAACAATATGCAACTTTCGGTTTTTCTTCTCAAGCGTTTTTCTCTAACGTTACTTATTACTGGGGTTTTACGCCTGCCTCACCACCAGCGGGCTTTACTGGTTTTGGTACTTTAGCACCAAGCACAACTTATAATGTTAGTGTATTTACAGGTGCTGTTGCTCCGTCTTATAGTATCTCAAATCAAACAGCGAATAACAGTTATAGTGATAATGCAGCTACTGTAAGTTCTACGGGAGCCGTTTCTTTTCCAGAACAAGTTAAAACAACGTATACTTTAACAAATGGTTCTTCGACAACTATTTCTGACGTTGATTTAACTGTTGGTGGGATAACTGTTACTGATTCTTCTTTTGCCCCTGGAGATTCACCTTTAGTAATTACGTTTGGTGATACAGGTTCTGCTAGAACTTGGTCGGTAGCTCCTGGTACTGCGGCGACATTTGCTTTAGCAGGTGATGGAGCGTTTCCTGATTTAGTTACGCGATCATTTCCCGCTAATGTAGGCGCTGCAGCTGCAGTATCTTATGCTGCTTCGGTTATTAGTTTGTCTAGTACAGCTGTTAGAGCGCAAGCAAAAGCGTCTGACAATACAGTACTTCAAGTATTTTATCCTAATTCAGATTTATCTGGAACGAATACTAATCTAGCACTTACGCTCACTCAAAACGATGGTACTAATGTAACAGCAGATGGGTCAGCTACTTCTACAGGTACTCGAACTGCTCAAGGGCAATTCTTCACTCAGTATAGAGTTCAAATCCAAGATAATCAAAGTAATGAGATAATTAATATTACTCCTACTTTTAATTCTTCGAATATAACTCTTAGTGGCGCTCAAAATACTTTTGCATCTGCCGTAGGTGTTTATTTTAAAGATCAAATTATTGCTGCAGTTAATGCTAGCAGTTTTATGACTAACGAGCCTGATTGGTATGATAACGGTTCTTCCGGTTCTTCTGGTTCAGATTATGTAATTAAAATTGGCTCTGGTGATATTGAAAATTATTCAGTAACTTTGACAAACATTAATACAACTAACGTTTCTTATCCTGGTACTACTAGTGGTGTTAACAACACATTTTCATTTTTTGATACATTATCTTCAGATAGCTCTGCAGTAGCGGATACCTTAATAGTAAAAAGCCCAACAAACACTACAATAACGTCTTTAACAACACGTTCAGGCGAAACTATTGATAGTGTAATGAGTCGGGTAGCTGTTGCTATCCAAACAGATACTAACGATGGTTGGGGCGCATCTCATAACGCATCTAACCATACTGTTACTTTTACTGCTACGGCTCAAGGGCGTTATCCTGTTGTTTATGGTAATGGTGCGCCAGCTGATTCAGTTTATACTGACTATGCTGTAATTAAATTTGATTATACACAAGGAAGTTCTTTAAATTCTCTTGGTAATATCCCAGATATTAATGCTTCTATTACTACACAAGGTTCAGATGAGGCTGTTAAATTAACTATAGTTGATCCTTCACGGGATAATAGTAATAATACAGGTCCATTTGAAGATGTATTCGAAGCTGCAGGTACTACTAGTGAAGACATTGCTAATTCAATTAAAGCTCGTATGGATTTGTATTGGGTTAATTGGACAACAACTATTACGGATACGGGATCAGCTTCATCAGGAAGCGGAAATAAATTTGATATAAATTTAACTTCTGTAGCTAGTGATTGGGTTTTAAAAAACCGAATTACTTCAGGAATTACTGCTAACGACGTAGTATATCCTACTGATCGTGCTGTGTTTGTTAAAAAAGTTGAATATGGATCTGGAGTTACAGGGAGTTCTTCTAGTGCAACAGCTGGAACTAACTTTGATGCAGCTTCAAACAAGTCTACAAATTTTGTACCAGCAGATGTTCGTATTGGTTATCCAACGATTAATCCTACTTCTGTGATAGCGACTGTTATTTATGAAAATAAAGAAACTTTAGCAGAAACTCCTGTTATTCAAAGTGTAACATTAACTTCTGCAGGGAATTCAGATAGCATGGCTTCAGGTCTTGCTAGTGTTCTTAATTCTTCTGCTGTTCCAGCATTATCGGCATCCGCTTCGGGTTCAGTAATGACTATTACTACAAATGATTTAACCCAGAGAATAAAAAGTTTTTCATTTACTTTTGATGAACAAACTACTCAAGGTAGTCGTAACAGTGTAAGTCGAACTAATGGTAATAATATTGCTGGCGCTGGTAGTATTCCAACTTCTTCTTTTGTTGGTGTAAATAATATTGATGACGATAGACCTTATCCTACGAATGAGTTTAATCTTAATAAATTTTACCCGATCGTAGCAAATCAAACGTCTATTTTAGCAGAAGGTTTTGGTTATACTTTTAATGCTGATCCGCCAAACAATGTAGCAGGTACTACATATTCTTCTTTTGTAGAAAGAATACAATTACCAATTGATAATTCAGTTGAATATAAGAAAAACGTTTCTTACGTTCAAGCGTTGATTGATGAAGGTAATGTGCTTGTTAAATTTAAAGGTTCGGATTCCCCTGGGGAACAGGTAGATTTGTCTAGTCTTACAGGCAAGGTATTTGATTATGATAGCGAGTATAAATTAGACTTCCGCGAAAATGGTCGTGTATTTAATATTCGAATTGAAGATGCTACGGCGTCTAGTATTATTCCCTGGAGACTTTCTGGATATGGAATTAAAGTAGAAGCCGCAGAATCTCGCGGTAGAACATAAATAAATGTGGAGGGGTTCTTATGAACTCCTCCGCAATCATTGAGGACAAAATGATTATACGAAATATTAATGACAGTGATATCTGTCAACTTATCGCTCTTTGCGAAAAAGAAAATACCCCACGCGCTCATCAAGGCGATGGACTGGGGTATAATGCTTATAATGAATACGTGTGGATTAAGAATACTCTTGCTCTATACGAACAAGCTAAAGACCCTTCGTCTGGGAATCTTTGCATAGGTGTGTTCGATGAGAACAACGTTATGCTAGGGTTTCTTACAGCCAGTTATTTTTCGAATTGGTACACTGGGTCGTACATTGCAGATATGAAAGATGTTTGCACAGACATGACCCATGACAAATACCATGAGGTCTTTGAAAAGTTATTTAAAAGATTTATTAATCATTACGCTCAACTCGGAGTTACCGATTGGCGAGCGGATACGATTAGGTCTCAAGGCGATAATGGTCTGAAGTTTGGTAATTATATTAAAAAACTTTTTGGCGAGGAGAACGATATTGTTCTCAACACTTCCGTTAGGGGAGTAAACACAAATAATTGAGGAAACAATTATGAAATACGAAAACGAAATGTTCCAGGACCTCATGGGTATCGTTATCGACACTGAAGATAAGTGGCTAGATAAGAAACTTAATGGTCATATCTGTTACAAAGGTGGTGGTACTACTACTACTTCGACACCTCAAATCGCTAAAGAGTTTAAACCCTTTGCGAACCAATTTGCAAAACATCTTGTTAACGCAGGAAATCGACATAATGTCTTTGGACAATTAGCTGCTCAAGATTCCGCAACCCTACAAGCGCAAGAAACGGCTTTAGGCCGTGCAGGCGAAGCCCGTGCGCTCGGACAATCTGCAATAAGCGCTCAACAAGATGCTCTTACTGGTCAAGGCATGTTTGCTGCTCGTGACTTATCCGCTCAAAAAGCGGCGATGTCTGCCGACGCTAAAAACCGCCTTGGGTTAGGGACTGCACAGAGACAAGCAGGTTCTGCTATGGGTGGCGGTGCAGGCGGGGCTCGTGCCGCACTAGCGCAACAGCAGGCTGAGTCGCAAGCGAGTACCCAACTTGCTGGTGACCTCGCAAAACTTGAAGGTCAAGACCTTGATGCTCGTCGGGCCGCTTCTGCAAACGCTCGAGGCGATACTGCAGCGATGCAAAAAGCGGGAATGGCCGATGTTGGTATCCTTCGGGGTGTCGGTAAAGAACGTAGTGCGTTTGAACAAAAGAAAGCTGATCGAGCGTATACTGCTCTCCAACAACAAGCAGGTCTCTTTTCAGGAGTCCCACAGGGGACATCTCAAACTAGCTCTGGCGGAGGTAAATAATGCGTAAGAAGACAGATAAAAAATGTATGGCTTGTGGTCAATCTAATTGTGGCTGCAAAGGTTACTCGTACGGTACTGACGCTGTTTATGCGGATCCAGTACAGGAAGCTGAGATTGCTTCTTTCCAAGGAACCCAAGCACAAATTAATCCTGGTGCAATTCCAACCCAAGGACCTTCCGAAGCAGAACAAATGGCTATGGGCGAAGCTCAAAAGCAAGGCATGGCCTACGCTAAAGACCAAGGCGCTCAAGCTTTATCAGGACAAACAAGTGGTGCTATTGCGGATGCTGCGGCAAAAGAAGCCTCCAAATCAGCCGTAGACGCGGGTGTTGCTATATCTAAAGACATGGCAGCGGATGCGGGGACTGAAGCTGTGAAAGCAGCTGGTGGTGGTGCTTTAAATAGCGCTCTCTCAGGTATGGGCGGTGCAGCTGTTGGTGACCTTGTAACTAAAGGTAAGGTCGATGAGAAAACACTTCTCAAAGGTGGTCTTGCTATGGGTGCTAACATGCTTCTCCCAGGTTCTGGTTTCTTAGTAGGCCCTGCAATGTCTGCTCTCGGACTTAAAGACGGTATGATGGAAGTACCTCCGATGGGTTATGCTGACGGTACTGCTAAAATGACTCCCGTTGAAGAACGTCCTATGCTCCAAGCACCTTTACTTCTGGCTGCAGAAGAACCTGATTATCGTCGCTTATCTAGTGGCGGTATGGCTGACCTCAACTTTTCTAAAAGAACGCTCGAACAAAATAAAAAAGCTATGGAAGATAATTATAAACGAATTCAAAAAGCTATGCAAGCAGCTCAATAGGAGGTTCTTATGGACTATCGAAAACCTACGAACCCCGAAGCGGGTCCTAGTGATACTGTCCCTGCAATGTTGACGCCAGGGGAAGCAGTAATTCCTGCTCCCGCTGCTCAGAACCCTGATAATGCTCCTGTTATTCAAGAAATGATTGCTGAAGGCCGTATGAAAAATCGTATAGCCGAAGCTAACAATGAGAAGCTTGGTTTTGAAGGAGGCACTATGGACGTCCCAGCTATGATGATGATGGCTCCTCCGAAGGACCCTACTATGGATGAAATGAAAAGAATAGCTCTAAAACAAATGGGCTACGAACAAAAATCTAAAAACCGTACTCGAGATACTGTTGAGAAGATTGGTCTTAAACATCTTGAAGAAACAGCTACAGCTGACATGAAACAAATGGCTCTCGATGAGACTATGCGTAATTATGGGGCAGAAGTCCCTGCACCTATGCAGCCCGTACCTCAAGCCCCTCAGGGTTTTAAGCAAGGTACTGGTGAAGCAACTCACTTTAATCAAGAAGGCTATACGCAAGAAGAACTTTACGCTGATCGGCCAAATATAAGTACTGGTGGCGCACTTTTATCGGCACTTGCAGGTACTAAGAACAACCCGTTTAACGATATGTCAGATTCTGACCTTGCTGAGATTGCTAACTTTGGCGATTCAGTTTTAAAACAAGATGAAGCGATGAACGAATTAGCTCGCAGACAAGCACAAGTACCTACAGGTGCCGAAGTGCCGCCAGTTAATATTAACGCGCCAATCAAAGTTGCAGGTAGCGATGTGACAATTGCACCACAACAGCCAACGAAAGTTGCAACTATAGCAGACCTTACACCAGAAAAGCCTGCGACACCTACACCTACGCCTACACCTGACGACGATGACAACGAAGAAGGCTTCTTAGAAGGGCTTGGTACGTTTGGTGAGGTACTCGGTAAAGTTTTCGATCCAGAATCGATGATGACAGCTGGAGTTTACTACGGTGTTAACCGTTTGTTAGGTTACAACAATGAAACTGCATCTCAACAAGCGTTGATTGGGTATACAAGTGGTCAAAAAGAACGAGCGGCTAGAGTGGATTACGCACGTAAGCTTGGGTTGTCTGAAGCAAAAGATGCTCAACAAGCAGCAGCTAAACGCGATGAGTCAGCTAATAAGAACATCCGTACTCTAACTAAAGATATTTCTTCACAGTTAACCTCTGAGCTTTCAGCGGAAGACCTTGAAGAGCTAGGTGTTAGTCGTGATGAGCAAGCAAATGTTTTAGCGTCGCTAATTCAACGTCGCGGTATTGATTTGAGTACCCCTGAAGGTCTGAATGCTGCTTCGGCACTGGCCTCTGGTGTATCAGCCTCATATGCACGAAAACTTAAGTCAGGTAGTGACCCATCTATGGCTGACACTTTTGATCGTCATCTACTTAGCCAGTTTGAATTAACAGAAGCCCTTACTGATAGTGAAGGTAAACCCTTGTCTACTCGCGCTACCCGTAGTGCTTTTGATACAATCCGTAGGAATGTTAACTCTGATGAAGGTATTAAAGATGATCAAGCTCAATTCGTATTTGAAGATCGTGTTAATCAAGCATACCAAATCTTTAAGGACCCAGCTAATGCTGAAAAGGTTCAAGCACTCCGTGATCAAGGATTACTTACGCCTGGAGCGGGTGAAAACGAATTTTCGTTATTCTTAGATCATATACTGAAAAATAAAGGCAGTCGTGTACGCACATTTTAAATTAAAGGAGAAAGCCTGTGGCTAATGATAATTCTTTTCTTCAAGAAACTCAAGATATATTACTTGGGCTTTCTCCAGAACCCTTGTCTTCTAAATACCAGCTTAAAGATAATAAAGATATTCGGCTGGTAGACCCTGATACGGTCGCTTATACAGACCCATCTACTGGTAATACTACTCGTGTCCGTCTCCCAGGTATTGACGCCTTAGAAGTTGAACATATGACTACTGGTGGTGTTAAGATGGGACAATACGGCGGTGCTCAATTGCATGACGACGTATTAGGCCTAGTTAATAAGGGCGGTTTCAACAAGGTTGTCCTTACAGATGAGATTGATGAAACAGGCGGTCGTGTTCTTGGCGACCTAGTTAATGCTGAAGGGGAAACCC
>Ga0206682_10004244_pt1 | contig 11795 bp, 11 predicted proteins | sample M240m12015metaG_FD_155444 | JGI IMG/M metagenome (GOLD analysis project Ga0206682, IMG submission 155444) | Ammonia-oxidizing marine archaeal communities from Monterey Bay, California, United States - M2 40m 12015 | ecosystem: Environmental > Aquatic > Marine > Intertidal zone | place: USA... | reverse complement strand
ACAATCATCAGAAAGGCAATTTTTGGGGAGAAGATTCCAATTTATGGTGATGGCAAAAATATCAGAGATTGGTTGTATGTTTTAGATCATTGTAAAGGAATTGAATTGGTTTTTACTTCAGGGAAATCTGGGGGAACCTACAATGTTGGCGGAAAAAATGAACGAGATAATCTATATATAGCCCATACTATTTGTGATATTTTAGACGAAATGATTCCAAAGAAGGTCTCATACAAAGAACAGGTTCAATTTGTAAAAGATAGACCGGGGCACGATTATAGGTATGCAATAGACGCAACGAAGTTAGAGCAAGAATTAGGTTGGGAAGCTGCTGAGAATTTTGAATCAGGAATTCGAAAAACCATTCAATGGTATATAGATAAATACAAAAGCACATGAAAGGAATCGTATTAGCAGGAGGCTCAGGGACAAGGTTACATCCTTTAACATTAGCGGTTAGCAAACAGTTAATGCCAGTATATGACAAACCCATGATTTACTATCCGATTTCAGTATTAATTTTAGCTGGAATCAGAGATATATTAATCATTTCTACACCCCAAGACTTACCCTTATTTGAAAGGCTACTTGGTGATGGGAAAAAATATGGATGTAATTTTCAATATGCTGAGCAAGAACATCCCAATGGGTTGGCAGAAGCCTTTATTATTGGGGAAAAATTTATAGGAGACGATACAGTAGCTTTAATTTTAGGAGATAATATTTTTTATGGGTCTGGGTTGTCAAAACTATTAAAAGCAAACACAAATCTTACAGGTGGAATTGTATATGCCTATCATGTAAATGATCCAGAACGCTACGGTGTTGTTGAGTTTGATGATGATTATAATGCAATTTCTATTGAAGAAAAACCAGCAACCCCAAAATCGAATTATGTAGTACCAGGAATTTATTTTTATGACAATGAGATTATTTCCATTGCTAAAAAGATCAAACCAAGTAAAAGAGGAGAGTTAGAGATCACTGATGTAAATAAAGTATATTTAGAAAAAGGAAAATTAAAAGTAACTGTTTTAGACAGAGGTACGGCTTGGTTAGATACAGGAACTTTCGATTCTTTAATGCAAGCGGGTCAGTTTGTCCAAGCCATCGAAGAACGCCAAGGATTGAAAATTGGAGCCATCGAAGAGGCGGCGTATCAAAGTGGCTTTATTACAAAAAAGCAAGTGTGTAAATTAGCAGAGCCCTTATTAAAAAGTGGTTATGGAGAAAATTTGATGAAGTTATAATGAAGGTTACAGAAACGAATTTAAAAGGGTGTTTTATCATAGAACCCCAAGTTTTTGTTGATAAAAGAGGATATTTTTTTGAGAGTTTTCACAAAGAAAAATTCCAACAATTAACAAATATTGAAGTCGATTTTTTGCAAGACAACGAAGCCTTTTCCAATAGAGGAGTTGTTAGAGGACTGCATTTTCAAAAAGGACAGTATGCCCAAGCAAAATTGATCAGAGTTGTAAAAGGAAAGGTTCTAGATATTGTTGTAGACTTAAGATCAGGGTCAAAAACATTTGGAAAGCATTTCTCAATTATCCTATCGGAAGAAAACAAAAAACAACTTTTTGTGCCAAGAGGATTTGCGCATGGATATGCTGTTTTAGAAGACAACACCCTATTTTCTTATAAATGTGATAATTATTACAATAAAGAGTCGGAGGGTGGAGTTATTTATAATGATAAGGATTTACAGATAGATTGGATGTTAGAGGAGAATGAAATTCAACTTTCAGAGAAGGATATTAAATTACCTAACTTTAAAACAATATTTGAGAGGTTTAAAATATGATTTTTAAAAATGTATTAGATTTTTTCAACCAGAAATCAATCAGAAGTCGAAACTTTCTCATAAATACGTCTTACAATATTTTTTTTGTTGGTGCTAAATTAGGGATAAGTCTTTTGTTAATTCCTTTAATTCTGGAAACAATTGGTAGAGAGAGGTTTGGAATATGGCAGACAATACTCTCTTTTGTTGCTTTTATGGGTGTTTTAAAGTTTGGGAATCACCATAATTTAAGAAATTTAATTACTAAACTGATTGCTCAATCATTAACAACAGAACTTAATAAATTAATTGGATCAACCTATATTAAACTGATAAAAATAAGTGTTATAATATTGATCTTATTTATTCCCCTCATTTACTTTTTTTTTATTCCAGAAACTTTTTTTTTAGATTCAAAAATTTCTTCTAATGAGACGCTATACAGTGTTTTAATTTTTGTTTCATTCACATTGTTAAACAATGTACTTAGTTTAACTGACTCAATTGCTTATGGTTATCAGAAAAGCAGTTTAACCAATCTATTTCAGTTAATTTATTTCCTTCTTAGTTATTTATCAATATTATTTATAAGGATATATTATCAGTTAAATTTAATCGATATTTCAATTATTTTTGGGGTCATTCAAACCTTCACCTATGTCTTATTCATTATATATCAAAGAATTAAATTTAATCTAAGAATTAAATTTAATTCGAATTATTCCCTAAAAGATACTCGAAAAACTTCTTTTTCTTTTTTTATGGCTCACCTTTTAAGTCTTATCTTCTTATCGATGGATAATTTTATTATCTCATCAATGATTGGAGCTGAAGAAACTGCAAGTTATTCAATCGTTAATAAATTATTTTTTGCATTAATTACTCTATTTTCAATTTTACTCATTCACTTTTGGAATAGCGTTACAGATGCATATGAAAAAAAAGAATTCAAATGGATATCAAAAATATTAAATGCTCTGTATTTAATTGCTTTTTTTATTTTTTTAGGCGGCCTTATAATCTCTTTTTTACAAAGAGAAATAATAAACTTTTGGCTGGGAGATGAAGCGATTATTTTTAATTATATAACTTTTTATTTATTTTCAGTGTACACTTTTTTTCATTGTATAAATGCTATTTTTGTGTATTTGCAAAACGGACTAGGAACATTAAAAATTCAGATTTACACCTCTATAGTTATTATAATATCATATGTTTTAGCTTGTTTTATTATAGATATAAATAAGTATGGTTACGATAGCATCATTATTATAAAAATTGTTGCGATGGGCTTATCAATGGTCTCAAATTCATTTATTCTTAAAAAAGTAAAAGCGCATTATTTATTAAATTTATTTTCCACTAGGCTCCAATCAAATAAGGATTAATAATATTAAGTTTTAATGTCAAATTTAAAAAAAATAGATACTCCTAAAGTTACTGTAATTACAGTTTCTTATAATAGTGAACACTTTATAATACCTACTATAGAGTCAATATTAAATCAAAAATTTAATGATTTTGAGTACATACTTATTGACGGAAACTCAAGTGACCAAACTGTTGAAATTATTAAATCTTATGCGGCTAAATTTAAAGAAAAAAATATTTCATATACATGGATATCTGAATCGGATGAGGGTATTTATGATGCCATGAATAAAGGAATTTTAATGGCTAGAGGGCAATGGTGTAATTTTATGAATACAGGAGATTCTTTTGTTTCAAATGAAACATTACAGGAGGTTTTTTCTACTGTAGAAGATTACAATAACATTGCGTTATTATATGGGAATAAAATAGTTCAAAATAAACAGATAGAATCATTACCTTTAAAAGCATTAACTTATGGAATGATCATGGGAAATCACCAGTCTATGTTTTTTAATAAACATATTTTAAAACAAGAGTTAATTTATGACTTAAGATATCCGATTTATGGAGATTATGAGTTAGTGAACAAGATTTTTTTAAATTTTGGAAAAGCAAAGTTTCATAAAATAAACGTATCAATTGCAAATTACTTAGGAGGAGGAGTATCTTCTATACCAAGTTTTCAAAAAAGAAAAGATAAGTTTTTAATACTTTTAAGGCATTATGGAATTATTGGTTTTATGAGAGGGGTTTATTATTCAATAAAGGAAAAATTGAAATGATAGCATCAATTTTTATAGGTTTAATTATACTATATATTTGTTGGGTAAAGCCAATGGTAGGCATTGCGATATTGGTTCAAATAAACCTTATTCGAGCTGTTTTTTCACTTGACTTTAACAATCTTAATTTTAGAAGTGTTAACGAACCTGATGCTTTTCTTGGAGCTATAATTCCAATACTGGGTTTGATCACTATTTTTCTAAAATTAAATAGTATACACAAAAAAATAAAATTTAAATTAAGTTTCATAGATGTCTTTTTTCTACTGGCAATCTTTACACTTATATTTTCAACAATTTTTAGTTCAGATGTTTTAGAATCTATCGTTTATACTGGTAAATTTATATTCCTAGCGTTTAGTTATTATTTTACCAGTAAAATTGTATTATTAAATACAAAACATCCAGATAAACAAATCATTATTTTTTTAAAGACAACTCTATTTCTAGGAATAGCCCTAGGAATAATAAGCTTACTTCTTTTGTTTTTTCAAGGGATTGCCGTTAATAGATTAACAATACCTGGTGTTCACCCAATACCCTATAGTCAGTTAATGGGTTTTTCAATTTTGGTAATTTTTTCTTCTTTAATGATTGATAAAAAACTTTTTTTTATTGAGCTAGGGAGTCAATTTATAAGAGGTTTCCTATTGGTTTTTTTATTAATATTATTATTTGCATCCAATACAAAAGGGATTTTATTAAGTGTTTTTTTAGCATTGTTGATTATGCTTTATTTAAAAGGATTTAGAATCAACAAAAAGTTACTATTACTAGTAGGGTTAATTATTATTCCTCTTATTATTTATGTTATTTCTGTTATTGGTTATGAGAGTTTATTTGATAGATTATTGAGATCTCTTGAGGATGATTCAGTAAATCATAGAGTTCTTTCATATGTAGAAAGTTTTCAGATTTTCAGGGATTTTCCATTAACAGGATCAGGACCTGGAGCATACGGTGTTTTCGGGTTTTTAGATTATCCTCACAATTTTTTTCTAGAAAATATGGCTCAATATGGGATTTTAGGAATTTTAATGAATGGTTATTTTATTTTTTTACTATTCATTATTTTTTGGATCTCCAATAAAACAAAAAGTAGAAATTTTATTTATTCATTATTATTTATTTTTATTGTATACTTTTTTGTTGAAACCATGGTTAGTTTTACCCTATGGATGCACAAGGGATTATATGTAACCCTTGGTTTATTTTCAGGATATTATTTCAATAAAATAAAAACGAATAAGAAATCAATAGAAAGAATAAAGACTCTTGAAAGTAATGTAAAATATGAATAAAAGTGTGCTTACAAATCTTGTCTTTTTAGGGATATTCATTTTCGGTTTATATCCTTTAATCCCTCATAAATATGAAGGCTTTAGTGTTGTTTTATTGGCAGGATCTTCAATTATTTTTTTAGTAACAAAAGGGAAGATTAAGAGATATACAAAAACATTCTATATTGTAAGTTCTTTATACGTAATATTGTTTGCGAGTTCAATGTGGTCATCTGATAAGATAGAAAGTTTTAATAAGATGGAAACAATGCTTAGTTTACTAATTATTCCGATTGTTTTTTATCTTTTATTAGGAGAATCACTTACAGATTTTTCTAAAATACGAAAACTTTTTCTAAAGTTATATTATATAAGTAGTATGCTATTTACGACTATTATTTTTCATGTATTTACTGTTTATAAAAATCCTAAATATCTCAAATATGATTCAAATTTTTTCAGAAGTGCTCTTGTAGAAAACAACTACTTGGGAGAGCATCCAATTTATGTTTCTATTTTCATTTCCATTGCGATAATTTTTGGTTTTTCATTTTTAGATAAAGAGAGAAAATTTATTTGGAAAAACTTTTTAATACTATTGTCCCAAGGTTATTTAATTATTTTATTAATTCTGTTAATGAGTAAAGGAGTTGTATTGGCACTTATTATTGCTCTTATTTTAAATCTAATTCGACAAAAAAGAATCAAAAAAGCTCATGTTCTTTCACTAATACTAGCGTTAGGAGTATTTTTTATTTTAATTCCCGAAAAAAATAACCGGTTTAAAGAAATGGGGAATTTAAATTCCTATAAAGCATTAGATGAAAATAATTCAACAAGTATTAGAGTTTTAATTTATAAGTGCGCAGTTGAAACCATATTTAAAAACCCATTATTTGGAGTTGGAATTGGAGATGTTCAAGAGTTATTGGACCAATGTTATTTTATAGAAAAATCTAACTTTACGAAAGAAAAGTATAATTCTCATAACCAATATTTGTATACTTGGTTATCAGCAGGAATTATTGGGTTTTTAATTTTTATGAGTTTATTAGGGTATTATTTTAAAAAAGCAATTCAATATAATGACAGCATTATGTTTTCAGTTTTAGTTTTGTATTGTATCATTTTTTTATTTGAGAATGTTTTGAGTCGTCAATCAGGAGTAATCTTTTTCTCTTTTATTTTAAATTACTTTTTATGGGATAATTTTAATAGAAATAAAGCTCTTAATTATGAATAAAATTCTTGTAATATATCATTATTTTCCCCATTACAGATTACCAATATTGAAAGCGTTATCTAATCAGAGGAATTTTGATTTTCAGTATACTTTTTTATCTGGACAAACTACCGATGTGCCATTAAATATTTTGAAAAGAGGAGATTTTTCAGGACTAGATTTTATTCCAGTAAAAAACAGGTGGTTTTTAGGTAAAATTTTATGGCAAACAAAAGTTTTAAGGTATTCTATTTCATCAAATTATGATTGTATTATTTATTTAGGGAGCCCTAACTTTATTTCAACTTGGTTGGGTGCACTCATTGCAAAGACAATAGGGAAACCTACTTTATTCTGGACTCACGGGTTTTTATCGTCTAAAAAACTCAAGAATAGAATAAAAAAAATATTTTTCAGTATCCCTGATGGTTTATTATTGTACGGGAATAAAGCCAGAAATAATTTAATTTTTCATGGTTTTAAGAGTCATAATTTATTTACCGTTTACAATTCTTTGGATTATAACAAACAAATTAAAATTCGAAAAAACATTAAAATTGAGCAAGTTTTTGAATTGAAAAAGAAGTTGTTTAAGAATTCAGATTTACCCGTAATTATTTTTATTGGAAGATTAACTTATCAAAAAAAATTAGATGATATAATAAAAATTTCTCAAAAATTACATGACGAAGAAATGCCCGTTAATGTATTATTTGTTGGGGATGGTTTTATGAAAAAGCAATTAATGAAAAGTGTAACAAATGCTTCCTTATCAGATTATGTTACATTTTTTGGTGAGTGTCATAATGAGTTACAGTTAGCTCATTTAATCACTTTATCCGATCTTTGCGTAAGCCCAGGAGAAGTCGGATTAACAGCAATACACAGCTTGGTATACGGAACTCCTGTTATTACTCACGATTGCGAGAAATTTCAAATGCCAGAATATGAGGCCGTAGTTGACGGAATTACTGGAGGGCTATACAGATACGGATCATTAGAATCATTGTTCCTGAAAGTTAAAGAATGGTTACTGAAAGAAAAATCTGAAGGAACTAAGGATAATTGTTACAAGATAATAGATGATTATTATAATCCTAATATTCAAGTTAAATTGATTAATAATGCGGTAAAAACAGTAATAAATGAAAAATAAGCTCAAAGTAATTTATAGATACATTAGATCTGTTATTAGAAATATCAATTATAAATTAAAGTACATAGATTATACTTTTGATATTCAAAGACCGTTAAGTATTAGTAAAGATTTGAGGATGGGAAAGTATGGCTTTATTGGGAAGGGTTCTTGGATATGTCCAAATGTTATTTTGGGAAATTATGTCATCATTGCTCCTCATTTAGCAATACTTGGTGGGGACCATAACTATAAAACACCAGGAATTCCAGTTATTTTTAGTGGAAGATCAGAGGTGCAAAAGACAATTATTGAAGATGATGTTTGGATAGGTTATCGCGTTATTATTAATTCAGGAGTAACTATAGGAAAGGGAGCTATTATCGCTGCTGGTAGTGTTGTTACAAAAAGTATTCCTCCATATTCAATTGTCGGGGGTAATCCGGCAACGGTTATTAAGTTAAGATTTTCGCCTACCCAACAATTAATACATGAAAAAATGTTGTCGAACAAACCGGCTTTTTTTGGGGTGTATAATCAACCTAAGAAAATTTATTAATCATGCAAGATTTAAACAACTTCAAATTACCAAAAGATTTTAGAGGCAGAAATGCTTTTGTGGTTCAGCTTTGGTGGATTGTACAAGGAACATTATTTAGAATGTCTCCACAATTTTTATATGGCTTCAGACGTTCTATTTTAAGAGTATTTGGTGCAAAAATTGGGAAAAAGGTTATTGTAAGACCAACAGTAAGAATAACCTACCCATGGAAAGTTTCAATTGGAGACTACTCATGGATTGGAGATGATGTTGTTTTGTATTCTTTAGGACACATCGCAATTGGTAAAAATGTAGTCATTTCTCAAAAATCATATTTATGTGCCGCGTCTCACGATTATTTAAAAGAAGATTTTCCTATTTTTGCAAAAAAAGTCACGATTAAAGATGCCTGTTGGTTAGCAACAGACGTTTTTGTTGCGCCTGGTGTTACGATCCATGAAGGAACTGTTGTAGGATCTAGAAGTAGTGTTTACAAAGATTTGATAGGAAATAAAATATGTATGGGTAACCCAGCAAAAATAATTAGAGCAAGAAAAATTGACTAGTAAAAAGAATATATTACTAATTTCTCCTTTTTTTTTTCCGGAACCAATTTCTACTGGAAAATTTAATACAAATTTTGTAAAAGGGCTTGTAGATAAAGGCCATAAAGTTAGGGTTTTATGTTTTCATCCATTTTATCCAGATTGGAAAGTAAAAAAAAGTGATGCTCAGCTTGAAGGTATAGAAATAATAAGAGGAGGAAGTAAAATTAGTTATCCAAAAAAAATAATTTTTAGAAGACTTGTTTTAGAATTTAGTTTTGCTTTTTTTATTTTAAGGAAATTAAGAGTTTCCCAGCAAGGGATGGATATTGTGATGCCAATTTTCCCTCCAAGTATTGCTTTTTATTTTATACTTCCTTTTTTAAATAAAAAAATTAGAAAAGTAGGGATGGTACATGATTTACAAGAAGTATATTCAGAAGGTAAATTGGGATTATTAAATAACCTAATTCGTTTCTTTATCCATATGGTAGAAAAGAAGTGTTATTCTCATTGTGATAAACTATTATTTCTTTCAAATGAAATGAAAAAAGAAGCTAAAAAATTATACAATTTAGCTGACAATAAACTTGAAGTCCAATATCCCTTTGTCACTATAAGAGAGAAAATAACAAATGATTTAACAACTGTTTTTGATAATAAAAAGCATAATATCGTATACTCTGGTGCTTTAGGGGAAAAACAAAATCCAATTAAACTGTTACATTTTTTTTCTGAAGCATCTAAAAAAATAGATAATACGATTTTTCATTTTTTTTCTGAAGGCGAAACAATTAGAAAGCTAGAAAGTTTAAATAAAAGTAAAAAAATTCTTTTTCATAAACTTGTAGGTAAAGAAAATTTGGAAGAGTTGTATAGCAAAAGTACTATACAAATAGTCCCTCAAAAAGAAAATACATCTAAAGGTTCATTACCCTCTAAAATTCCAAATTTATTAGCTTCAGGATGTAAAATTTTTGTGATCACAGATACAAATAGCGAAATAGAAAAGTTATTTATTAACAACAACTTATCTTTAGTTGTTACAGATTGGAGTAATGATTTTTTAGTTAAAAAATTAGTTTTTTTAATAAACAAACAAATAGATAAAAAGCATCAACAAACTATTGCAAAAAAATTATTTACAATGGACGAAATGATTTTAAAAATTTTACGTTAATAATATGTTAGCATAATAAATAAAACCAAACTTGAAAAAAAGATATTCCTATCTAATAATTCCTCTGCAAATAATTATAGATGTATTACTTATTAATAGTGTCATTTATTTTATTGATGACCCACAATTTCTGAATATTTATTTCCTCACTTATATCAGTTTTTTTTGGTTAATAACCTCCCATTTTTTAGGCTTCTATAAAGTATATAGATACACAAGTATCTTTAAAATTATAAGTCTTTTATGTAAGCAAGGCTTACTCTTTACTCTTGGATATTTCTCTTATTTTGGAATTTTTACAGAAGGAGTCGTTGTAAACAATCAGTTTTTAATTTTAGTAACGATATTTTCTAGCATCTCTTTGGTCAAATTATTATGGTTATTTTTATTAAAAAAGTATCGATCTCTTGGGAAAAATTATAGAACTACAATTGTTATTGGTTTTGATGCTTCTTCAAAAAATATTATTGACCTTTTTAAAAGTAAAGCGAATTTAGGGTATAAATATTTAGGGTGTTTTTCTAGTGAAATTTCTGAAAATGGAGATTTTTTGGGAAATTTTAAGGATGTCTTTACATATGTTATCGAAAACACCGTTGATGAAATCTATTGTTCATTAACTTCCTTAAGTGAAGATCAAATAAAAGAAATTAATAAATTTTCAATCGATAAAAACATCACTTTAAAATTAATTCCTAACTCAAATGAGTTATATAATAATAATCAAAAAAAGGAGTACTACGATGATGATTTACTTGTTTTAAATGTACCTAAACTTCCTTTCGAGTTTCCTGAAAATTTCTACATCAAAAGAATTTTTGATATTTTCTTTTCTTTGTGTGTATGTGTTTTTATTCTTTCATGGTTGGCACCTATTTTATGGTTATTGATCAAATTAGAATCGAAAGGCCCCCTTGTTTTTAAACAAGCGAGAGAGGGGATTAATGGCAAGGAGTTTATTTGTTATAAGTTTAGATCTATGAAAATTAATAGCATGTCTGACAAAGTCCATGCTACCAAAAATGACTTTAGAGTTACAAAAATTGGAGCTTTTTTACGAAAAACAAGTATTGATGAATTCCCTCAATTCATCAATGTTTTATTAGGAGACATGAGTGTTGTTGGTCCTAGACCTCATTTAGAGAGTTTGTCTCTAGAGTATCAAAAAGAAGTGGATGATTATTTAAAACGGCATATTGTAAAGCCTGGAATAACGGGTTTGGCACAAGTAAGTGGCTACCGAGGTGAAATAAAAAATCAATCAGATATAAAGAATAGAATACGGTTTGATATTTTTTATATTGAAAATTGGTCTTTTTATTTAGATCTTAAAATTATTATTAGAACTATTTTTAACGTTTTTACAGGAGAGGAAAAGGCATATTGATAATGATTACAGCTTCCATTGTTTTATTTAATGAAAATATAGAGACTCTTCAAAAAACAGTCCATTCTTTTTTAGAAACCCCAACTAAAAAGAAGCTTTATTTACTTGATAATTCGTCACAAAATATAGCATTAGATTATTTTAAGCATCCAGATATAGAATATTTTTTTGTGGGCAAAAACATTGGTTTTGGGAAAGCACATAATCTTATTTTGGATAAAATCGATTCAGATTTTCATTTGATATTAAATCCAGATGTTGAATTTTCTTCTGAGGTTATTCCTGCTTTGATAAATGAGTTAATAGGAAGGCCAGAAGTATCTTTTGTAACTCCAAAAGTCGTGTATCCAAATAAAAAAAGACAAGAAATTTGTAGGGATCACCCTACTTTTTTTGACTTGATCAATAGAAAACTAGGTTCTTTAAAAAGTGTTATTTACAATAACGAACAACAACATAAAAATATAGAGAAGCCATTTTATCCTGCATTTATCCATGGATGTTTTATGCTTTTTAAAACAAAAGATTTCAAGAAAATACATGGTTTTGACGAGCGATATTTT
>Ga0206682_10004242_pt1 | contig 11800 bp, 4 predicted proteins | sample M240m12015metaG_FD_155444 | JGI IMG/M metagenome (GOLD analysis project Ga0206682, IMG submission 155444) | Ammonia-oxidizing marine archaeal communities from Monterey Bay, California, United States - M2 40m 12015 | ecosystem: Environmental > Aquatic > Marine > Intertidal zone | place: USA... | reverse complement strand
CGGGTGCGGCGGCCCCCGAGAGGGACCCGCAGAGGGAAAAGCAAAGGCTTCGGAAGCTCGCGCTGGAGGCGGCGGAGGCGCAGGAGGAGGAGGAGGAGGAGGAGACAAAAAGATGATGCCAGTAGTGTGTCGAGGAGTGAGCGTCGTTACAGTCGATATTATACAGTCGTCGCGCGACGGGGTTTTCGACGCGTCTCGTATTCGACGCGGCTCCTTTTACCCAACCTCCGCCATGAGCGCGCGGCCGTCTGAGTCCGAGCCCATGTCGCTGTCCCCCCCGAACTCATCAGTCGTCGCGGGCGTCGACGCGAACCGCGTGTGCTCACCTCCCCCGGTCTTCGTCTTCGTCTTCACAGCGCGTTTCTTCTTCGCAACACCTCCGGACGCGTCGTCCGCGTCGTCCGCGTCGCCGTCGCCGCCGCCGCCCGCCGCCTTCTCCGGCCCGGCCTCTTCCTTCTCCGGGTCCTCGGGCTTCTCCGGGTCCTCGGGCTTCTCCGGCTCCTCCGGCTCCTCCGGCTCCTCCGGCTTCGCGGGCCACGGCGGCAGGCCGAGCGCCTCCGCGGCGACCGCCTCGAGGTTTTCAGACGCCAGCTTGACGAACGCGGCGACGTCCTCGGCGGCCATCAGGCGCGTCAGACGCCACCGGAACGCCGCGTCGTTTCGCCGTTTGTACGGTTCCTCGATCTGCGCCTCCGGGTCGGCGTCTTCGTGGACGCGTCTCAGGAACGCGTCCAGCTTTCGTTTCCCCTCGCCTCCCTCCGCGACTCCGTTCGTGTCCTCTGCGAGCGTATCCGCGTCGTCTCGCAGGTTCCACAGCCGGTCCAGCTCGGGGTTGCCGACGCGAACGAACGCCGCCGAACCCGAAGCGGTTCCGAGCTCCGGCGCGCCAGCACTTTTGACGCCGTCCGAGGGGCGCTCGAGACGCTCGGGGGCGCGCTCGAACGCGCGGCAGTTCTCACTCCTTTTCCAGCGGGTCCAGTGCCGCTCGCGGCGGAGCGCTAGCGTGAGCGCCTCCGCGAATTTTGCGCCCGCGGGGGGGGTCGCCGCCAGCTGCGCAAACACCCGCCGGCGCAAACGCTCCGCCTCGGCGCGCGCCTTGCGTTCCGACGCGACGGCGGCGTCTTCGTCGTCCTTCTTTTCCGGTTTAAGAGCCGGCTCTTGAGACTCGTCAGACGCGTTTCGTTTGGTTTCGTGCACGCGCGCGACATCGTCCCTGTGGTTGAGGAACACCGCGCACTGCGTCAGGAAGTGCCGCCGGAACGCGGCGTCGCGCAGCTGCAGCCGCAGCAGCGGCGCCGCCGTGAGGTACGTCACGCCCGCGGACCCCGAGTCCGCGGACGCGAATGGTCCGGGTCCGGGTCCGGGTCCACGGACGCTCTTCGTCCCCCGCTCTTCGTTCCCCCGCTTTTTTTCCCGACCATCCGTACCGACCATCTCGTCAGCGTCCATGGGATCACCCGAATTCGAACGAACGAACGGCTCGTCGCCCCCCGCCGCGAACGCCGCCGCCGCCGCCGCCGCCTCCGCCTCCGCCGCCGCCGAGCGGTCCAGCTGGTGCGTCTCAAACGCCGCCAGCACAGCCTCGAGCGACCGCCGGAACGCGTTCCAGCCGCCGGGACCGGCGCCAAGCGTGCCGGGGGGGTCCCGGAAGAACACCTGTAGGTTCCAGAACGTGCGGTAAAACGCGGCGTCCACCGCGGAGTCGACATCCGCGACGATCGCGGATCGCGTTTCTTTTTTAGGCGTCGTTCCGTCGAGGACGTCGGCGTCGCCGCCGCCCGCGCCGGGCGAAAAACGTTTTTCGACGTCGTAGCGCTTTTCGTCGTTGTTGTACGCGCCCGAGACGTTGAGCGCCGAGCGCTCGGAGAGCGGGTACAGCGCCGCGAGCAGGAGCGAAACGCGCCCGCGAAGCACGACGTCGCTCGTCTTACCCTTGCTCAGCCGCCGCGCGAGGTCGTTGCATGTGCGGAGCATGGTGAGCTTGCCCCGCCGCCAGAGCGCCTCGGCGCTGAGCCGCTCGCGCGCGCGCTCGACCCAGGAGAAGACGCGCGCGCACGCCTCCACTGTGCTCGCCTCGAACACCTGCTCGGCCGCGACGAACACCGAGCCCGGCTCGGCCACCCCGGACTCGGAGAGCGCCAGCGCCAGATCCAGGCACCGATCGAGGCGCGATTCGACGGATGGACGATGATGTTCGGGAGCATCATCATCATCATCGTCCGCGTCGTGGTCGTGGCGCGCGGTCGAGCCGGGTCCGGCCTCGCCTCCGCCCTCCGCCTCCTCCTGCATCACCCGCTGCGTCAGCCGACACAGCGCGTGCTCCACCAGCGCGCGGGTGTCCGACCCGGGCGCGTCGCGCGGAACGCCCTCGTCGTCCAGGATCACGTCGTCCAGCCCGAGCGCGCCCTGGAGCGAGGCGAGCGCGCGCGAGGTCACGGGCTCGCCCCCGCGTACGATGGCGTCCAGGCGGGACTCCACGTCCGCGCGCTGGCGCTCGAACAGGGAGGCCATGGCGGCGGGGGGCGCCGAACCGCGCGCGGTCGCACACCGCCGCGGCGCGACAGGCAGTGGCGCCCGCGAGCGCGGCGGCGAAAAGTATCGGTGCGTCGCGCGCGCGGGCATCACCTCGAGGTGCGCAGGAAGCGCCGCGAGCGCTGACGGTCATCAGCGCCCGCATTTCGCATCTCGCGGCCCGATCGGGACTTTCGTCGGATTTTTTTTTTTCGTGCCTGACACAACGGGTCGGCGCGTCGGCGCGACCACGTGTGCGTCATGGCGGAAGAGGGCGAGCCGGCCGAGATGCTCGAGCCGCTGCAGGAGCTGGTGCTCCGGCTGCGGGACGACGAAGGTGGGTAGAGTCGCTCTCTCGCGGCGGTCGCGCTCCCCACCCCCCTCGTTCGCATGGGGTCCAATTGTCGGTCGGAATCGAACATCTCCGCGGTCGAACGGCACGACCGAGGAGCACGAGCTCGACCCGACCGCGAGCTTTCCACGGGCTTTAGGGTTCCTCCTCGGGTCGCGTGGCCCATCCGCCCATCGACCCATCCACGCCTCCGCGACTCGAACCCGCGTCTCTGACCTCCCCCCTTCCCGACCCGCGTTTCGCGTCGTCAGCCCGCGCCGAGGCGTGCGCGGAGCTTCTGGAGGTGCTTCGATCGGACGAAGAGTCCGGGGCGACGCGCGATCGGGCCGCCGAGCTCAACGCCGTGCCCGGGCTGGTGGACATCATGTACGACTTCCTGGAAGCGCACGACGCCGCACACGCGAAGCAAAAGCGCGCGCGGGACGACGAGAGCGATGAGAAGGATGAGAACGACGAGACCGCTCCCGCGGATGACGACGACGAGACCGCGAACGCGACGGCGGCGGCGGCGGCGACGGCTTCGGCGCTGGAGCCGTGCGTCGCCAACGCGCTTCGTTGCCTTATCGACCTGACCCGCACGGTCGCGACGCGGCTCCGGGTGGTGAACGCGGGCGGGATCGGGCCGGCGTGCCGCCTGATGGACGCGGACGTCTTCGCGGAGGCGCTCGCCGAGCGCGCCGCGGTGCTGCTCATCAACTGCTGCGTCGCGGGGCGGGACCGGGACGACCCGTTTTCGTCCGCCGCGAAGGCGCGCGTAGCCGTGGCGCAGACGGGCGGGGTGGGGAAGATCGTGAACGGGCTGAGACGGTCGCCGCGTGACCCCGCGGGGTGTCGCGCCGTGCACCTCCTGTCGCTCGTCGCGGACGATCCCGCGACGCGGGCCGCGTTTCGCGAAAACGGCGAGGCGGAGGCGGAGGCGGCGTTCAAAGCGCTCGCGCCGTTTTTGGTGTCCGATTCCGAGTCGGACTCGGTGCCGGTCTCCGTGAAGCACGCCGCGGTCGCCGCGAACGGGCTGTGCGTGGACGACGTCCCGAACAAGGAGGCGTTCCTGCGCGCGGGCGGGATCCCGCCGCTCATGGCTCTGCTCGGGGGCGGCGGGGCGAAGGGCGGGAAATCGCGCGGGAAGGGAAAAGACAAAGACGCGCGGGCCCGGGTTTTGCCCGTGATCACGCGGACGGTCGTGGACGCCGTGAGCACGCTCGCGATGGACACGGACGCGACGGACCAAGCGATATGCGACACCGGGTGTCTGCCCTTCCTGGTGTCGCTGATCGGGGACCCGCGCTGCGACGCCGACCTCTCCCTGGCCGCCGTACACGCGGTGATGCACATGGCGCGCGACTCGCGCGACGCCAAGCGGCAGCTCACCGAGGAGGGCGTCGTGGCGAAGATGCGCGACATCGTCGAGGCGTACGACCCCGAGTCGGCGGTCTCGGAAAGCCTGGTCGTGCCTGCTGTTTCTTGTCTCGTGAATCTCGCGGTGGACACCGAGTACTGGGGGCAGGCTGAGCTCAAAGCCGAGCGCGCGATGGACCCGGTGCGCCGCGCCTTCGAACAGGCGAAGCCCGGGTCGAAGTTCGCGCAGGTGTGCGTTGCGTTCTCGCACGCGTTCGTCAAGAACAACCCCGATAACGCCTTCGAAGCCACGGAGAGCGGCGTGCTGCCTGTGTTGGCGTACCACCACCTGCGCGGCCGCGAGGGGGCGAGAAAGGAAGACCGACGCGCCTCCAAAGAGGCGCTGGTCACGCTGGGCGCGGCGGCGGAGGCTGACGAGAGCGCGCGCGAGGTGATTGCCTCGCTCTGCGGCGAGCTCCTGCTGCGCGAGTGCCTCGGCGCGGTGGCGGGGGGCCAAGGCACCTCCGAGCCGACACACTCGGACACGCGGCGCCTCGCGAAGGAGAAGGCGACAATGCACGAAGTCGTGGCGCTCGCGCGAAAGGCGCGGGACGGCGCGGCGTTCGCGCGCGCCGCTGACGGCGCGCGCCTGGCTCGGAAGAAGAAACGCGCGCAGGAGATTTTCGACGCTGAGACGGCGCTGGAGAAGAAGCTCGTGCAGCAGCTCGCGGCGCGCGAGAAGGAGCTGGCGGAGGCGGAGGCGGCGCGCGTGGAGCTCCGGAAGGCGCAGGCGAGGGTCGGGCATGCCGTGAACGCAGTGAAAAAAGAAGTGAACGAGGCGCGCGCCGCGAAGAAGGACCTGGAGGCGGCGAAGCGGGCGCTGGCGCGGAAGATTGACAAGGAAGGCGCGGGATCCAAAGCGGCGCGGAGCCTGGCTGAGATTGTCGAGCACAAAAAGAAAATATACGAAAAGGAACAAAAAGAGGCGGACGACGCGATCGCCGCGCAATCCAGGGAGGAGGCTGAAGAGCGCGCCGCACGCGCCTCGTTTGAGCGCGAGAAGGCTGAGGCGGACGAGGCGGAACGCGCCGCCGAGGAAGCCAAAGCGGCGGCGGCGACGCGCGCGGAGAAGCTGGACAAGATGGACGTGCGCGCGAGGAGACGGTACATCGAGCAGGAGGAGGCTGCCGAGGCTGCCGCGAAGAAGGCGGCGCGCGCCGCCGCGCGGGCGGCCGAGCGCATCGCCAACGGGGAGGTGGAGGACGTAGACCTCGAGGCTGCGGAGGTGGAGGAGGAGGAGGAGGAGGAGGAGGAGGATGACGACGACCCGTTTGAGAAGAAGTGCTGCGTCGTGATGTGAACCACGTATAGGTAGTCTACGTTTCTTTTCGGAAGCCTGTGCGTGTGAAAAAACGTGTTGAAAAAACGCATCACCTTTTCGTGTTCGGTCGACATGTCTTGGGGGTTCAGCAGAAGTTCTTTCTCATCAGCGCCTCCCGCGCCCACTCGATTCCGTGGACCGCCCGGCGCCGCCCGTTTTTTCGCGGGAACGACGATGCCTGAAACGCCGAAACCGCCAGCGTTTTCCGAGATAAGAATCATCTCGCGCCAGAGCCACACGCGCCGCATCGTCGCACGCTCCGCCTCACCTCGCGATGTCCGCTGCCGCGTGCTCGCTGCGCCTCCCGCGGTCCGTCGCGCGCGACGTGCGCGTCTCCGCGGGCGGCAAGAAGGCGCGCAAGAAGTCCGCGGCGCTGAAAAACAAGGTGGCCCAGCAGCCGCCGGTCGGGCCGGCGGATGGTGACGTCGACGGTTCGGCGACCGCGGGATCCGCGGTCGGCGCGCCTGAGCGCGCTGAGGCGGCTTCCGCGGAGAACTACGGCGGCCTCGGCTACGACGGCGACAACGCCATCCCCTACGGCGACACGAGCGGCGCGTCCATCAAGATCTCCGACGCCATGCTCTCCGTGGGCGACGTCGACCTGCTGAGCAACGCTTCGGTGCTCGTCATGCCTGGCCAAAAAGTGGCGCTCGTCGGCGGCAATGGATGCGGCAAGAGCACGCTTCTGAAGTGCATCGCCGGCAAGCGCTCGCTGCAGGACGGCACGCTCGCCATCTCGCGCGAACTCGCCGTGGGGTACTTCGAGCAGACCGCGGTCTCCGGATCGCAGCTCACGGTGTACCAGGAGGCGCGCTCGCGGATGGACCGCGTCAACGCCGCCGAGAAGGCGCTCCGCGAGGCGGAGGCGCGGTGCGGCGCGGCGGCGAGCGCGGACGAGGAGGACGCCTGTCGCAACGCCGACGCGCTGATGGACGCGCTCGCGGAGTTCGACATGGCGGGCGGGTACGAGGCGGAGAAACGCATCAGCAACGTGCTGGACGGCCTCGGGTTCGCGCGCACGCAGTGGGACGCGAAGTGCGACGACCTGAGCGGAGGGTGGCAGATGCGCGTCGCGTTGGCGCGTCTGTTGCTGTCGCCCGCCGGGTCGGGCGAAGCCGGCTTGCTGTTGCTCGACGAGCCCACGAACCACCTGGACGAGGCCGCGAAGAGTTGGCTTGCGCGCTGGATCAAGGACTCGCCGTGCACGACGGTGATCGTCTCGCACGAGCAGGAGCTCATGGACGGCGCCTGCGACCACGTGGCGGAGGTCAGAGGAAGAGGGCTGCACTGGTACACCGGGAACTTCGCGGCGTTTCTGGAGGCGCGCGACGAGCGCATCGCCGTCGCCAAGGCTCTGTACGAGAAGCAGCTCGCGGAGGAGGCTGACTTGAAGGACTTCATCCGGCGCTTCTCCGCGAACGCCTCCAAATCCACGCAGGCGCAGTCGCGCGCGAAGCTGCTCGAGAAGCTGCAGAAGGAGATGCTCAAGACGGTGAGCGCGGCGACGGCGACGGTTTCGGACGGAGCCGCCGGCGACGCCAGCGCTATGAATTTGAGGCTGGCGAAGCCGCCGCCCAGTAACCAGGACCAGCTCAAGTTGATCGACGCGAAGCTGGGGTACACGAAAGAGAACCCGATTCTGAGCGGTTCCCTGACGTTGTCCCGGGAGATGCGCGTGGTGGTGCTCGGCCCCAACGGCGCCGGCAAGAGTACGCTGCTCAAGTCCATCGCCGGAACCATGGACCTGGTCGCCGGCGCGCGCGAGATCTGCGACGACCGGGTCAAACTGGGCGTGTTTTCGCAGGACCTCGCGCAGTACTTGCCGAAGGACGCGAGCTGCCTGGAGTACGTCATGGACGTCGCCAGGCAGGACGACCCGCTGATGCGCGAGGAGAAGGGGAGAGCCGCGCTCGGCGCGCTCGGCATCACGGGCACCATGGCGCTGCGCAAAATCGGCTCTCTGTCCGGCGGCGAGAAGGCGCGCGTCGCGCTGGCGGCGTTCGTGCTGCAGCCCCGCAACTGTTTGCTCCTGGACGAGCCCTCCAACCACCTGGACGTCGGCGCGGTGAAGGCGCTCACCGACGGGCTGCAGGGTTGGGACGGGTGTCTGTTCGCGGTGAGCCACAACAAGAGCTTCTGCGAGTCGCTCAACCCGACGCACGTCGTGCGCGTCAAAAATGGCGCGTTCGTTTTGGAGAACTGCTACGGCCTCACCGACGCCGACTTCGAGCACGAGGAGCAAACCGGGGACGCCACCGCGCGCGCGCTCGCGGAAGCCGCCACGAACGCGCCATCCTCGACGGGAACCGACGTCGTGGAGGAGGAGAAGGAACTGGTTGTGGTGTAGCCGCGAGGGAGGGGAGGCTCTACCCTCGCGCGCGAGCGAAACCGATTCGCGCGCGGATACGTACATGTACCATAGGGTATACGAAAGTACATCACAATCTCACGACTACAAGCACCAACCCGTAGTACTACGGGCTCTTCAGCCTCGCGACGCGCGCCTTCTCGTCCCCCACCACGTCCAGCTTTGTGCTCGCGACGCGGTGGAACACCGCCTTGACCTCGAAGGGCATCTCGTCCACCAGCCCGGCGACGGCGCCCGGGTCCGCCGCGCACGCCCGCAGCGCGGCTCGGTACCCGGCGGCGGTTTGTACGGCGCGCGCCGCGCCGGGCACCGACGCCGGCGGGTCCCGCAGGGTCAGGCGCACGGGCACGGTCATCGTGCGCGTCCCCCCCACCGGAACGGGCACGTTGAGCACCGTCAGCGGCGGCCGCGCGTCCGGCGCGTGGCTCCCCAGTCGCAGCGCGTCGCCGCCGAAGCGCGCGCGCATCGCGTCGGCGTCAGAGTAGTCCACCGAGGCTCTCCGCGCGGCTTCGCACAGCGCCAGCCCGTCCGTGCAGATGTCCAGCACGCGCCCCTCGAGCTCGAGCCAGGCGTGCGGCACGGCGCGACAAGGCTCGCCGTCCGCGGCGACGTCGCCGGCGCGGTACCCGGCGCGCGCCCTGATGGTTTTGTTCGTCGTCGTTCCTTCGTTCGCGTTCGCGTCGCCGGCGTCGTCATCCGCCGTGAACCCGTCGATGATGCCGTTGCGCCTGAGCGCCTCGAGGATGGCGAGGGTCACCGCGAGCCCGGCGCCGTCCAGGCCGGCCTCGCACAGCGCCTGCGTCGCCTCCGCCGCGACCGCGCACGCCGCGCGGTCGCGGAGGCTCAGGGGGATCTCCCGGCTCACCTTCCACACCGCATCCGCCAGCGAGAGCTGCGTGGTTCCCGCCGTGCTCGACGCGGGCGCCGCCGCGTCGATCTCCGCCTCGATTGCGGACGGGGACGCCGTGTCGGGAGACGCGCCGCGACCGAACAGGCCCGCGACCGCGGAGACGGCCGCGCGGGGGCTGGTCCGCCTCCGCGCCCGCGACGCGCGTGAGGTGGGAAAACGAATCCAAGTCTCGTGCGCGCCGAGACCGGTATTTCCCCTCGGCCGGCCGGACCCGGTCCCGCGCGCGCGCCGGGACGCCGCGCGCGGCGCCGCGGGCACGGCGAGCGACTGCGACGCCATCGACGCCATCTCGCGCGTCTCACACTGCCGCGGGGCGCGCCGGGGGGGAACCAACCGGACTCCACGATCGTTTTTCGATTCACCTTCAAAAGAAAGGCGTCGCGACTGCGCAACGGACGTTCGGCGGCAGATTTTGGTTTTCAAGCGGGCGTTTTTTTTTTAGTGAGTGAAACTCCCGCGGGATGCCTGCGCGAAGATCTCCGCGCGGGACGTCCTCTCGTCTTCCTCAAACCCTCCCCTCACCGCCACAGAAAAAAATCACGCCACAACGCGGCTGAACAACACGCGCGTCAGCCCCGGGATCGCCGCCACCTCCTCGTCCATGAGTTCGGCGATGCTGTCGTCCACGAACACAGCCTCCGCCTCGGCGCGGTTTTCTGTTTTTTCACCCCTCGCCGCCGCGCTCGCCATCGCCGCGCGCATCGCCCCCGCTTTGCTCTCCCCCCGGGACACGCTGTGCACCTTGCTCGCGGCGTCGCGCACGCCGTGGTGCGCCAGGAAGGCGGCGATGTCAGCCACGTGCCTGTTGCGCGTCACGACGTGCGTCTCGCCGTGCGACGTCGCCACGGACATCAACGCGGCGTCGAACTCGACGAAGCGCCGCGGAGAACCCGCCAGCCGGGGCGACGCGCCCCGCTTCGTGGCGCACAGCGTGCGGTCGAAGTCCAGGAACACGCAGAGGAGCGGCGAGGGGGCGCTCTCCACCATGAGCGCCACGTCCTCGCCGTCGCCGCGCGTCACGCCGCAGGACGCGCACCCGGAGAAGAACAGAGCCTCGCACGCCAGGCACCGCCGGCGGTGGGGACACCACGCCGAGGGCGGACACGGCGACGCGTGTTTTCTGTTTTGGTTTTTTCCAAAAGAACCGGACTTGGGGCACACGCCCGCGCTCCTGGCCACCGCGTCGCACCGGAAACACGTGCCTGCCTGAACCCAGAGCCCGCCGAACGCGCCACCGCACGCGCCGCACTTCTGCTTTCCGCGCAGGTACGAGAGCGCGGGGAGCTTTTGCGCCAAAAGCTCCGGCGGCCACGTCGCGTTTCCCGAATCGCTCGCCGCCGCCGACGTCGCGTCCGTCTTTTTCCGATCCTCGAGAGTCGTCCCCGGTATCGCGAGCCCGGGGACCATGGCGTCGAGCTCGGCGAACAGCACCGGCCGCCACTTCGTGACGGTCGCCCTGTGCCGCGCGATGAGCGTCCCGAGCCTGAACTCGGCGGGGAAGAAGTCGGCGCCGCCGTGGTCGCCCGCCGCGAACAGACGCGTGCCCGGTTTTTTCAAAATCTCGGCGACGGCCCAAGACAGGTCGCGCGTGGCGGGCGCGCACCCGAAGAGAAGCCCGCGCAGGCGGTCGTGCACGTTCGCGACGCGCAGGTTCGCGACCGCCGTCGCGTCGTAGTCCACGCCGCGCTCGCGGAAAAAACGCGTGCGGCGGAACGTTTCGGTCACGTCCGTACGTACGTCTCGGAGACCCGAATCGTCGTCGTCGGGAAAAGAACAGACGCCGCGCGCGCCGAAGTCGTCGATCAGCACGGTCTCCACGGACCGAGTCCGCGCCTCGAGACGCGCCGAGACCTTCTCGAACGCGCGCGCGGTTTTCTCCAAATGCGCGGCGTACCGCTCGGTCTCGTTTCGAATCGCCAGTGCCTTCGCGCCCCCGCGCGCGATCAGAACGCGCTCGAGGAGCGCCGCGACGTGTTTCGGGAAAATGAGGAAAATATCATCCCGGACGCGGCGCGCGACGCCGGCGAGAAACGCGTCCAGCGCCGCGCGCGCCGGCGTTTTTGTACCCTCTTCGACGACATCATCCCCGGTGTTGATACTGTCGTCCTCGGTGTTGATAATGTCGTCCCCGGCATCCCCGGTGTCGTCCCCGTCGTCGTCCCCGTCGTCGTCGTCCCCGTCGTCGTCCCCGGCGGCGCGCAGCGCGTCGCGCGCCTGTCTCAGCCAGCTCCGCGTGGTGAGGCTGGCTGGCATCCGCTCCAGCCTCGCGGGTCTGGGCGCGTCCGGGTGCCTGGGGACGCAGCATATCTGCTTCGTGAGCACGCGCCCGTCGTACGCCGCGTGCGACGCGCCCTTGCACCGCATGTGCGCGACGCACACCTCGCGGTACCGCGCGACGTCCACGAATCCGTTTTCGAAGCTCATGTCGTCCCGCCAGAAGGTGGCCATCCGCCGCAGCTCGTGCTCGAGCGGGTCCGCGGCGTGCCAGCAGTGCAGGAGCACCTTCTTCAGGGAAACCAGGTTCCTCCGCAGGTCGAACGCCTCCGCCAGTCCCTCGCGAACCAGCGCATCCGTCACCGCCGCCGCCAGGTCCGCCGGAAGCGTCGCGCGGAGGTCAGCCTCGACCAGCGAGAAGCTCCCCTGCGAGAAGTTGAGGATGTTTTTCCTCGTGACGTCCAAGGGGCACTCGCCCTCCACGAACGCCGCGAAACACGCGCGCGCGTGCGTCTCCCACGCCTCCGCGTCGCTCGCCAGCACCCACGCCGTGTCAGGCATCGCGGGCGCCATCGAGGCGCGCGGGCGCCGCACCCGCCCGTCGCGCGACCCACGAAGTGACGAGAAGGCTGTGATGCGAGTGCGTGTCGGGCGGCGGTCGGCGGATCTACGTAAAGTCTGTAAAATTCGCCGCTCGACGACCGCGACGATCGCGAGTACGAACCTGGT
>Ga0206682_10004240_pt1 | contig 11801 bp, 1 predicted proteins | sample M240m12015metaG_FD_155444 | JGI IMG/M metagenome (GOLD analysis project Ga0206682, IMG submission 155444) | Ammonia-oxidizing marine archaeal communities from Monterey Bay, California, United States - M2 40m 12015 | ecosystem: Environmental > Aquatic > Marine > Intertidal zone | place: USA... | reverse complement strand
CTCGCATTTGCCCGACAACGGCTATCGGAAGATCTATGGCCTCGCAGCGAACCCCAAGGCACTGGCTCGGGCAACGGACTTGCTGGCTCTCTCCGCCGTCGTATGCACTCATGCATCTCACCGTCGCTTGCGAGGAACAGACGAGAACGGCGTGCCGCACAGCCGCCACGCAGAGGAGTACACAGGCCCCATCGCCAAAGGCGTGGCCCAGATGCACCTAGGCGGTGGCCCCGTCGACGACTCCGTGCAGCCTCCCGCGCAGCCTCCTCCGGATCGGCCGCCGACACCGCCCCCACCGCCGCCACCGGACGCCTCGCCTCGCCGCTCACAGCGACGGCCAACCGGCGGCGCAGCTTCAGGCCCTCAGGGGCCAGCAGCGGGGAAGGCAAGTGGGCGCACCTCAGCGATTGGCAAGCCAGCGCGTCGGGTCGCCGAGACGCCGACGCAGTCGGCCGGCAGGAAAGACTCGCCCGCATGCGCGCGCAAGGGCAAACTGGTCACAGCCTTCCTCGTGGCAATGGTGACTAGCGCGGCCAATGGTCCCCTCATCTTGCTCAACGACGGCGACCTCCCTCTCGGCGACGTGCCTGCCGGCACGACTAGCGCGGCGCGCTCGGCGGCAACCGGGCTGGCAGCTTCTCTATTGCCGGCGGTCGCCGCATCGTGGGCAGCGTTGCCGCCGCATTACGCGGCCTTGCGCAAGGTGGCGAGCACGACAGAGCACATCCTCGCCATGTTCGCTGCGTCCACGCCGCCTGGACTACCCATCGTTTACGACGGAAGCACCACGGCAGGCTGGGCTCTCGTGCCACTCTCGGACATAGGCCAAGGGGACACTCGCTCCAGGGTTATGCTCGCGCTCCAGCTTGTGGCTGACCTGTACGGGGATGGCCGCTTCGGCGACCCCGGCGAACCCGTCGACGGCTTGATCGGGGTGCACGACTACGCAGGCGTCGGCACCTCGCAGCCGCCGCAGAAGGACGGCTTGCGCACCTTCCAGCGGAGGCAGCGGCGCGACGTGTCGCATACCAACGAACTACGTTCCGCTCTGGCTGACGAAGCCAGAAAGCAGGCGGCGCAGGGCGATCTGGATATGGCGAACTATCTCGACGAGAATATCGCCCTAGTGAAGTGCGCGCCGACAGAGGACGTCGGCAGCGGTCCCAGGAGCGCGGCGCATGCTACCCCGCCATGGCTGATGTATCAGCCTTTCCGAGATATGACGGTCGAGGCCTCAGCGCCGCTCGCGGCGCCGATCCAGCAGACGGCTAGCCTAGGCCCGCCGCCGACGTGCAAGGCCGACCTAATCGATCGGGCGGGGCTCGACCTCATCGAGGCCTGGTTCGAACAGAACCTGCAATGGATGATTAGCCTGGTGTCACCCGATCAGCCCAAGGCGGATAGGCCGGCCACCCTGGTCATCGGCCAGGAGCATTTCCATGCACACCGCCGCGGCATCGTTTGGGACTGTCGTCGCGAAGTCGAGGGCATCATCGTACCCCTGGACTTCACTGCCAACACCGGCTCGAACTGGAACGTGGAGTGGCTGCGGGAGCAGCTCCAGTCATACCCGTGCCGCGAGACCGTCTCCCATCTTTGCGACGGCGCAGATTACAAGGCAGACTTGCCTCTCTCTTTCTGCTTCACGCCGCACCTGCTCAGCCTGGCCGACGCAGGGGGCCTCGCCTACGCAGGCATCTACAAAGACCTGCAGCGGTTGAAGCAGCTCGGCTACTACGAGTGGTTCGCGCAGATACCGTTTGCACCGTGGGGCCTGAATGGGATGGGCACCAGACCTAAGCCGAGCGACCCCATCACCGGCGAGCTCTGCTTCAGACGGATCGTCAGCGGCAGCGACCCATACGATGAGATTGCTGGAGGAGACGGTCGCGTCAGGCCATCGGTCAACGCCGCCTCGCGTCAGCCGTACCCGGCCTTGCACGACAACGATACTCGCCGTCGGTGGAGGTCCGCCGGCATCGCAGTACTCGTCGTCCTGCTCCTCGCCGGTAACATTCGACAGATGCCGTCGCTGTGGCGCGGTCTCGCCCGGTTCCGGAAGGAGCGCAAGCCGCGAGCGCTCGACGTCATGCACGACTTAGCGATCATGGGCGCCATCGCGAAGGCCGCCAGCCTCCCGCTCTTTGTCTTCGTCGACGACTTCAAAGAGTTCTTCTATCAGTTTAGGCTGGCGTCGCGTTGCCTCTGGTACTGCGGCTTCGTGGTCCTCGACCCTGAGACGCGCCAGCTGTGGTGCATCGTCGAGCTCGTGATGGCCATGGGCTTCGCCCCCTCGAGCAACATAGCGCAGATGGGAGGCGAGGCGCTGCTCTTCATCTTGGACATGCTCATGGAAGCCTTCGACGTGGTAGACCCGGCCGAAGAAGCACAGCTCGCCGCGATCATGGCCGAGCGACACAAGCGCCATGGCGGCACAAACGGCCGCCCGCGCCGTCGATACATCTACACGGACGACGCGCTCATAGCGGTCATCGGCACGCAGCGTTTCCTGCGAGCCATCGTGCAGTGGCGTACGCTCTTGCGCACGGCCAACGTGCTCGCCGCGGCGATGCACAAACGACAGCTAGGCACACATGCCATCTACCTGGGCGTGCGCCTCATGAGTACCCTCGGCTACGCGGCTGTACCGGAGGTCAAGCTGCTCAAGGCCCTGCACTGGATGGAGCAGCTCAGGGCCGGCTCTCTCAGTAAAGAAGAGGCCAAACGATGCTTCGGCCTACTCGTCCATCTGGTCTTCCTCGACGCGACCATGCGAGCTACAACAGCCGGCCTTTGGAAGGCGACTCGCAGGAGCCGTGCGGACCCCGTCACGCTCACCGAGGCAGAAGACCGTCGCGCTTCGCGTTGGCAGCTGCGTTTGCGGCAGGCGGCGGCGGTTCAGATGGACGAAGCCGTGCGCCGCTCAAATCGTAAGGCAGAAACCGCCGGCGGCCTGACCCTCATCGGGCAGAGCGACGCGTGCAGAGAGCGCAAGCAGGAGTTGGCGGCCCTCGGCGGCTACTCCCACGGGGTCGTGTGGAGGCTCATCCTGCCGCAGCGAGCGGTGGAGATACTGCCGATCAGCGCGGACGAGTTCCTCGCTTTCTTGGTGCACCTGCTCGTAAACGCCGACGCGCACGCCCGCGCCACGCGAGTGATACACGCGCTAGACAACGTCAACGCGCTCCTCGCCATCGTCAACGACAGCGCGCATGCCCCCATCATGCTGGCCGTCTACGACATCATGATGCAGATGCCAGCATACCTAGCGGTGAAGCATAAGCTGTTGGCAGCCCAGTGGTTCGGCGACCGGCTCGTTATGGCAGACGCGGCGTCGCGGGGGTACGACGACGTACTCCGATCCGTCGCCTCGGCTTTACGCGTGAACCTAGTCCGCGCTCAACCGCCAGAAGCAGCACAGGAGCTGGTGAGTCGCGTCATCGACGCCCAGGAGCGCCTGCTCCTGCTCGAAGAACCGGCTGTCGCCAGCGCTCAACCCAGGCAACTTCGAGGCACGGCAGAGTACACCACATGGAGGCAACGGGCCAGGTCGCAGCAGGAAGGCCGCGATTACTTCGAGGTGGCGATCGACGCTCGGGGGGTCCTCGCCACTCTCGGCACCCTGGGGGACGACGCATCCACCGAGCAGGCTTACGCGAGCTTCCTCGACGGGCTCGAACCCGAGAGGGCTTTCGCAAGCGGACGCCTCGACAGGGCTATGCAACACGTCTCCGCAGCGCGGGTGGCGGCAGCGCTCTCAGCATCCGCGCTCTACGTGCGGGCCGGCGGACACTTCAGGCTACTCGGGCAGAGCAAGCTTAGCGCACATGCCGACGCGCAGTGTCAACGGGTCGTGCGGCTGGCCGAAGTCTATCTCCAGCGACCGGCGCTAACGCTGCGCATGGCGAAGCTGGCGATGGCACGCGCCGGCTTGAAGGAGGTCCCAAAGCTCAGTCAGCACCGGCACCTCAGCGCCGTAGAGAGCTTCCGCGGTAAGGCTCGGCGGAATACCAGCGATGGCGACGGCCCGCCGTCAGCGGCCGGCCGCTTCGCGGGCGTCGAAGGTGGCGTAGGCGGACTCGTGGCACTCGCAGCCGGGTCGCGTAGCGACGCACCGCTCGTGGTCACCAGCGCAGACGCGGAGCAGTACCCGGGGCAGCGACTGGACGAGACGCCGGCACAATGGGCAACGAGGGCTGAGGACGTGTACAGGCAGATCCTCCGGCTGATCTCCTCGCAGACAGATGTGCAGAACGGACGTTTCCGCTATCCTCCCGAGCTCTTTACGGCGCAGTCGCCGCTGTTGGCATTGGCACCTTTCTTCAGGGACGACCCGTGCATCAGAGAACGCAGGGCCAAAGGGGCCCTGGTCGCCGTCCTCGCAAAGATCGTTTTCGCCGGAGCGCTAACTTCAGACGACAAGGCCAGGACAACCATACCCGAGGACGCCAGGCCGACGATACGCACGATCTCCAGGTGGAACGCGAGGGTCAACCAGCTTCGACTGGCATCCCTGCGAGCTAGGCAACACGTCAACCAGCCCGGTGGCTTCCTCGTGCTCGACGGGGGCCTGCAGTCGCGGCCGGATAGGCCGCGCAGTATCCCCTTGCCACAAGGGGTGAGGGTCTTCCTCGGGCGCAATGTTACGTCTCTCGTCCAAGGGCCTGCGCAGCGATCGGTGACCCTCAACATCGAGTGCCACAGCGAGTCGAGGCAGCTGCTCAGCCGACATCATGTGGACGTCACTTGGATCGGCGGCGGCAAGGCCTTGGTCGAAGACACCAACACAGGCAATGGCACGGCCATCGACGGGCAACTTATCCCTACTCTGGAATCTAGGATCATGCACACCGGCTCGGTGCTCACACTCGGCGTGCCCCACCTCATCGAAGGGCGAAGCGGATCGCCACCGAACGAGTTCGTCTACCGTCTGTGCTCGGGGCAGGATCTCACAGCAGCCCTGCAGCGGCCGCTCTCCAACGCGGAGCGCCACGTAGGCGGAGGCGAGCCGAGCTCCACAGACAAGGACGGGCCGACAGTGCCCTCTGCCTTCCACTGCGCTCAGTGTGACGATGTGGGTGACCCGCTGGGAGAGCGCATCAAGGATTACTTCAAGTGCTATGGTGGCAACTCGCAATGCGAGCGACGGTGCGTCTGCAAAGACGCGCGCGACGACGGTATCTTTCAGTGTGCAGCCTGCAACCGGAGTTACTGCGTGGTTCACCGCTTCACAACACGCCACGGGTGTGGGTTGTTGCAGAGTGGGCAGACGAGCGCGCGAGGCGAGTCAGTCTGCATCACGGTCCCCCCGCCGGCAGCGGACGAGACCAGCTTCGGGCAGCGCAAGCGAGCGCGCTCCGTGGGGCGACAGCGGCCACTGACACCGACGGAAAGGCACATCGGTGGAGGCGAACCCAGCAGCACGGACAAAGATGGCCCGCGCTCCTGGAAGTTAGAGGACGAGCTCGATCTGCCGCCACCGATGCCCAAACGTCGGCGACCCACGGAGGGCGAAACAGAGCAACTCGCCGCCGAGCCAGCGCAGCGGCGTCGGCGCAGCGCCATGCCATCCACACCGCCACAGAAGAAGCTGCCGAAGTGCAGGGAGGCCCTACCCAAGTCCCCTTCAGCGGTGCAGGACGCCGTGAGGGGCATGGAACAGGACGGCTCCAGGCATGCTCTGTCGCCACGGGACAAAGACCTGCTGGCACGCATCAGCGACGCCACCACAGGTTTCGCGGAATACGGAGCCAACCAGGGCACCGTCAAGGGCGAGACCTCCGCATGGGACAAGTACTGGACGCCATACTGTCAAGCAATGGGCACACCAGTGTGGCGGACAACGGAAGCAACGCTGTATCCGCAACGGGAAGGTCTCTTGCTAATTGGCTTCGTCATCGACACCTGGCAGAAGATGAAGCCGCGCAGGAAGGCAGACCCCGCGCCGAAGATCCAGAGCGCCCTCAACGTGCTCACACACGTGCGGCGACGCCATGGACGAAAGGGATACGACATGCCAGCGCCGACGATGCTGAAGTTCGTCGCACGCGGTATGGCTAAGGAGATGCTCGTCAACTACGGGAAGCACTCACTGGTCCCACAGCGCTGCGAGCCGTTCACGGCAGAGATGAACCACCGTATGCGCACGATCCCAGAGGGCACTCTGGTAAACGGTCGGCGCTACGATCCGAATGTGGCACATTGGATCGGATGGCGACTGGTGGACACCTTCGCCAATCAGACCGGTGAGCGCAAGAACAACATCGCAGGCCACGAGAACGGCGAGTACACGCGCGCTGACGTGCAGTACATCATCGACGGCAGCTCGCCGAACCCGGATCCGTCGCCCGAACAACTCCGGTCAATGGGCCAGCATGCGTTGGATCGAGTCATCGTAAAGGGCGGCCCCTCCAAAGCGGACCCGCTCAACATGCACTTTGGGGCCGCGCCGAGGGTCTTCAAATTCGATCGGTCGAATTCTTCGAACTTTGCCGCGGCCCTCGTGGACTATGAACTGGCTTTCCCTGTGAGAGGCAGAAACAGGCTCACCGCTCCCCTCTTCACAGCGGATGGCAACGAAAAGCGGTGGACGGCCTCGAGCATCGACAAGACCCTCGAAGGCGTCATGCAGGTCTGCCTCTCCGAGGAGGAGCGCCAGCACCGTACCTTCCATTCCAAACGAGTATGGCTGGGCAGCGCCCTCAAGCACCTGAAATTCTCCGTTGGGGAGATCCAGGCGCTCGTACACTGGCGCTCCGAAGACTCCGTCAATATCTATGGACGAATGGATGAGATCTACCAAATGAACGCCCGTGAGAAAGCCGCGTCGGCCGCCTTCACAGTCATGAACGCTAGCAGCTTACCCAGGATCGACCCGGTTGCCTACAATGATCAGAACGAGATCGTACTGCCGGACGTCGTTCGAATCGCTTCTCAGATAATGGTTGATGCTTGACCACATCCTGGAAGGGGCTCATCAAATTGTCGGATGCGCAGCCTCAAAGGGGATCCTGTCTCGCTCCGGCTCGCATACGATAATAAAGATAAAGCCCTCAATCAACCAACAAACCAACAGTGGGAGAATACTGAGAATGGGCAAAACTGCTTGCTTCCACCCGAGGTACGAGTGGTGGAATGATGCTGTTTTGGTCTGAAGGAGGCGAGAGAGTCACCGAAGGACAGGAGAACATAGTGGTGCTGGCTGTTTATCGCCCCCCGCGATGATAGACAGCTGCAACCAAACTGTTCGTCGATCCGTCGGCCGCGCATTCGCTGCCACGCGCTCTCGCTTCTCGCCTTCTCTCTCTCTCTCATTTTCGCATCATGTCGGTTATCCTTTGGACTGGAGATCATAGCAAGACGATCGCGGAGCGCCTGCGGCTCGCGAACACCCTGGCCATCGATGTTCTCATCGACAGCAACATCTACAACGCACTGGACCTAGGACGCTATCCCAAGAGCAGTGCCCACCCCAAGTATGTGGTCGTGCCGGCCCACGTCCTCTTCCTCACGGTCGGCGGGGCTTTCCATCTCTACGGCGATGTCCCGAAATCGTGGTCCGCCGTGGCCTCCATACCTTCGGTGGGAACGCTGGAGCACACGCTGAAGAACGCTTTTGACAATAGCTTCGGTCTCAACGCCGACGGGGAGGCCATTGTCTTCAAGTCGCATTGGGCGATGCGCCAGGCGCTAACCGCCTTCGCCGTCAAGCGTGTCGACCTGCCGAATGGCGACGACAACTGGGCGCTCGTGGCGGACGAGGAAGACCGCCAGAAGATCACCCAGACGACGCTGCGCGCCTTCACCAACCCCAACCTCCTCTTCTTGAACGACCTCAAGATGGAGCACCTGGTGGTCAAGGGTGGTTTGGCGACGTGGACCTTGCTGCTTTGGCTCCTGCAGATCAAGTATTCGGCTCCGGATGAGGCCGACCACGGCGACCTTTGCATTGTGGCCCAAGCGCTGCGCAAGGCTGCCCTCGAATGCTTCTCTCACCTGGACCATGCTCTCCCGGCGGCGATCTCGAGCTTCCTACAGCTGGCCAGCTCGCTGCCGATGGGTTTGCTCACTGACGACTCCAGCCTATCGGACCGGCTGCAGTACCTCAAGCTCGTGGTCGACTACAGTAAGCCGTCCAACCACCTCGGCCTGATCCAGAAGAACTTTGCTACCGTGATGATTCATCACCCGGACGTGGCAAAGTGGGTGGGCGACGACGCGGATGCCTACGCGAACTTCTGCGAGCTGCGTCGGTTGCTGGTACCCAACGTGGCCGATTCCTTCGATCTGTTGGAGCTCCTTGCCCGTCAGCTTCGCAAGTACGACGAGCTTTTCGTCGAGGGCAAGGTCGCGACCAACATTACGACCCTCGCTGAGATGTTGCACACGGATCGCGGCTACACTTTGAAGGGGGACTCGACTTCTTCGTCGCACGCCGAGAGCGACGTGCCCAAGGTCAGCCTGACGTCGCAGCTGTCGACTTTCCTTACCAAACTAACTCAGTGGAACAGCCATGTGGACGATACGGGCAAGGCCCTCGACGGTGTCGCCGACATACTGGAGCTCGTGGAGATCTGCGCCACCGCCAAGTACACTCCCGTCCGGATGTGGGTGCTCGGTCTGTCCAAGCAGTCCGGCCTGCCGGCCAGCGTCTTCATCGGCCAACTGGTGGGTGCGCCTCTGCAGTTCGACAACTTCTTCCTGGACACAGTCACCACTGGACCGGACGGCGAGATCGAGGCGGGACTGCGCGACCTTACTGTCGGGCACTTCAGCTCGGACTTCCTCAAGAATCTCAAGGCCGGCCGGCTCAGCCAGATTAACTGGGACAAGGACTTCCTCGTCCCGATCCTTCAGCTTATCAGCACCGATACCGTATCCACTATGACGCTGGAGCAACTGCTGCGCGATTCGGATCGTTTCGCGTACTTCAAAGGTGCCCTGCTCCTTTGCATTCCCCTTCGCACAAGGGAAGCGGGCTCGAGCGCCACTCGCCTGAGCGCCTCTGCGCCCGGGCGCTGCATGCACTGCAGTCAGCGCGGGCGCACGCGTCGGTGCCCTGCACCTTCATTCCCCCTTCACACAAGGGAAGCGGGCTCGAGCGCCACTCGCCTGATCACGCTTGTACGCGTGCCCTGCATCCATTGCAGTGCGCATGCATGCTCGCGTCGGTGCCCTGCACCGCCCATTTCCCCTTCGCACAAGGGAAGCAGGCTCGAGCGCCACTCGCCTGGCCCCTCACCACGCGCCCTGCACTCGGCAGAGCTCGTTCCCAAGGCCTTGTGGACCATCGGTCTCCTGCCGACGGCCGAGTACTCCCTCCCGTCAGTGCTCAAGCACATCATGGAACCTCTGCGTCTGGCGAAGACGGCCGGCACTGGGATGCACCAAGACACGGCGGCCGCCGCCGCCGCCTTCATACGCGGCGCTTTCCAGCACGCAGAGCTACGCATCCAGACCGCTTTCAGAGGGAAGACCGAGAGCTCAACCTCTTTCGTCGACAGCTCGCTGCGAGCGCGCACGGTCTTCGACGACAAGGTCGCGCGCCTACACGATGTGGCGCGTCTCATGCGCGACTTCAAGGAGACGGTCAGTAGCATATCACCGGCTAAGACGCCCGATAAGGGCACGCCGAAGCTGCGCAGCGCCAAGCGGCGCCTCGCAGACCTCGCCGGCGACGACGTGGAAGAGCCCGGCTCGCGACGCATCGTCGAGCGTGGCGGCGACGGCGACCTCTTCAGCTTCTCCGCCCAGGGCGACACCTACTCGCGGAAGGCGATCCAGGCCGGCCTGGTCGAGAAGGGCAACAAGGGTGGCTGCGAGCTGTACGCCGTGGCCAACGGCCCGCCCCACCTGAAGGAGCGTTGGTGCCGCTGCGGTAAGAATAGCTGGAAGCACAAGACCGTTCTCTCGTCGGCGGACCAGAAGAAGCACTGCGTCATCGTCGAGACGCAGAAGCAGTCCGGTGAGACGGGCTCGTCGAGCGAGAGTAAGGATAAGGCAGACAAGCGGCCGCGCAAGGGTTTCCAGCGGCGGTCGGCGGGAGCGAGCCAGTAGGCGCGCCCCTGAGTCCTCCGACACTAAGCCATACCTCGGCAGCGCCGACAGCGTCGACAGCCGACAGCGGCGCCGTGCTCGCGCGCGACGCCCAGGGTGAGCCAGTGTTGCAGGACGTGACCGCCAGCGGCGCGGCAACCGGCGACGAACAGCCATTGCTCGACGCCACCAACCGGAGCCTTGTACTCTTCTGGAAGCCGGGCGACGGTCAGTACGGTGGCTTCTCCAACTGGGCGCCGAGCCCTATTCAGTACACCTTCGGCGACGACAGCTTCCAGTTCGGCTGCGGCGAGCAGCTATTCGCCGCGCTCAAAGCAGACGCATTCGGTGACAGGGAGAAGTTCGCCGAGATCAAGGTGGCCGGGCGGCAGCCCTCCGATTACAAGCGGATGGGCCGTGACGTCAGAGGCTTCGACGAGCGCGTCTGGACTCGGCGGCGCGAGAGCATCATGCAGTCGGTTGTGGCAGCCAAGTTCGAACAGAACCCCGAGCTTGGGAGGTTGCTGGACGACACGGGGCGCGCCACCATCATCGAAGCATCGCCCATCGATAAGGTGTGGGGCGCTGGGCTCAGCGCGCGCCACATCCGGGACGACGCCTCGGAGCTCCCAGGGCAGAACCTACTCGGCAAGGCACTCATGGACGTCCGCCGGGAAAGGAGGGATGCAATACGTCGCCAACGGCAAGTGCGTTTTGCGCCGCTCTCCGAAGAGAGGCAGCAGGAGGCTTTGCAGGCGGTGGTCGACGTCAGGCGCGAGGCCTTTCGGCCGCCGGTGCTCAATTTGCTGGAACCTTTCGAGGCGGACCCGGCCGAGTACAAGGTTATTGTGATCGGCTCCGGTCGCCCTCGGCCAGAGTCTATGCAATCCTTCATCGAGCAAGGGGGCGCGGCTTGCCTCGCGCTCGACAAGAGGCCAGACTGCGGCGGCATCGACATGTCCCTAGCATCCAACGCGGCGGCAGTGCGCGCGATGGTGGAGCGCAGGATCGCAGACGGCAAGGGTGGCGCGACCGGGCTCCACGTCTGCCAGCAGTGCAACACGTGGGCAGCGGCCCTATACCTGCCACAGGGCGACGACCCGCCGTTGGGGCCATACCGCTCGGAGCGTTTCCCAGATGGCCGGCCTGACTTGCCCGCGGCTCCAAAGAAGCGGTGCGATGAGGCCAACAAGCTGCTCGCCCTCTCCGTCGAGTTGGCAACTCTCATCCACCACGGCGGCGGGTCGGTCTCCTTCGAGAACGGCCCCTCCTGCGCAGACAGGGCTTCGCCTCAGTTCGTCGAGATCGGCAGGTTCAACACGGCCGAGCACTTCTCGTACTACGACATGCCCCCTATGAAGGAGTTCATGCGGGTCTCCGGCTCGCAGCTCTTCACGGTGGCGCGATGCTCGACCACCTCGCATTTGCCCGACAACGGCTATCGGAAGATCTATGGCCTCGCAGCGAACCCCAAGGCACTGGCTCGGGCAACGGACTTGCTGGCTCTCTCCGCCGTCGTATGCACTCATGCATCCCACCGTCGCTTGCGAGGAACAGACGAGAACGGCGTGCCGCACAGCCGCCACGCAGAGGAGTACACAGGCCCCATCGCCAAAGGCGTGGCCCAGATGCACCTAGCCGGTGGCCCCGTCGACGACTCCGTGCAGCCTCCCGCGCAGCCTCCTCCGGATCGGCCGCCGACACCGCCCCCACCGCCGCCACCGGACGCCTCGCCTCGCCGCTCACAGCGACGGCCAACCGGCGGC
>Ga0206682_10004235_pt1 | contig 11816 bp, 6 predicted proteins | sample M240m12015metaG_FD_155444 | JGI IMG/M metagenome (GOLD analysis project Ga0206682, IMG submission 155444) | Ammonia-oxidizing marine archaeal communities from Monterey Bay, California, United States - M2 40m 12015 | ecosystem: Environmental > Aquatic > Marine > Intertidal zone | place: USA... | reverse complement strand
CCAACATACCTACGTTTATCGAAACCGACGCCTATAACCCAGTTGAAACTTATCGCCTGAATGCAGACGGCACGGTGGCCACCACATTTGCTTTTAACAAAGGCGAATTTAGCGGAGAGCGCAAGGAATATAATCCCAAAGGATTTGTCGTAGAAGACACCGGCAATGCGATATGGGGTATGCAGTTTATCTGGCCCTTTAAGGCCGATTACAGAATCGTTTACCTCGATGATAACTATGAGCAAACAATTATTGGGCGCAATGCGCGCGACTATGTGTGGGTGATGGCGCGCACGCCGCAGATTTCGGACGCTGATTATTCAGAGCTGATTTCGGTTGTAGAGTCGCTCGGCTATGAACTTACCAATTTAAGAAAGTCGCCGCACGAAGAGAAAAAGTAAAATCGCTAGTCGGAAAAAGAAGAGCCCGAAATTCTATCGGGTTCTTCAATTTTTTCGTTAATGACGACGTGCCGCTACGGCTTTTTGAATACTAGGAAGAACCTGTCTGTCATGTTCGGAATCTGGCCGACTTCCTTCGAAAGATCATCGCTTTCTTCGAAAAACATAGTCGAAGCTCGATCCAAAACGAAGCCTGCGCGCTGCACTTGAAGAATCACATCGACTGGATCCTCACGACGGCCTAATACACCAGTTTCGGGCTGCATATGACGACGCGTGTGATCAACAACCACATACTCACCGCCAGATTTCAGCGTATCGAATACTTTCGCATTGATGCGCATATTGTCCGCTTCGTTGAAGTTATGATACTCGCGGAAATGCAAGAATAAATCGGCCTCGGCTACACCAAACTCGATCTCGCCCGGAACATAGCGACCCTCTTCGCGGCTGTAATTGTTTTCGATAACCACAGGATGAGTCATCTTAAACTCAGGTTCTTCGGCCCAGTCTTCCCAACTACTGAATGTATTGCTGTTATCAACAGTCATTAGGTGACCGTTGTCGACAAGAACAGGTCCAAGGATTTTGGTGTAGTAGGCCTGTGCCGCGGGCAGAAACTCGATCACTGTCATGTCATCTCTAAGCCCGATGAATTGCAAAGCCGCCATCGGGTCACGGTCGGCATCGCGCGCAAGCTCGGCTTCCGTGCGGTGCTCGCCCTTAAGTGCCGCTGCGATTTTTTGTTCCACAGACATTGAGGCTTGAGCCATTGCCAGTGCTGGCATGACAAGCGATGAAAGTACGATTAATCTCGAAAACGTAAACATAATTATTCCTCAAGTTAGGTAGCAAGACGGTGCCCTGGCTAGCGAGCTGCCGGATAAGTTGATAAAGCTACCATAAAAGGGGTCAGACCCCTTATTGTTTCTTTGCAAAAATCCAGCCCGAGGGTAAGCTCCGTCTGCCCACCCGGCTACGAAATTGAAGGGCTATATTCGCCGCACGAATGTCTGTAGCGGTCTCCTGAAGCCGGACGCTAAACGAAGACGTTACTTAGGGTGGGTGATTCATGTGGTTCTAGGCTACGAAGAGTCCATCAGCCCCAGCGACCTGCAATATCACTTTATTTAGTCCGCTTAGCCCAACAATTGAAACCACTTCAGAATAGCTAACGGTACTGTAATCAGGAAAACTATCTGCTATTTCTTTTTGGTACTCAGCGGAGAATGCGTCATTTCTTAGATAAACCATAATAAATTGATCGACATCCTCATATTTATAAGTCTCGCTCCCATAATTTATTGTATGACTCAATATTTCCTGACCATTACGCACTATTACTTCATCTAAGTCAGAAACTGTTTGCGCGAACTCTGCAACAATTCCCTCCTCTACGATTAGCGAAATCACGTTCTGCTCGACCGTATCAGAAAGATAACCATGATCCCCTTGATCATTATCTTGGAACATAGTTAGCAAAATTTCTTTGCTCGGCTGCGAAATAACTGGAGCGAGATACTTTGTAAAAAGGGCATGACCGAGAGGGTTCAATTCTAAAATCCCTTCGGGTGTTCTAGCTGAATCTGACCATTCAGGTGCTAACGATCCCTCGTCCCAAAATTCACTGTAATCCCACATTCCAAACGTTAAGAGATAGAGATATTCTTTTAAAATCACCTCTCCCGTAAGTTCAAGGTCTCTTTCTAAGCTTCCACCATATCCCTCTAGATCAAATACGCCATTCTCGACTGCTTCATTCATTGCCTTATAGACTTCGCTTGATTGATCTGATCCATCGAGAGCTTGTAATGATCCCTCTACTGCTCCTTTAATTCCAAGCATGTGTATTGTATGGAGAATATGCTCCATGATTTCAGCAATATCATTTCTACCGGTGGGAGGAACAGGAGATTCGATGTTTCTATACCAAACCATATCGTTACTAACATGGCTGTCGTTGTGCGCATCTAAACCGGTCCACAGCTCCGGTGTACGCAATGGGTTTGATTCGTAGCTGTCTCCACTGCCGTAAAGCGTCCTTTGAACAGTTGGCAAACCTGCGTGGAACGTGCCGCTTTCTCCCTGTAATATTTTTATGACGTTGTCTTGCGCAACTCTGTCTATTCCTTGCCCCTTGGGATCTAAAAGTAACTGTATTACTCGTGCTGTCTTATATACCCAGGCGTCGGGAACAGCGTTATTACCACTTACTTCTGCGCCTGCGACAATTTTGATTCCGTGAACAGTTAGGGATCTGTCATATAATTCAGTGCCGCTGGAATACTCAGCGAGTCCGCCGCTTTGGTAGTATGGCATTGGGCAAATCTCTAGTTAGTCAAATAAAATTTACTTTCGAGTGTACATTAAACTTATCTCTAATAAAATTAGCGACCCTGACTAGAATATATCCACTGAGTTATGCATGTGCTTGCGCGATTGATTGAACTCCCTCTGCACTCAACCAAAAATTTTTCGTCGCGCACAGTATGCAATTTTTAAATGCAAGCCCGCTCGATTCTTTCATCAAAATTAGCTTCTGTCTCTAGTTGGTAAAAGCTGCTTATTATCGATAATATGCCAACTCACTTGAATGCCAAATCAAGCAATATGCTACACAGCACTTTAATATTGGACGCGAAAAGCACGCGGATAATGGGACGCTCACATTACTTTTCCATGAAATAGCCCATAAAGGCCTTATTTCAGAAAAAGTGTAGTCCACTTAACATCAAGAGCTAAATATTCTCAGTTGGTGGATGTGGCTTCGGAGAAATTTTAGTAGAGGCAGGTAAATGATCTTAACTAAATCCATCAAATTAACTTACTTTTTCGGCTTTGGAATACTTGCATTCCTATTGGTAGTAAATGCCGACGCAAAACAAGCCGATGCCGACTATTTCGATGCAGACAATAACAATCTCACAGTTTTCTCTGTAAACGTCTTCGGCCAAGGATATTTTGATGTCAATTTTGAGCTCACGGGCGCTTCCTCCTTACGCCTGACAAGCGCTCAGCCGGCCGCCGCAAGTATTGCCGCCGAAAATACATATGATCCTCAGACCGGTTTGCTTACCCTCCCAAGTGTGAATCTTAAGTCGAACGGGGCCGTCGTATCGAATTATTATCTTGAACTGAGCCTTGTCGATCCTGAAGATTTGGTTTTCGGCCTTCAAGAAGCAGTTGAAGCACCTCTGCCCGTCGGAGTAAGCCGGAAACAACTATGCGGTGACTATGGGTGCTTCGGGCTCTTAACCAAACTGGAGGGCGCAGTAGATGGGAATATAGAAAAAGGCCTCGGAAGCAGACCAAATCAGATTTCTTGGGATCCAGCTGAGTTGAGTAGTCTCGTTGTTCAACAGAAGAGAGAATTTAGGTCAGATATCGAGAGAGCGGGTCATGAGGCTGCCCTCAGCACGGTCGTAGTATTTGGCGACTGGTGTATGCCCGATGTGAACATATTTCCAGACCCCGTTCTTTTGAAAACAGAAGCAGAATCTGGTTTCTTTGTGAGCGACTCGCTCATATTGACTACGGCGAATGCACTGAAGAATATGGAGGATCTTGCTGGACAATATCTCAGCGCGAATGTCTGTGAAGATTACAGCGAACAAACTGGAACACTTGCGCAGAGCGGGTATGGTCCATTTGTTCAGCTCTTCGATGGTCGTTGGGCCCGAGGTGAAATAGTCTGGAGTGACAAAGTGAGCGGTCTTGGTGCAGTTCGTTTAGTTTCTGAAACTAGTGATCGAAAAATTCCGCTACAAGATTGGACTCCATGGCGAGAAAGCCTTGATGGCGATCAGCAATGGTTGAATCTAAAGCCAACGAGTGTTTCTGAAGTAAAAACCACGGCATCAGTGCACAGCCCTGACTTGGCAAGGATTGAGGGAGGCTGGATTGTCTCAATAAAGGATGCGTCCGCATGTCTTGCGAATGCCGAAGGCTCTACCCTTTACTTGGATCACTTTAGTGATTTTGGCAGCTATGGCGGGCCTATTGTTGATTCATCCGGGGCGGTAATTTCTATTATTAAGAATTCACGGGCCGACCAGAATGGTGGGCTTTGCGCTGCGAATAAAAGTAGCACTATAAAAAATTCTTTGGGTCCGCTGTCGCGCTATTATGCCGATGGCTCCTATGTAACAGAAGGAATACAGATTACATCTGAACTGATTAGTAAACTAAAAGAATTAGATCCTTCGATTGGTACAATTTCACCCGCTCCAATCACTAAGGATATTCTCAGGCCTGGATTAGCAGTAGAGACTGCGCAGCGATTCGAAATACCAATTCTAAGCCCGCAATTTACTGAGTCAGCCTATCCTGTTGCTGAGCTTGATGCTCCCGCAATTGAGATCGCTAAACAGGCTACGGTTGCGTTCCTCCGTGAAACTGGGTGCGCAACATGCGACGAGAACAGGCGGATTTCTAATTTTAATATTGGATGTATCTGCACAGGATTCGCTATTACGCAGACGCTTATCGTGACAAATGATCACTGCGTGACTGATTTGTCGGTTGGAGCTAAGACGACATTTCTTACCTTTTACGGACAAGAAGTGGAGGCTGAGTTGGTCGGAAAATCGTCACTCGATGGTGTCGCAGAATTAACTGACGCTTACAAAGAAATATATGGCATGGATGGGTCAACGGGTTTCCATCGTGGCGATGTAGCCCTGCTCAGAACAGTGCAGCCAATGCTGGATGTTCAACCGCTTGAATTTGCAGATTCCTCTAAGCTGGAAGCATGGCAGCCGCTAATCACTGTTGGGCATCCTGCGGCTATGACAAGGACAGGGCCATGGGTTACCGGTGTTGGATCATTTGTTGGCGGCAACTATTTCGATCGAACTGATCAGGCCTACAATTTGCCGGCCGCTCAGGGCGCGAGCGGGAGTCCAGTCGTCAATCTTTCTGGCGAATTAGTTGGACAGATAGCTTATGGAGGCACGGCAAGCGGCTATGAGAAGACCGCCATTTTACCGGATAAATACGGCTTGTTCGCTCTTGAATTAGAGATAGACACAGTCGGAATCACCCCCGCCCCCTACTCTGAGCGAGAGGATATTCCCATTAGTGCGCAGACTTCCTCGGGTGCTCCAAGCAATTATATTAAGGAAATGGTTGAGAAATGGGCACCCGGGGAACTGCCGGAGGGAGAGCTCTTTTGAGGCCGATAAGTCTTAAGGAGGCGGCAAGCCTCGCAGTGATGTTTTTATTGCTGTTATTGCTGAGTAGTAAGGGGCTAGCATCAGGGTCCCTCTATGAGTTTTCCGGCGATCTTTCGGATGTATCGCTAAATTCAAGTGTGCGAAGTTTCGTCGCAGATAACGATTCGCCGAGCCTCGCACTGAGTGCGCCTAAGTTTGATACACAAGATGGAGACGATTTTATCGCGCTGGATTGGAATCATTACCTCAGACTCCCGAATTTCATCGAGCAAGGTCTGGATACGTCAGACGCATTCAAGACCAATATTCGATTCAAATTAAATGATAGTGCACCGGGCTTCTATCAAGACATAAATAACCCTGACGTTTTTCGCAATATCATAGGAACACACAAAGGCGCTCGAAATGCCTTAGGTTTTAACGTTTATTTTGAAAAAACAGAGGATCAACTTGGCTATATTGCGTTAATGGTTGGGGAGGGATCGGGCCGGGAAGGGTATTTTTTTAAGATCGCTGATGATGTCGCTATTGGGCAGTGGCACGAGTTATCCCTACGGTTCTTTTTAGAGGGAAATAATCCGCGCATTGACATCGTCTTTGACGGCGGCCCTTCCAAATTGTATTTGTCAGAGAGTGAACGGGTTGATAACGAGCGTCTCATCGATTTCTTTTCAGGTGGTAACTTTCCGCCAGGGAGCGGAGGGCTAGCAGGTACGCCAGCGGGAATTTTCGTTGGTGGATTCCCCTTCGGTGACCCACTTAACCAGGGGCTCGTTTTGTCGGTTGACAACGTTGCGACTCAGTTAGGCGAGGAGCAAGATTCATCAAGACTGAATCAAATTCTCAATCAGGCGTCTTCAGATCTTGTTAGCGGCGTCGCTGTTTCCACCGGTAATGTCCAAGAGTTTTTATCCGGCTTTGCAGATGAATGGGACCCAATCGAGACGAATGCGATAGCATTTTTGAAGCTCTATTTCGAAAAGAAAGGCGAAATCTTTCCGACTGACACCCAGCTTGAAGTGCGGCAATTTGCCCCATCGGAAAAACTCGCCTACTTTCTTCAGCAATGGGTATTCGACAACCTTTATACCAAAGAAAATTTAACTAAAACCGCCAATCTTCCTCAGTTTCCAGACGCGGTTATTTATCCTGGGCCGGTCGCAGACAGCGCGCCGCGTATTACTAAAACTGTCTCGATCAACGGGACTTACCAAACGGATGACGCATACATCCTTAATGGTCAAGATTCAGTTCTTCGGCCTACGGGGCTCTACGTCCCGCCGGGAGAGCTTGTTACAGTGTCTATTCCTGCTAGTTTGTCTGGAAAGAACTGGAAAGTACGTATCGGCATCTCTTTTTTTGATCTCGAGTCTACATGGACTGCCTATAATCGATTTCCGAGAATCGGGAACCGGTTTTCTCTTGACACCCAAGTTGTCCAGATAGCGAATCCCTTCGGCGGAGGGCTTTATATTGAGGTCCCTGATGGCGCTGCGCTGGGTCGGGTTAGCATAGAGGTTCATGGCGCAGTCGAGATGCCTACTTACGCCGTTGAAGAGCATGTAGGGCTAAACCATTCTGTTGATCAGTTTTTGCGCGGGATTGATGAAGCTCACGTTCCGTATTTTGAGCTGATAGGGCGTAAATTCAACTTTACGCATCCGAATAGATTTGGTGCACTCTATTCAGATCCCAAAGCTGTTCTCGCGAAAATGGACAGTGCCTTTGCAGCGATCGATGTAATGACGGGCAGGCCACCGGCTGGTATACGGGCCGAATGGCTTGCCGGCGATAGGATGATTCCAGTTGCGGGAACCGCGATGGCGGCAAGCTATCCTATTCATGGCGCTGTTGACGTTGGCGAACCGTCTGATTTCGAGGAGGTAGATGAGTTCGCATGGTCTCCGCTTCAATATTTGAGAAAAGACTACTTCTCTTCCGATGTGACTTCTGGCCAATCAGAACAAAGGAATGATGCGTTTGTGCTTTGGCATGAGTGGGGGCATCTACACAATCTGCCAACCCTTGGTTGCCAAGAAGGAGAGTCCAATGTTCACTTACTCTACGCGGTGGTAGCGAACAAGGTGCTGGGCGCAGATATCGACACTGCGCTCAAGTACTCAGGGTTCCAGCAGTATGACTTCGAAGATGCAGCGCTTGACACAATGTTCTCGCCGAACTGGCAAACGGACAAACGATTATGTATCGACCCCTGGGACAACGAAGTTCGTTATCAAACGCGCTCCTGGGCGAGACTGGTGGAGATCGCTAAATTATACGGCTGGGAAGCGGTTGGTAAAATCCATAATAGCGCGCAGGAAAATATCAGAAATGGAAACGCTCCCAACTATGGCTACCCAGACGATGATTTTATCCAGGCTGCCTCCTATGCGCTTAACATTAATCTCGCGCCTGTGTTTGAGTTTTGGGGTGTTCCCGTCACTGTTCCCCTGGCTTCTGAGTTGGCGGCACTACCCCATGCAGAAGCGTTTAAAGAGCGATTAAGATTTTATCTTACGCTTGTTCCTGCGGACAGAGACGACTACGCAAAGATAGTTACTAGGTTGAGAAGTACCACTGGCTCGGTAGGGAGGTGGGATTATTATTTGGCAAACTACGATGCTGTGTACTCACAGATCATGAGCGAAAAGGTAGAACGGATTTTGAGCTCCTTAACTGTGCCTTCTGTAAGTATTTCTGGAGGTGATCGCACCATTGCTGACACCGATGACAGCGCAGGAGAGACAGTCAGTTTTACAGCCACTGCAACAGACAGTGATGGAACGATTGCAACCACCCAATGGTTGGTGGGAGGTTCGGAAGTAGCAACCGGTACCAGTGCGTCTCTTAGTTTAGGCGACGGTGCAACAGTGGTCACCTTTAAGGCTATAGATGACGATGGTGCGAGTTCAACAACTACGGCAACGATTACTGTTGCATCTCCCGCCTATGAACCCACGGAAGATTGGCCCTCACCTTATAATGGCGTAACGCCCGACTTATCTTACGGGCTGGAGTTTAATAACGTCGGAGTTCTCAATTCGAGCGATTCAACAATATACGTTTGTTTAAGAATATTTACCGATGGACTACCCAGTTCAGTCAGCGGCATTAGTCAGTTTGATATGGGATTAGAAGTAGTCTCTCTATCTGACGCTACAGTTCAGATAACTAAGTTTAGAGAGTTCAATGCTATCGGCGCTCTTAACGAGAACGCTCAAAGCCCTGATTGCAGCGGTAAATTTGAAACGACGACAGGCATTTATACAGACATTATCGCGGTAGGTGACGGCATCCTTGAAACTACATGGAGCTTAATTGACCCCACTAATTTAATTCTTAAGCTAGATAGCTTTAAGGAACTGACTGCTAATTAACAATTCTACTCTGCTTTTCTGTTGCTGCTAATGCGGATATTCTAAGAGACTTGATCAAAGAACCCGAGCGAAGGTCTCACAGCGCCTTGCGTGGCCTCCTAGACGCTATTCCTGAGCAACCCAAGCCTAAGGCTCATCAGTCTGCACTGAGCGGCATTCTTGGTGTTCAGAAGTAGCGTTATAGGCGATAAAACCACGCCGCCTATGAGCCCTTATGGCCTTCACCATACAGCGGTGTGGCACCCGATAAGGCGCTAGGGTAAGCTTTCAACAACGTCGGTGTATACGATACGGCTGAGTCCACTATTTACGCTTGTGTGCATATCCTCACTGGCGGCCTAGCTAGTTCAGCAAGCGGCATCAGCAAGTTCGATGTCGGGCTTGAGGTGGTGTCTCTCGCGGAAGCGACAGTGCAGATAGTAAAGTATAGAGAGTTCAACCAAAGTGGAGCTCTCAATGAGAACGGGCAAACGCCAGAACGCAGTGGAACCTTTGAAACGACAACAGGCGTTTACACCGATACTATTTCGGTCGATGGCAGCACTTTTGAAACCAGCTGGAAATTACTCGATCCTGCGATGTTGAAATTTGGCTTAACTCGGTCGAAAATATTGACAGTGAAATGAGACGGCGCCTTGAAAGTGGCTCAACTTCTCAGCAGCACGATTTAACGTCAAAGTTTGGAGGAAAAAATGCACATCTTTCTCAGTTTGCTCGTTTGTTTTTTATTCGCTGCCTCTGGCGTAGTCAATGCGCTAGAAAATCATGTCATTATGGTTAGGGGCGTTCAGGTCAGCCCATCTGATGGCTGGAGTTTTTCGGATTTTTTTACGTGGGATTATGCAGTCAAAGAGAAAGAGTCGGAGTATGCGAAATATTTTGAGTTCGCTTTCTACGACGATATCTCTGCGATTCACTTCTACGAGTTCACTAATGATTACGACCCTGTTTGGGCTGTGAATAATCTGAGTAAGTCGGACCAGATAGACTACCGAGAGAGTTTCTTGATGTTTAAAGCATCGTTAGATCTCGACATCGAGGGTGAATTCGAATCAGAGGTATGGCCGCAACGAGTGGCGCTTAGCGGCGCTGTAAGTAACGAGATAATCAGATTCGTGGAGCTAATCTACTCACGCTTTCCTGAATCGGATTACGCTTTCAGCTATTCGGGGCATGGAGGGCCGGGTGGAGACATACTAATAACTGACGCGACAAGTCAGGGATTAATCTCGCCTAAAGACAGCGCGAAAATGCTTAGAACTTGGACCGATATCATCGGCAAGAAGCTTATCTTTATCGATTTCGGAGGTCCGTGTAGCAAGGGTGGATTCTCGGACTTAGCGACATTTTGCCCCTACGTTGACTATTACATCGCGTCAGATCATCCCAATGGCGGCTATGAACAAGATTCTGATGATTATGAAAGACAACAGTCCTTCGATACTGACAATCAGTGGCACAATATATTTTCTGAAAGCGATTCTCTCATCGTCGCTTTAGAGAAACGAATCGAGCTTACACGTAAGCGTTACCTTGATGCGCGATTAAATCTCACCGCAAAAAATCATAAGCAGGCGAATTACCTTTACTCCTGCCCCGCGTTTAATAAATTTGCTCCTGCTTATATTGGGGCCGTAAAGAGTCTCGGTCTAGACCTCTACCAAGCTACTGCGCCTAGCGTGCTCCCCCAAAATGAACTCCCACCCTATCTTTATGATTTAAAGGATTCGGTGATTGCGCTTGACGATCCAGCCTTGGTCTCCTCCTTCGAAGAGATCATCGTTGCTCGGGCTGATAATCGTGACTTCTTTAACTGGGAGCAGGGCTACAACGGCATCTTTGCCCCGAGCTTCTACAATGCCTATGGCTCAGAGAATCTCGATTTTTCAGTTCAATTGCCCCTAACGCCCTCCGTCCTGCCACGGTTAGCAGTAGGCGACTTGGAGTCACAAACAGCTGAGATCTTAATTTCTGGAGGTGTCTCGAGCGACGACAGAAAGAGTTACAAGAATGAGTTTGAGGTCGGTGACCGAATCAATATAACAGCGCTAATACAGCCCAATCCCGAGCACGTTGGCGAGCAGATTGATGTGATTGTTGCGATAGTCAGCGCAAAGCAAGGCGTCACTTTGCTGCTTACGCCTTTAGGGCTTATTACCTATGGAGGAGAGGCTAAAATTCCCAGCTACTTTTCAAAATTGGCTGCGCCGAGGGTATTAGTAGAGATCCTTGATGAATTTTCATTGAGCCGAGCAGAGGCAGGCAGCTATGACTTGCGGGTCGGCTATCAAGTGAAAGGTCAAAGTAATGTCTATTACAACTCAGAACCCATTTCGTTCACTGTTAACTGAGTGAACCGTATTTTGGGGAGTTACAGAAGTGATGGTGCCCAGAAGAGGCAACAACCTAGCATAAACACTGGCCTGTAGGGCATATAAACAGGTGCTTTCACGATCACTTTGATTGTATTTCCGTAACCTTTTCCGTAACCAACATCTCTCAGCCTATCATAATGCCCCTAGCAAACAAGGGCGGTCCTAATTACACCCCCGGGAGGCTGTTCTGGGCCGTGGAAATTGTTACCGTGCCTGCGCAGACACTTATTAGGCTGATTTCGCTGCTCTGTTCAAGACGAGTCAACATTTACAAGATGTACGGCTTTCCATGGCTCTAACGCTGATTGGTGTCTAGCAAACTGTAGCAAGTCCAGTTAACGTTACAGCCACTCTGAAAGTCAAAACGAAGACGACTTAATCGACCACCGTGACCATAGTCTCACGCGCTTTGCGAACCTTGGGCATATTTAGCAGCCAGTCTCCTGTCGAGTCACGGTGGCCTAATGGCAACAAAACGACAGATCTTAA
>Ga0206682_10004233_pt1 | contig 11830 bp, 9 predicted proteins | sample M240m12015metaG_FD_155444 | JGI IMG/M metagenome (GOLD analysis project Ga0206682, IMG submission 155444) | Ammonia-oxidizing marine archaeal communities from Monterey Bay, California, United States - M2 40m 12015 | ecosystem: Environmental > Aquatic > Marine > Intertidal zone | place: USA... | reverse complement strand
AATTTTTTGTTAATTTTTTTTGAATGAATAATATTATTTATTGAATTATTAATATTTCTTTTAAAATTTTTAAAATTACATATTTTGTTTAAATTCATCACTATAAAACTTTGTGATAAATATCTTTTATTGTTTATATTATCTCCATACATAGATGTTACATCACTTGTCATATTCATATTTGAAAGAGCACCAGTTAAAATATCGACAAAAAATGATAAGCCTGTTCCTTTAAAATCACCAATTGGCATTAAATATTCAGCTTTTTTAGGATCAGTGGTCATTTTAAAAAAACTATTTAAAGCAACATTAGGTGGTAATTTTTTTCCTTTTTTATTTAAATATCTAATTTTATTAAAACTTATTGATGTAATACAACTATCATAAGCAAAGTTTATTTTTTTATTTATCGGACAAACTAAGCTCAATGGATTATTTCCATAAAATACTTTTCTGGTATTTTTTAACATTACTCTTGGGGTAGCTTGTGTCATTCCAATGATTAAATATCCATTTTTGACACTGTCGAAACCAAAGTATGACATTGCACCACAATGTCCTGAGTTATAAATATTTCCCATGGCAATTCCTGTTTTATTTGATAAATTAATCAAGTATGTGACAGCTTTATTACAAGCATGATGACCTGTCGTATGATCAGCATCAATACTTATAAAATTGTATGATTTTTTTTCAAATTTGATTTTTGGATTTAAATTAATTCTGCCAGAAATTATTTCTTTTAGATATTGTGGAAAAAGATTTAAACCATGAGAGTCAATACCTCTTAATGAAGACCAAATCAAACCATCAATAGCATCTTCTAATATCTTTATTTTTAATTTGTGAATATTTAAGATCTCAAATATAATTTTTCGTATTTTATTTTTTTTAATGTAAATCATAAGAATTTTCTAACTTACTTAAGAATTCTTTTTGATCAAGTTTTATTGCTTTTGTAAATTTTTTATCACCTTTGATAGTTTTTGTTGCATTACAAATTAATCTTACAAAGTTAAATTGGGACAAAGGGTCATGTAAAAAAATGATTCTTAAGAAATTTGTTTTCTGATCCAAGTTGTGTTTTTCATAGTTTTTTACTCTCTTTGGATTTATCAAAAAATCATTATCAAAAATTTTTACACTTGCTGGCTCGCAAAGCAAAATTTGAAATAATGCGTAAGGTAATATATTTGAAATACCAACTAACATGTAATTATCAATGTTTATATATTTATAAGTATTTATAAAACCTTTGTTTTTAAAGTATTTTATATAACCATCTGTTTTAAAAATAATAGCTTTAGCCTTCTTTAAAAAATTAAACCTTTTTTCTTTAATAACCTGCTCAGATTTTGTTCCATTTAAAAATATAATGTCAGTTTTATTTCCTTTTACTTTTGTAGATAAATTTGATCGATCAATTTGATTTATCCTAACTACAATATCGAATTTATCTATTTCTTTACCATTAATTTGATCACTAAGTGCAGGTCCAACAATTGCAACTTTTTTACTGCAAATTAATTTCTTAAGTTTCTGATTTACCTTGGTATGTTTTTTTAAATGATTATAAAGTCTAAAATGACTTCTAAGGTTGTTTTTTTCTATAATATTTAAATTGTTATTTATTTTACTTTTTTTTAATTTTAAATATTCTTGTCTTAAATAATAGCTTTCTACAAGCCATCCTTTAAAAATAAAAAATTTATAATAGAAAAAAATTTTTTTTTTATCTTTTATATTTATATTTTTAAGTAATTTTATGATTGAATTATTATTATTATTTATTTTATCGTATAAATATTCATTAATTTTTTCGTGATAGCAATGCCCTAGTTTACCCTTTAAATTTTCTTTTAACTCTTTCTTTGTTTCTGAAACTTTCAAAGCATCATCTAATATTTTACATTCCCTTTCGTATAACGTTAGATTTAAATGAAAAAAATTTTTATATATATATTTTATATGCTGTTTAAGAAAATACATTAATGGAGAATAATCTTTACAATAATTTTTAATTTAATAAAACAATATATCTGTTAAAATTTTAATTTAAATATTATTTATGTTTAATTTTATTGCAAAACATATTAATTTTTATCAAAAGTTAATTTAGAATTGAAAAATATTTTAATATTTAATTCAACTAGTATCAGTTGTTATTTTTTATCAGTTCATCATAGGTCTGTTGTTTTAATTCGCCATTATTTAACATATAAATTTCATCACAAATTTTTACTGTACTCAACCGATGAGCAATTAGGATAATTGTTATATTTTTGCTAAGATTGTTAATTGCATCCATTACAGCCTTTTCAGTTTGATTGTCTAGAGCGCTCGTGGCTTCATCTAAAACTAAAACCTGAGGACTATGGTATAAGGCTCGAGCAATTCCAATACGCTGTATTTGACCACCTGATAACCTGACGCCTCTTTCGCCTACTATAGTTTGGTATTTTTTTTCTAATTCATTTTCTACGAAACTGTGTAAATTTGCGATTCTTGAGGCTTTTTCTAATGATTTTAGATCAATACTTTTCTTATCAATTCCAAAAGCAATATTTGAGGCAATAGTATCATCAATTAAGCATATATTTTGTGGCACATATCCAATTAAACGTTGCCAAATATGTATATTTTTTTTTGTAATTATTTTTCCATCAACTTCCAATGTACCCTTCTGTGTCTCGAGCAAACCCAAAATAATATCTACAATTGTTGTCTTACCACTACCAGTTGAGCCAACTAATCCCACAACATTTTTAGCATTCACTGTTAAATTAATATTTTTTAAAGTTACTCGAGAAGAATTAGGATAGCTGTATTGAATGTTATTTAAAGTAATTTTTTTTTTAAATAATACATTATCTTGATCATTATAAGACTTAATTTCACTAAGATTTTTAAGATCATTTACTAGAGAATTGAGTGAAGGATTTATAAAAGTCAGTTGTGTCAAAGAATTATAGATTTGTTGTAGTGATGGTATTAATCTATATCCAGCAAAAATATATAAGGTAATCACAGGCAGCACTTCATTAAAATTTCCTTTTTTCATCATTAAATAAAGAATCAATAGCATAGCTCCACCAAAGGCTATTGCTTCTAAAAAAAAACGCGGTAAATTTTTTGCAATTTGAGATTGCGCTGTAGTTTTGGCATAATTCTTTGATGGAGCATCAAAACGATTAATAAAAATTTTTTCCAAGTTTTTGATTTTTATCTCCTTTATTGCTCCAAACGCTTCGCTCAAAATCAAAAATCTAGACTTATTACTGTTTAACCGCACCTCTCCAATTCTATTAAGAAAGCTTCGCAAAATATAAAAAATTAGTGAATAAGCTCCTCCCAATATTAATCCTACAACTAATGCAAGTTTTATATCGATTAAGATTAATAAAAGAATCATTGCAATTGCAATGACTCCTTTAGCCATTATTTCTATTAATGGATTTAGACCATTTCCAATTATTGCTTGAATTTCTGATAATATATTTTTGCCAAGATCTGCACTATTGCGATTTAAATACCAACTATAAGGTTGTCTAAGATAGCTTTCAAATAATCGTTTACCTATAGTGTATTCTCTCATTTGAACAAAACGATGTTGTGCATATACTGTGAGTGCCTTAAATGATAATGAAATAACCAACATTGCAAATACCAAAACTCCTAAAATAAATAGAAAATCTTTATCGTCTTCAATTCCAAATATAATTGAAGCATTAAATATTGAGTTAATAATTGAATTAGTTTCAATTAAACTTGGATTAGTTAAAACTGCTACAAAAGGCAATATTGAAGCAACACCTATCATATCTAATAAGCCCATAATCAAAATCATTGCCGTTAATAAAATTAATTTTTTAATTTCATGAAAAGTAAATAAAAACAAAAAATTTTTTATGGTTTGCATGCTCTGTTTAATATTTTTAATTAATTCTTGGCGATCTCATTAAAATAAAAATGAAAGTTGTAAATACTTATATAACTGTTTATTATTAAAACATAGTCTGAACGTAACTTATTTAACACAATTATGAAATATCACTTAATTACTACTAATGCAAAAATTAATTATAAAAATAAGATTTTTTTAGGCCATTGGTGTAAAGAAATAAAAAGTAAGATTAATTACGACAAAACTATTTCAAAAAAAGTTATCGTAGGACGAAATTCAGCTGAAAGAAAAGCAATAGAAAAAAAAATTATTTTCTATGAAAAAAAAATATATCCAAAGCTTTGGAAAATTTTAAATTATTTTCACAATACAAACAAAAGTAAAAAATACTATTCATACATAATTGATGCTTGGCTAAGGAGATACTTGGTCGTAATGTTAAATAGATATTTAACTATTAATAAATTTTTGAAAAATAATAAATCGAAAATATATGATATTAATTTTGAAATCCATAAAACACTGAAACCACCTATAGATAGTCTTTCGGCACTCGAGTTTTTTGATGACCCCAAAGTTAATGATTGGATATATATCCAAGCTCTTGGATCATTCAATTTAAATTCAAAAGTTAAAATTAAAAATATAAAAGATAATAAATCAAAAAAAAATTTTAAATTTCAAAAAAGTATTATCAATATATTTTATAATAAACTAAATATTATAATTCAAAAATACTTCTCACGTTCTGATAAAAAATTCTTTATAGGTACACGTATGCCATTTCTTAGAGAGGCGATTATAAATTTATATTTCTTTCAATTACCTAAAATATGGAAAAGAGTGAAAATAAACTACTCAGAGGATGCCGATTTAAATTTAAGAAAAAAGTTAAAAAATCTATTAATATCAAATTTTTCAAAACAACAAAATAAAGAATTTAAATTTTTAATAAAAAATTTATTGTATATGATGCCCACTTCTTTTCTTGAAAATTTCACAAATGTTAAAAACTCAGTCCTTAAAAGTTATTTGCCAAAAAAACCAGATCTAATTTTTACCTCAAATAATTTTGACACTGATGATGGTTTTAAGTTTTATTTAGCTGAACAAAAAGAGAAAAATTCTAGTTTAAGATATATCGTTGGTCAACACGGAATAGGATACAATATCTTAAGTTCCAAAACAGATTTCCCAGAGAGAGAAACTGCGGATAATGTGCTTGTATGGGGAAAGTATAAGGAACATAAAAATCAAATACCAGGATTTATACTTAAATCATCGAAAATTAATTATAATAAAAATGGAAAAATTTTAATCATTTGTACACACCTAGGCTATCGTATTGACTATTGGGATACAAATTATTTTTTTCACAAAGATTTTATGAGACAAATATCTTTTCTTGATGAATTTAAAAAAGAATTTTTATACCAAAACGTAATGTTGAGATTAAGACCTTATTTTGAGAAATTTGGTTTTAATGAAAAAATAAAAATAAAAAAAAAATTTCCAAAAATCTACATTGATTCAAGTAAAAATATTAATAAATTATACGCTGACTCGAGATTGGTAATTCATTTTTATTTAGCAACTACTTTCCTTGAGACTGTATCCAACAACATACCTTCAATATTATTTATTGATGAAGAAAAACATAATTTTAACAAAAAAACAACTTCGTTATTTAAAAGTTTAAAAAAAAATAACATTTTGTTTAATGACTCAAAAATGATGTATGAATTTATTGATAAAAATTTTAACAATTTAGAAAGATGGTGGTACTCAAAAAAAACACAAAACTCTTTAAATTTATTTCGTGATAACTATTGTAGAAATGGGAAGCTGAAAGATTTAAGTAATATCGTTAAAAAAAGTTAATTTTTATTTCAGATAATTTTAGATAATTTTATTCTTACTTATAGTGATAGTGAATTAAATTATAATTCTTTTATTAAATATATAAAAAGTTTTAATTAAATTTAATTAATAATTATTTTCAAATTTTTTTGCAATAATTAAATTCTCATAAGTATCTATATAAATATTTTCTAGCTTTATAAATTTTTATTTTTGTAAAACCTTTTTTTTTAAAAGTTTTAAATTTTTTTAAGAAATTTACTGGGGTTAAATATAAAGATCTATTAACATTCGTTTTATTTTATTATAATTATTGTGATTAAATTTACTAAATTAAAGATTTAAAATTTTGAAAATTTAATTGAATGAACTGTTTTTGGCTTTTAACACTCCAAATTCTTTTCTGATTTAAAATTAATAAAAACTTTTTATGACTATTTCCTGTTCCGAAATAGTGAAGCGGCTTAAATTTATACTTTTTAACTTTTAATTTATTTATTAAGTCATTTAATTTTGAGAAATCATTTATAGAATTTACAGAGCTTAATTTTGCTCTATTTTTTTGTCTAGAACCAAAATCAATTGTGGGCACACCATAATATGGCGCCTCCATAATTCCTGAGCTAGAGTTCCCCATTATGAAATTTGAATTTTTTAATAATGTTAAATAATATTCGAATCTCATTGATGGTAAAATTTTTATATTCATAAATTTTTTTTTTTTTAATAAAAAAATTTTTTCTAATATAATTTCACTACCAAGATCATTATTTGGGAGTAAAATTACATAATTAAATTTGCTTTTTACAATTAACTTTAAAAATGATTGTATTTGATATTTAATTTTTTTTAACTCAGTTGTGACTGGATGGAATATAAAAATCGCATAATTTTCAAATAAAATGTTATACCTTCTCTTTACTTCAGAAATATCAGGTAGATTTTTTTTTAAAATCAAATCAACATCTGGAGATCCAATTAAAAAAATATTTTCACTTTTTTCTCCCATTTGTAAAAGTCGTTGTTTTGCAATCTTATTTGTTACAAAATGCAAATGAGACAATTTAGATACAGAATGTCTTAAGATTTCATCAACAGTCCCAGAAATTTCTCCTCCTTCAATATGAGCCACTTTAATATTATTTAAACAACCTGTTATTGCTCCAGCAAGCGACTCTACTCTATCACCATGAACAACTATTAAATCTGTATGATTGTTTTGAATAAATTTATTTATTCCCTTAATTGTATTTGCTAGTATTATATCCATACTCGCATTTTTTGACTGATTGTTAAATTTATAACAATTTTGAATCTTATCTTTTTTTATTTCATCTAAAGTATACCCATATTTTCTAATATTATGCATACCGGTAATTATTAAATTAGTTTTAAATTTATTATTTTTTTTTTGTAATTCTAAAATTAATGATTTAATTTTTCCATAATCAGCTCTTGTCCCGGTTATAAATGTAATAGTCTTCACCTAATATATTTTTTTTTTATTTGAATATTTTTTTTAATATCAGTGTTGGCTTTTTTTCCAATTAATTTGCTTAAATCTTTGGCAAGAAAATCTCCATTTCCAGGTCTTTTTAAACAAATATTTTTTTCATTTAGCAATGATCCTTTTTTAATAAAAGTTTTTGAAACCACTGAAGCAAATGCAAAATTCATTGTTATCTTTTCCTCTTTTAAAGGTTCCTTTTTTCCAATTATTGACTTTGGTATAAATTTTGAAGCAGCAATCAATTCTTTCAATTGATATTTATCCATTGAACAGGATACATCTGGGCCTTTTCTATCATGGGTGTCCACGTAATGTTTTTCAATTATTTTTGCTCCCAAACTTAGTGCTGTGTAAGAAGCATATAAGCCAACTGTATGATCTGAATAACCTATAATGTTATTCTTAAAAGTTTTTTTCATTAAAGAAATCGAATTCAATCTACTTTTTTGCAATGGTGTTGGATAAACATTTGTACAATGTAGAAGTGCTAAAGGAATTTTTTTTTTATTTATATAATTTACTGTTTTTTGAAGTTCATTCAAATAACTCATTCCTGTGCTCATAATTATAGGTTTTTTAAACCTACAAATATACTTTACTAAATCTAAATTGTTCCATTCTCCTGATCCTATTTTAAATGCAGGAATATTAAATCTAATCAACCTATCTACAGCAGCCTTACAAAAAGGTGTACTAATAAAAATTTTTTTTTTTAATTTAATATATTTCATTAATTTTTCCTCATCAGCCTCTGAAAGTGTGCAATACTTAATAATACTATATATTGATTTTTTTGAATTACCTGGGATTGCTCTTTTAGCTTCCAATGACATTTCTTCATCAGGTATATGAGTTTGATGTTTTAAAATCTCTGCTCCTGACTTAATGGCGCTATCTGCAATTGCTATAGCTTGATCTAAATTTCCATTATGATTAATTCCTATTTCAGCAATTATAAGTGGATCTTTATTATTCCCAATTTCTCTTCCACCAATTTTAAATTTCATTTTTTAATTTTTAAATATTTTTTACTTAGAAATTTTGCTAATTCATAATCTTCTTTGTCGTCAATATCAATACTATCTATTCTATTCATGAGATAATATCCAGATTTTACAAAAGATAATTTTTTATGTTTAATAAAATCACTTGCATAAAAAATATATATAGCACCATTTGGAGAATATATTTTCTTTAAATTTTGTCTGTTGTTTGTAACGTATTTATCATTAAAGAAAGGATTTAAAACATCTTTATTTTTTTTAAAAGACTTAAAAAAATTTTTATTTTCATTTACACTTAATACTAACCTCAATTTTTTTTTAATTAACTTCCTCACAGCTTGGTCGATATGAAAATTGCTTCTGAAAGGTGATGTTGGCTGAAGATAGATAATTAAATGATTTTTATTATCGTTTTTTAAATTTTGATTTATAAAATCAAGTATTAATGAATTTGCAGTAGCAGAGTTTGTGCTAAGTGATTTTTTTCTTTTAATTAAATTTATATCATATTTTCTACCCCTATTTAATATTTCGTTTGAGTCTGAGGACAAATAAATTTTATTAATAAATTTTGATTTTTTTGCTGCTAAGATAGCCAATTCAAATAATGAAAAGTTATTTAATTTTTTAAGATTTTTATTTTTAAGGTCTTGAGAGTTTTTTTTAGCAGGTATAAGAGCGACTACTTGAATTTTTTTTTTATTCATACTTAAAATTTTATGATATAACATTTTTTTTATTATGCGAACTATTGCTAGAATTGATATAAAAAATAATTATGTAATAAAAGGAATTAATCTTGAAGGATTAAGAAAGATTGGAGATCCAATCAATATTGTCAAAAATTATTACTCTAATGGAATAGATGAGCTACTTATAATAGACTCAGTAGCAAGTCTTTATGGAAGAAATAATTTATTTGATTTAATAAAAAATATTACAGAAGATATTTTTGTTCCAATCACTTTAGGGGGGGGCATTCGATCACTTAACGACATTGAAAACGCTTTAAACTCAGGTGCTGATAAAGTAGCTATAAATTCTATGGCTTTAGAGAATCCAGATTTTTTAAAAGAAGCAGTCTCAAATTTTGGTGAATCAACAATTTTAGTAAATATTGAGGCAAAAAAGATTTCGGAAGGAAAATGGGAGCCTTATAAATTTTGTGGAAGAGAAAAAACCAATCTTGATCTTAATAATTGGATTATCGAAATTCAAAGTAAAGGATGTGGTGAAATATTGTTAACTTCAATTGATAAGGAAGGAACTGAGACAGGTTTTGATGTTGAGTTGATAGAAAATGTTGAAAAAATTATAAAAAAACCGTTAATAGTTTCTGGAGGATGTGGTAGTTTGGAACATATTGAGAAATTAATGATAAAATTTAAAAATATATCTGTAGCTGTAGCTTCTGTTTTGCACTACAAAACTTTAAAAATTTCTGAAATAAAAAAAATTTCAACATGAAAAATGTTACTATTATCGATTATGGAATGGGCAATATCAAAAGCCTCTTCAACAGTTTAAAATTTTTAGGATATAACCCAGTTTTTTTTTCTGAACAAAAAAGTATTAAATCAAATATTTGTATTTTACCTGGTGTTGGCGCATTTAATCAGGCGATGAAATTAATTAAAAAAAAACAAATTTTAAATGATTTAGAAACTTACACAAATAATAAGGATAATATTCTATTGGGGATTTGTTTAGGAATGCAATTATTTTTTGAAGAAAGTTCAGAGAATCATAATACAGCTGGTTTAGGAATGATTAATGGAAAAGTTAAAAAACTATCTAATAGTAAAAATGATATACTTCCTAATGTTGGATGGTTTGAAACCAGTATTAACCCAAATAAAACCTTTGATTACCTTAAACAATTTGATAAACAGAAATTTTATTATGTACACTCATATGTTGTTGAACCAATAGATAGTAAAAACCAGATTGCAACTTCTGTTTATAATAATAAAAATTTTTGTGCAATGACTATAAAAAATACAAATATTATTGGAACTCAGTTTCATCCTGAAAAAAGTTCAAAAATTGGATTAGACTTTTTAGAAACATTAATAAAGAATTCTATTAACTAAAAATGTCAAAAAATTTCTCAATGTATGGTTTGCCTGAAGATGTTATTTTTTGTTCAAAATGTGTAATGAGCAATCAAAGGCCTAGAAGTGTTGTTGAGTTTAAAAGTAATAATAATCAAAAATCTGGGTTGAATATTAATGCAAATTCATCAGTCTGTGATGCTTGTAACTATAATGAAACAAAAAAAAAAATTGATTGGGAAAAAAGAGAAAAAGAATTATTAGAATTGCTCGAAAAATATAGAAAACCAAGTGGCTATGATTGTCTTGTGCCAGGCAGTGGTGGAAAGGACAGTGCTTATACTGCCCATATCTTAAAATATAAATATGGAATGAACCCATTAACAGTAACTTGGGCGCCCCATATGTATACAAACATTGGTTGGGAAAATTTTGATAATTGGATAAAAGTTGGTGGCTTTGATAACATTCTTTTTACACCAAATGGTAAAGTTCATAAACTGCTAACCAAGTTGGCATTTAAAAATTTACTACACCCTTTTCAACCTTTCATAATTGGGCAGAAAATTATTGGGCCATTAATGGCTTTGAAGTTCGATATACCTCTTATTTTTTATGGAGAAAATCAGGCCGAGTATGGTAATGCAGTGGATGAAAATGCTAACCCTAAAATGGATAGTAAGTTTTTTTCTAATGCAAATAACTCTGAAATTTTTCTTGGTGGAGAAAAATTGCCCAACATAATAAAAGATTATGGTTTTAATTTAAACGATTTTGAGCCTTATATGGCTCCTTCGTTAGATGATTTAAATAAAAAAAAAATAGAGCAAAGGTATTTGGGTTATTATCTTAAATGGGATCCTCAAGAATGTTATTATTATGCAGCTAAAAATACTGGTTTTAGACCAAATACTGAAAGAACTGAAGGGTCCTACTCAAAATATTCAAGTATTGACGATAAGATTGATCCCTTTCATTATTATCTAACATTTATTAAATTTGGTTTAGGTCGAGCTTCATATGATGCTGCACAAGAAATTAGAAATGAAAAAATTACACGAGATGAGGGGATAAATTTAGTTAAGAAATATGACGATGAGATTCCAAAAAAATATTTTAGAGAGTCATTAGAGTACATTGGAATAAGTGAGGATGAATTTTTTTCAACAATAGATCAATTTAGATCTCCACACCTTTGGAAAAAAAATAAAGATAAGTGGGAATTATTACAAAAAATATATTAAAACACTCTAAATACTTTTTTAAACAAGAAAAATTAATTATCTAATATTTATTAGTAAAAAACCCAAACAGATTAGGACAGGGTTATAAAAAAAAATACAAATTATCTTTAAAATTATCTTAAAAATTTTTTTCAGTGCATAAATCAAGCCAATTGAGCTATTAGTACTGGTCAGCTGCACGCATTACTGCGCTTCCACATCCAGCCTATCAACGTGGTGGTCTACCACGGCTCTATAGGAAGAACTAGTTTTGA
>Ga0206682_10004232_pt1 | contig 11830 bp, 10 predicted proteins | sample M240m12015metaG_FD_155444 | JGI IMG/M metagenome (GOLD analysis project Ga0206682, IMG submission 155444) | Ammonia-oxidizing marine archaeal communities from Monterey Bay, California, United States - M2 40m 12015 | ecosystem: Environmental > Aquatic > Marine > Intertidal zone | place: USA... | reverse complement strand
TGATTACCTCACTAACTTTGTTATGAAGAGTAACACGTTGAGCTATAGGTGGTTGAAGTGGTTAGGTGCTGAGTTTAACGATTGTCAGTTGGACGGGTATCTGTCATTCATACTAGAAAGGAAGTAACGATATGTGTGGTATAGCAGAAGCAGGTTTAGCATTAGGAGCTTTGTCTTCAGGTGCGTCAGCTATAGGTGGTAGGCAACAAGCCAAAGCACAGTATCAAGCACAGCTTCAACAGAATGAGATGCAGCGTCGTATGCAAGCACAAGCAGCAGCAGCGGAACGGCAGAGGGCATTACAAGAACAAACATCACTTCGTATGCGTCAAGCACAAGAACAGGAAGCGGTAGGACGTGAGCTAGAACAAGTAGGACTTAAATCACAAGCAGCACTTGCTAGAGCTAGAGTATCAGCAGGTGAGTCAGGCGTTGCAGGAGCTTCGGTTGACGCTTTGATGGGTGACTATATGGCACAAGAAGCGGGTTATCGTAGTGCGTTACTTCGTCAACAAGAACTTAGTGGAGTAGGTACAGGACTTGGCCTTGAACAAATCGGACTAGCTTCTCAACAACGTCTTATGGGAATAAACCAACCTATTATGGACCCAATACGTCCTAGAGGTCTTGGTATCTCTGATGTGTTGAGTGTAGCTAGTGGTGGACTTCAAGGGTATATGGCTGGTAGGTCGTTGAGTGGTGGAAGTGGTGGTTCTAGCGGTGTTACTCAATCTCCTGTTAGGGGAGTAAGTCGTGGAGGCTCTGGTGGTACTTACTTAGATGGGGGTTACAAAATACTTTAATTATGGCTAAGGAACGAGTACAAGTACAAGGCTTAGGGGGTGCAGTTCCCGGTATTCAGCCTACCATTCAACGAGCAGGTCAGTACGCTGTTGCTCAACTTAGGGCTGCTCCTGTACCAGTACCTAAAAGCAATAAGTTATTAGACTTAGCGGGTGCTTTAAATACTAGCTTAAATATAGTACAACAGTACGGGCAGTTACAGAAGTTTGAATTTAAGGAAGGACAAGAGCGAGGAGAACTAGAGGCTGCTTCTGCTGATCTTGATGTAGCTGTAGAAAATTTAGATAAGAGCGGTGAGAAATTAGTGGAAGCGGGTTTAATGCCTCGCTCACAGTTAGTCGGTTATCAGCGTTCTTTTCGTAGGCGTATCGGACAGAGACAAGCTAAGACTGCCTACGCTAGTTCATTAGAAGCTAGGATGGAAGAGGTGACTCAGAACCTAGATAGCGATGGCGATATTATTGAAAGTATATTAGCTGAAGAACGCCAGAAGATGGTGGGTCAGTTAGGTAGTTCTCAATTCGCTATGCAGGGTTTCATGGATTATGCGGAGGATATTGAAAGCAGATTTGCGTCTAATGCTACAAAAAGAAGAGATAAGGCTACTCAAGAGTTTAACGAAAGTTTAGTTATTGAGGATTTAAATAGAGATTACGCAGATGTTTTGGTAGCTGTCGATAACCCGAAAGACCGAGCTTTAATACAAAATGATATAAAGACTACACTAGATAGTATATCAGAAGATAGTCGTATACCTAGGTCGCGTGTTATTGAGTTGTTTTGGAGCGGCTTTGCTAAACCCAATATTGATAGTCTATTAGTAGGAGATAACCCACAACCAGACAAAGCTGAGAATATGCTTAACTCTATGTTAGATATAGACCTCACAGGTAAAGGTGGTAAGTTGGGTAATATAAATAGAGAAGGTGCACAGATACGTACTAATTCAATAGCCATGCGAAACTCTATTCAGCAAGCTCGCGAGAAAATAGAGAAAGACGAGGACGAGAATTATAGAGATATAACAAACTTAGCTGGACCTGCATTAACTACCGTGCTTGGAGGTTTAACTGGAAACGATTCACTAGATGCAGTTAGGGCTGAAACCGTGAAAAGATTACTAGATGATACTGGTGGTGATTTTGAAAAGGATACAGGAGTAATAGCTGCTGAGTTAATACAAACTAAAGACGCTGATAAGTTATTACAATATATGTCTTTTTATAACGCCGACGAGTCTAAACGTAAGGCGTATGGAAGGGCTATATTACCTTTGAATGATATGGCTATAAAGATCAAGACTAGGTCAACAGCTATTTTATCTAAAGAAGATACTGAGGAAGCTAAGATTAATATTGATAAGTATATAGGAGATGGCGGTACAGATATTAAAGGATTCGTAGATAGCGGTGCAGGAATTAGTGATATGCCTGTAATAGCTAAAGATGTACAGGCGTACGCTAATGCTAAAGAAGTTGAACTAGAGGCTAATACTTGGTTTGAGCGTTCCGAGGCGTACCCTGATAGGGAGGACGAGTTTGAGGGAGGGTTTGAAAGCGTGTTGGAAGAGCTTGATCCAAATATGAAAGATAAAGATATATCGAATATCATAAAAAGGGAAGCCGCCCCATTTAAGGAACTATATAACGAGTTAATAAAACAACAACAGGTAAAACTAAAGAACGACCCCAATAGAGATGAGCGTATGATTCGTGCGTTTGAGTCTATAAAGGAAGAAGTTATAGGTAACTGGCGTAGCATCAAACAAGCAGAAAAGAATTACCAAGAAGAACTGAAGGATGTTAAGGAGGGTACTTTTGAATTAAGCCAATCCTTAGAAGACTTAGGCACATTAGAAGATGCTCAAGATGTAATAGAAAATAAAATAGGAACTTTTTGGAAGAACCTTCGCAATATGGGACTAGAGGACCCTACTCAAAAAATTGTATTTGATGTTGATTTAGAGCAGTTAGGAGATATTGATTCTCAAAGTAGAAATAAGGCTTGGAGTAAAGCTGAGGTTGTTAGAGGAGCAATAGACAAAGCCGATGTAGGAACAGACACAAGTAAGTTGGAAGATGTTGAACTTTTAATAAGAAGAAAGTGGGGATTTAAAAGTCCACAAGAAGCGTTGGATTTAGAAAAAGCTAGAGCCGAAACTGTGTTAGACATAGATTATAGAGAAACCCCCTATTTTGGGGACGCATCTTCTTTAATCGAACAATACGCATCTATAAGGAAAGAATGGTTGTCTTACTCTAGTACCCCTAAATCCGAAAGAAACTTAGATGAATTTCCTGTGTTTAGTACATGGAATAAAGTCTTCGGGGTTCTTTCTAGGGAAGATATTGTTAATGTAGCAGAAGCTCAAGGCGAGTTATTTAAAGGTATAAAGTAATAAATGAAACTACACGAAGACGGTTTCCCTGTTTTATTTTCTGAAGAGAAGGAGGAAGATAACGAAGTAGGTGAATCATTCTTACCCACACAGCCTACCGAAACTATCGCCACTCAACCTGTAGATGATTTCCCTGAGTTAGATATAACAACAGATGAGCCTGAGCCGTTAGATGTAGCGGACGAGGAGACAACAGGCAGTAAAAAAGACGAGCCGTTTTGGCATCCGTTTATAAGGCAAGCTGTAGGTGTTGGTTTTGAATCTTATCAAACAATACGCCCAACTGACAGAATACTTAAAAGAAGTGTACTGAAAACAGCTGATGATTTATATAACACTGTTAACGAGATCATACCATTAGGTACAGAGTCTAAATTAGAAGAGGAATTATTAGGAGACCCTGAATCAGCTGTTGAAGATATATCATCTAATATGTTATCTTGGTTAACTTCATTTGCGTTACCCGGTGGGATTTTATCGAAATTTGTTACAACTGTAGCTAAAATACCTAAAATAGCTAAAGGTAAAAAAGCATTAGAGACATTCATAGAAGGAGGAGAGCTAGGCAGAAAAGCTATAAAAGGAACTAGAATAGCAGCTGAAGGCTTTCTGAAAGGTTCGGTAGCTGATTACATTAGAACAGATGTTGATGATTTAGAAGCTGAACAAGCTATAGCTAAAAGATTCCAAGAGACATACGAAGGGGGTGTTTATGGTTCCCTTCTTAACTTAACAGGTGCTGGTGTTTTACGTATAGTTAAATCACAAATGAATAAAGTCAGAGCATTAAAAAAAGTGCGAATGGCTAAAGAAGGTAAAGCTGATCCTAAGCAAGCAGTTGAAAATTTAAAGAAAGCTATAGAGGAAGAGGAAGTAATTAAAAAAGAACTGGAGGCGGAGATTGACCCTAAAGATAAAGAGTTAGATATAGCACCAGAAGAACCTCCTAAAGTAGAACCAGAAGTTAAGACTGAAGTAGATGTCCCTATTGTTAAAGAACCAAAGCCTAAGTTAAACCCAGAAGAGGAAATAGAACAAGCCATAGATGGTAAGCAGAATTTTCCTCAACAGGTACAAGCTATGGTTAGGGAGACTAGGAAGCTAAGTGACCGCATGGCCCCTAAGATAAACAACTTGGTTGTAGATTTAACTAAATTAGATGATGCTATAAGTAAGGGTTCTGAAGTTAATGTAGGTAAAGAGTTCTCAAATATTAAAAATAAAATCATCGATATTGAGGGCGATTTAAGACGGAATAGAAAGATGATTGATATACGTGCTAGGGTAGGAAATGTAGCAGGTAAACTCTTAGCTGCATTCAGAAAGAAGAAAGTAGATTTAACTAATCCGTTTGAATATAAACCCGCAATAAGACACCAACTTAATAGCATAGATTCTTTATTGAAACTAATAGACGACGTTAAGACAGGTAAGGCAGGTGATGTCCGTATGTTAGATAATTTTAAAAAGGAGATAGAGTTTATAGAAGAAGTATCTGAAACAGGTGATCTTTCTAAAGCTCTTGATAAGTCTTTTAATTTAACTGTTGAAGATAGTTTAAATACTATATGGGGCAGGTATCAACAGAGGATAAGCGAGCAAGTTGTTAAAACATTAAAGGTGGCGACACCTAAGAACAAAGCAGCATTAGATTTATTTTCAAATAGGGTTTCAGCAAACCTCAAAGACGCTATTAAAATTAACAAACCTATAACAAGGAAAGTTAAAAGCACTTTAGATAACGTACAGGATATAATTAAGAATCCAGATAAGTACAAACAATCAATCGATGTTATAATAAACGATATTAATAAGGCTAAAAACTTAGATGCCGAGTCGTCCAAGAAGGCTTTAGGTATATTAGAAGACTTGAAGGAAGGTGTTAATAGTAAACGGTTTATTGATAGCTTACCTAATAGAGGTACGGTTGTACAAAAACTTCTTAAAGAAGAAATAGATAATATAGGAAAGAAGATTAGGGACGCTGTTAAATTCGGAACAGAAAGACAACTAGTAGATGAAGTATTAAAAGATATATCGAATAGAGTTACCGACCTAAGCACAACTGAGAAGAAAGTTTTATTAAATACAGTAAGGGTTGAGTTAACTAACACAGTAGCAACCGTTAGAGATGACGTGTTAGGTCGTTTTGCCTCTAAAGAAATATTTCAACAATACACACTTCGTCAGAAGATAAAAGACTTAGACGAAATGTCGGACAAGAGTATAGAAGAAATAAAAGAGTTCCTTAAAGTAGAGAGCCGCAACATACAGACGGACCCCGAAGGTATTAAAGCACTTAAGAAACAAGCGATAGAATCAAGAAAAGTACTTACTAATAAATTAAAGAACGAGGAGATAACTGCTAAAAACTTATTTAACCAAGAGTTCTTAAGGGCTTTTTCTGAAATGAATAGGCAAGGAATTGGTGGCACTGGTAATGTAGAACTAGCCATGAGGGCCATCGAAAAGTGGAGAATGAACACAGGTTTACTTATGAGTGTTAAAACTTACACGGTCGGCATTCCTTCAGCTACTATAATGAATGTAGTACAACCGTTCCAAAAAGCCTTAAAGGAATACTCATCAATAAAGGAGTTGCAGAAACTAGGTCGAATGAGCAGGGAAATTAAAGCCCTTGATGTAGCAATGGAAGACATAAAAGCCATGTCGTTATACTGGACTATGTTTGGCGATGCTGTTCAAGTTTTTAAACAAACATTCAAGAGGGGAGGAGATGGTTCTTTTATATCTAATAATTTAAGAAGGCATGAAGAAGACTTAGTTGGTGCTGGAGAAGATATGCAATCGATGTTAAGTAACCCACTTAAGTTAACTTTTAAAAACAAAAAAGAAATAAAACAAATGTACGACGCTTATGGCGTGGATTCGTTGGAGAACAGCACTAGGCTAAGAAGGTTCTTTGAGGACTTAGCAATAGGTGAGCCAACTACTAAAATAGGTAAAGTACTTGACCCGTTGTTTTCCGCAAGCTTTAGAGCAATGGGAATGGCAGATCAGCCTTTCTTATTCTTGGGGGCGATGAGGAACCTACGTGCTGAAAGTATGAAGAAGGGGATGAAGCTAGGGATGACTGGAGATGCTTTAGAGAAGTTCGTGAAAGAAGAGGCAGATAAAGCTATAAAGAAAGACGGAGATATATTAACTTGGGCAGGTCACGAGGAGTTTGAAGACGTAAAAGAATTAGCTATGTCCATCACGTTTCAACAGGACTACGCAGATAAATGGACTTCTCAATTAGCAAAAACGTTTGCTAGGTGGAGTAGGTCTGGAGGTAAGGAGGGTGGTATATTAAACACAGTGTATAGTGATCCTTATATTAACCCCGCTAAAATATTTACAAGGTTGATGACATCTTTCATAAAAACTCCTACTACTATAGCTCAGTGGACGGTGGATACATTTCCGGGTACTGCTGTTCCGTACTGGGCTGTAACTAGATTAGGTAATACTAAATTTGATATTAGATTGAGGAACTTAGATAAACATATAGTAAAATTAACTAAAGGATTATCAGCTAAACCTATCAGTAAAGAAATAAAAGATAAACTAATAGCTGATCGTGCTTCGTTATTACAACAGAAAGAAGATTTAATATTAAAAACAATAGAGGTAAAAGCGGAGTCTACGGCTAATACATTACTAGGTTTAACGGTAACCGCAGGCATAACTCTTCCTATATTAAATAACCAAATAACAGGCTCAGGAGCACACTTAACACCTGATCAAAAAAAGAGGCTAATGGCTACAGAAGATTGGCGGCCTAATACTATTTACATAGGGGGTAAGAAGATAGACTACAGTAAGTTTGAGCCTTTCTCTACTATTATCTCTGCATACGCTGACGGGGTTCACCATTTAGTAGCCAGCGGTGACGAGGTTAATGAAGAATATCAAAGTTTATTCAATACTGTTTGGGCTTCTTTTATTACTAACTTTAAAGATAAATACTTCCTTAGAGGCGTTAAAGAGATGTTTGATTTACTAGACGAAAGAAACCCGACGGGTAGGTTGGAAACATTCTTTGCTAATTTAGTAGGAAGCTTTGCACCTAGGCCTCTAAGAGAGTTAGGGGAGATAAACGAAGAATACCAAAAATACTCTATAGGATTCGTTGAGCGTTTAAAAGTTAAGGTAGGCATGGATACCCAGCGTATTGAACGTAATATGTTAGGAGAAAAAGTTAAGCGTAAGTACACTAACGAAGGTTTATATGGTTTAGTTAGTCCTATATATGTATCCGAAATGAAGGATGATACTGTTATGAAAACTATCGCTAACTTTAATGAGAAGTTCGGGTATCAGGCTTTTTATTCTAAAGGTAATATAGATATGCGTAAGTTTAGAAACAAATCTAACGATTACCCTTTATTTCAAGCGTTCGCTGATTTAGTGGCAAATAAAAGAAAACCAACTACTGTAGGCAGGGATACAAGACAATTAACATTGAGAAGTGCGTTAAGTAAACTAATTAAATCAAAAGATTATAAAGAAGCTATACAGTATGGGGAACCTCTAGAGGGTGAACAATCTAGACCTCAGCTTATAAAAGATAAAATAAACGAATACCGTAATCACTTTTGGGAGGTCATGCAGGAAGATAGGAAATATAAAAACTTCGTTAATGAAGATGGTGATTCTTGGTTAAGCTTTACCCGAAAAGAAGAAACATCTAAAGCTAAACGACGAAAGAAAGACGTTGCTGGACCTGTCGAAAAGTTTGTGTATAGTCAATAGGACTTGCTCTTCTCTCTCAATAATTAATAATATATATCATCATGGCTATAACTTTCGTAGACGATACAGCAGATGCTGGACAGACCGAGTTCTTGTTTAACTTTGAATACCTTGAGGACGAACACGTTGCTGTGTTTGTAGACGGTGTAAAGAAGACTATAGGTGCGGATCAAGATTACACAGTAGTAACATCTCCTAGTAAAAGGATTGTACTTAATGCAGCTGCAACAGGCGGAGAGATTGTAAGAGTACGTCGCATCTCAGCACCAGAGGCTGACCTCGTAGATTTTCAGAACGGTTCTGTACTTACGGAGTCCGAACTAGACAGAGCATACCTACATAATCGTTATCTCGCTGAAGAGAGTGCTGAACAGAACGATATATCACTACGAGTAAAAGCTGGGTCAGATGGTTCATTCGACGCACTAAATAAAAAGATAGTTAATGTTGTTGATCCTACAGCCGATCAAGACGCAGCTACTAAGAACTATGTAGACGATACGGTTGCTGGTGTTGTGGGAGGTTCTATACCTGACGGTTCTGTTACTTACGCTAAGATACAAAACTCAGTAGGTAATAACGTATTATTAGGTAATGACAACGGTGCGGACTCAGACGTACAGGAACTTACAGCTACTGAAGCACGAACATTATTAAACGTAGCGGACGGTGCTGAGGTAAACGTACAATCTAACTGGAGTGAGGCAGACACTAATAGCGATGCTTTCATTCTGAATAAACCTACTATACCAACACCGACTGATCCCGTACCGACTGGAACCGTTTCTGCTTTTGCTGGCAGTGCTGCTCCTACGGGTTACGCTTTGTGTGATGGGTCTGCTGTTAACAGGACGACTCAAGCTGCTTTGTTTGCTGTTATCGGTACGACCTACGGAGTTGGGGATGGTTCTACTACATTCGACCTGCCTGACTTACAAGGACGAGTTATTGCGGGTATGGGCGGGAGCTTATTAAGCGGCACAGACGCTTTAGGTGCCGAAGGAGGCGTTAAAGAACACACGCTTACCATCGATCAGATGCCGAGCCACACACACGCTGGGACAACGCAGTCGGTGTTACAAACTGATACAGGAGCAGGGAGGTTAACTAATGACGCAGGGAATTTAACAGGAGCTACAGGAGGAGGCCAACCACACCCCAATGTCCAACCCACAATGATCCTTAACTACATCATTAAAACATAAGCGATGATTGACTCCCTTCCTAGTCTTCTTAATACCGTCCTTGTAGTCACTCTTGGCGTGATCGGGTGGATTATAAAACGTATGATAGAACGCTTAGACATTGGTGATAAACGACTTACAAAGATAGAAGTAGAACTGGCAGCACAACGAGAACGAGACGCAGCCGTTGAAAATAGAATAGGTAAAGTTGAAACTGCTATCCAAGAGATGCACAACAAACTAGACCGCATGATGGAAATATTAGTAAGGAAATAAACGATGAGCTTATATAAAAACATTAACAAACGTAAGAGCTTAGGCATCAGCCGTAGCAAGAAGAAGTCAACCATTACTCCTAAAGCGTACGCTAATATGAAGCGTGGGTTTCCGAAGAAGAAGAAGTGAGCGTATCGTTGTCGATAGGTAGAGGTGAGAAAAGCAAGAAGGGCGGACTCACTGCAAAGGGTAGAGCTAAGTATAACAGAGCTACTGGCTCTAAACTTAAAGCTCCACAACCCGGAGGCGGCCCTCGTAAGCGTTCATTCTGTGCTCGTATGAGTGGTAACAAGGGACCTATGAAAGACAGTAAAGGTCGTCCTACCCGTAAAGCTTTAGCGTTGCGTAGGTGGAAGTGTTAACAGATGGCTAGACCTGCTAGAAGACCTGTTGTTCGTCCTAACCCCTTATCGTTTCAACAACGAACGATTGCTGCTTCTTCGTCGGCGGTAGCTACAGAGAACAAAGAGAAAGCCGACAACTTGCAAACTAAAGTAACATCCTTAGAGAGTGATCCATTCTTTGTTACTATTGACGGAGGTGGACCAGTTTTAGAAGACACTGATATATTTGACGGAGGACAACCTGATGCCTAGCTTTACCAAACGTATACAATTAAGAAGAGGTACTCGTACTGAATGGACATCACAGAACCCTGTGCTTTTAGAAGGTGAGATAGCTATTGAGTTAGACACCTACCGCAACCGTATTAAGATAGGTGACGGTACTACAGCGTGGAACTCATTGCCTTACTTCTTAGATGCTCGTGAGGAAGAGGTTGGGGATTATGATGAATTTATTGAAGGCTTGACAGGTGATCCGTGATTTACTAACAAGTGTCACAGTTAACCAATTAAGCAAAACAAGATATGAGTGTATGGTATCAAATGGGACAAAGTGTTAGAAATTTACTAATATCTCTTACTAGTACGAGTAAGGCAATTTTAGACACCGAAAGTAATATACAAGCAAGGACAGGCGATGAATTAGGAACTATGGCTTTTGCCACTGATACTAATAAATTGTATGTATTTACTGACTCAGGATGGGTATATTCTTAATAGTTTTGACAATCAATAAACACTAACATAAAAATTACAAACGATGGCTAATATACTTCAACAAATAGGAACAACTGTTAAGTCGAAGTTGGACGAAAAGGTAAACAAGACGGACGCAGTTACAGACTTTTTAAAGTCTATACTTGGCTTCCCTCAAGAGACCGTTGCTCCTTCTGTAGACACAGCTTCAAACATAACGGCTAGGACTAGCGACGACGCAGGTACGATCATGTACGGTAGCGACTCTACAAAGCTTTATGTATTTGACGGTAGTGATTGGCAAATCTTTAACAACAGCTAATAAGATATGAGTGATATTACGGTAATAAACGACAGCGAGCAATCTTCGCTAGTAACGAACGGACTCGCTAAAAATGGTGAGTTGTATTTAAAAGCGGCAGGTAGTACCGATGAAGGAGCTATTGTTGTATATGATAGTGGATCGTGGAGAACGTTTGCTAATGAAGTTAGTGCTTTCAGTAATGCGTATAGCGTAGACTTAGACGGAACTAATGATTATATTAATTGTGGCGGAGGGTCAGACTTTTCGTTTACTAACGGTTCTGGAACAGACTCTGCATTCAGTATTAGTGCTTGGGTTAAGTTAGATAGTGCAGTTCGTATGCGTCTTGTAAGTAAAGACACTAGCACTGCAAGTCGTGAATATTTATTTGGAACTAATAACAATAACAAAGTTAACATGCTCCTTGGCACTGGTTCTGTAAACTTAGATGTTCAAAATAATACCACATTGAATACTACAGATTGGTTTCATTTTGTGGCTACTTATGACGGTTCTAAAGCTGCAAGTGGTTTAAAGGTCTATGTAAACGCTGACGCTTCAAATCTAACCGACAGCTCGATAGGTTCATACGCAGGTATGGCATCTACTACAGGTAGCCTAGAAATAGGAAGATTCGCAAATGGACACAGTTTCTTCAACGGTCTCATAGACGAAGTGGCTGTTTGGGACTCTGAGTTGACATCATCTCAAGTAACTTCCATGTACAACAGCGGAGTGCCAACTGATATATCTTCTTTAAGTCCTTTAGGATACTGGAGGATGGGAGATAATGACAATGGTACAGGCACAACGATCACCGACCAAGGAAGTGGGGGTAACAACGGTACACTAACTAACGGTCCTACTTTCTCCTCAAGCGTACCTTCCTAACCTTCTTAATAATTATGAGCGATAGACAATATGTTATACTAAACGCTGCTGATGTTTCATCCGTCAACTTTGATGACGTGCTTGAGACTTCAGGAGATACACTAAGATACAATCTAGCGGGGGATGAAACCTTTGTTAAATACGAAGGACCTAAACCTCGTTGCTTGTACGGTAA
>Ga0206682_10004231_pt1 | contig 11836 bp, 15 predicted proteins | sample M240m12015metaG_FD_155444 | JGI IMG/M metagenome (GOLD analysis project Ga0206682, IMG submission 155444) | Ammonia-oxidizing marine archaeal communities from Monterey Bay, California, United States - M2 40m 12015 | ecosystem: Environmental > Aquatic > Marine > Intertidal zone | place: USA... | reverse complement strand
TATATTTAACTGTTTCTCTTGCGGATATAAAGGCAATCTGTTTACATACTTTGGCGCACCTGCTTCTCCACTAGAAGTTCGTATGCACAGAATCAAAGAAAAAGTAAATAAAGTTAAAAGCGAAACTGTCGGAATCCAACTCCCAAAGGATCGAGTACCGTGGAAAGGTGGTGGAATCAGAAATATATCTGAGGAGACTCTTGCAATATGGGGAGCGTTCACATGGAACGTACCTCAATTCGAGAATCGTATCATCTTTCCTATACGCGACATCCGAGGAAAGACAGTGGCTCTGATTGGTAGAAGTCTGGACGACTTCAATATGAACAAGTATTTCATATATCCGAATGGTGCAGAGATGCCATTCTGTCCAGCTAAAATAAAACCAATACAGAATAGAGTTATATTGGTGGAGGGCATCTTTGATGCTCTTAACCTTTGGGACAAAGGTCTCAAGAATACAGTGTGCTGTTTTGGCACACAACAAGTTAATTGGGTCAAGCTAAGTCTACTCAAACTTCAAGGAGTTTCAGGAGTGGACATTATGTTTGATGGAGATGAAGCGGGTGTAAAAGCTGGCGAGATGGCAAAAGGCTTGGCAGAACAACTAGAAATGTCTGCAAGAGTAGTAAAACTACGAGATAATATAGACCCTGGCAATCTCACAAAACCAGAAATAAACAGACTAAAGGAGAAATTATATGGCTAAGAATAGTACATTAGGAATACCTGAATACTCGGGTCACAGAAAGTTTAATGAAACAGGAGATGAGTTTACTGGAGTTTACAATTTTAAAGACCCAAACAGAGAAAAACATTTTAGAATCCACAAACTTGGAGCAGATAGATTAGAAGGTAAAGAAATAAAAACTGAGTGGCACTCTACTATGCAAGCGAGATTTTTACGTCTTGATGATAGATTCAAACATGAAGTTCACTATCAAGGAGTTAACAATAGAAGACAGGCAGACATAGTATATGATGATAGAATATGCGTAGAGCTACAGTATAGTTCAATATCAAAAGACGAATTACTTACTAGAACCGAAGATGCTTTGCATAAATATGAAAAAATAGTTTGGATATTTAATTTTGATACTATGATTAAATCTACTCTATATACTTGTCCAGCACTCAGGCACCGTATTGAGCAAGAAACAAATCCTTGGCCTAACAGTAAACTAAAAACATTTGGTGATTATCTTGTAGATGAGGACACTAACAAAATGATACTTTGGGGTTCCAAACCTGATTATTGGAAAAATAAAATATATAAATATTTTATGGAAGATGCATGGAATACAAAAGAGTTTTATCTAAGAGCTTCAACTGCTCCAGTATGGAGTTATTTAGTAGATACTCCTCAAGCATATTCGTGGAATGGTCACTATATAAAAGACTATAAAGGAGAGTGTGAGCATAATGTAGAAAGAATCCAAGTAACACACCATCACTTTGATGAAGATAATGAAATGTTTTATGACGCGTTAAGAGGACTTACAAGGAGAGAGGCAAAAGAACTTACGGACACAACAGACTTTCAGAAAAGATATCCATTTGTAACAGCACATACATCAGGAGATTTTGAAGATATAGTATGTAACCATATCTTAGGGGAGTATAATTTAATGGAGGAGTTACATGATTAAAGTAGCAATAATAGAAAAAACAATGTCAAGTACTAATTATGATAAGTACTTTGACTTCGAGTATGACCGATTTGCGTTATGCTCAGATAGTGGTAAACAAAAAATTCTGAAAAGAGATGTAGACATCGAAATCGAGACAGACTCGTACGATTGGCTCATTCTTGTAGGTTCAGAGCCTTTCAAAAACTTCACGAGAAAGACATCAATAACAGAGTACAATGGAAAAATTGTTGATGATAAGTTTTTGGCTTTGATTAATCCTGCAATGATAAAGTTCAAACCAGAAGCAAAGAAGTCGTTCGAGGAAGCAGTCGAGAGTATAACGGGATATGTGAGCGGAGAGCTAACACAGAAGTCGCTAGGCGATGACAAATGTTTTGGTATCGAAGATACAGCAACTCTTCATAGATATCTAAAAGATGCTTTAGAGTACCCTTTAGACTATATCGCACTTGACTCAGAGACTTCATCTTTATACCCTAGAAATGGATATATGCTTGGTTTCTCTATGTCATACAAGAAAGAACACGGAGTATATGTAGACTGTGAGTGTATTGACGGCACTGCAGAACTACTTATGCAAGATATATTTAACAAGAAAAGAGTAGTATTTCATAACAGTAAGTTTGACTTACAATGGTTTGAGTATCATTTCAACTTTGAGTTCCCACACTTTGAAGATACAATGCTTATGCATTATATGTTTGATGAGAACCCAGGTACACATGGTCTTAAAACTCTTGCTATCAAACACACAGATTATGGAGACTATGAAGCAGAACTTGATAACTGGAAAGCGGCTTATATCAAAAGAACAGGAATCCTCAAAGGAGACTTTAGTTATGATTTGATTCCTTTTGAAGTTATGAAAAGCTATGCTGCAATGGACGCCATAGTAACATTCCTATTGTTTCAAAAGTTTGAAGCAGCTATATTGAGAAATGAGAAACTATATTGGGTATATAAAGAACTACTCGTAGAGGGTGTTAGATTCCTCAAAGATGTAGAATCCAATGGTGTTCCTTTTGACAAGACTCGTCTAGAGTTTGGTCAGAAAAGAATGGGCGAAGATATACAAAAAGCAGTAGACGCCCTACAAGAGTTCCCTGAAGTTAAAGCATTTATTGCGGCTAAGGGCGGATTTAATCCTAACTCAACTCTACAGCTTAGAAGTCTATTGTTTGATTACATAGGCTTAGCCCCAACGGGTAAGAAAACGGGTACTGGTGCTGATAGCACTGATGCCGAAGTATTGGGTATACTAGCAGAAAAACATGAAGTACCAAAGCATATACTAGAGATTAGACAGAAAGTTAAAATTAAGAATACATATCTTGATAAAATTATTCCTAATCTTGACATAGATGATAGATTGAGAACAAACTTCAATCTTCATGGTACAACTTCAGGCAGACTGTCCAGTAGTGGTAAACTAAATATGCAGCAGCTTCCAAGAGACAATCCGACAGTAAAGGGTTGTATCAAAGCGAAGGCTGGACATAAGATAGTCGCGATGGACTTAACAACCGCAGAAGTGTATTGTGCTGCAGTACTTGCAAAAGACAGAGGTTTACAGAATGTGTTTAAGTCTGGGGGTAATTTTCATAGTACGATTGCAAAACAAGTGTTCAGACTTCCATGTGAAGTAGAACAAGTTGCAGAACTATATGGCGACAAAAGACAACAAGCAAAAGCTGTTACCTTTGGTATCATGTACGGAGCAGGCCCGAAAAAGATTAGTGAGCAGGTCACTAAAGATAGTGGTACTGAGTTTTCTATGCAAGAAGCACAGTACGTTATCAAAGATTACTTTGAGGCTTTCCCTAAACTGCGAGAATGGTTGAATAATATGCAGAAGTTTATTCAAGCCAATGGTTTTATTTATTCTCATTTCGGAAGAAAGAGAAGACTACCAAATGTATTCTCGTCAGACAAGGGAATCGCAGCTCATGAAGTAAGGTCAGGAGTTAATGCACTTGTACAGTCTGTATCATCCGACATCAATCTGCTTGGTGCAATCGATACACAGAAGTATATTCGCAAGACTGGTATGAAAGCAAAGATCTTTGCTCTAGTGCATGACTCCATTTTAGCAGAAGTTCCTGATGATGAGATCGAACTTTATAGTAAGAAACTGAAAGAGTTTATCCAAAAGGATAGAGGACTGTCAATACCTGACGCTCCAGTTGGTTGTGACTTTGATGTTGCAGACGATTACTCTCTTGGTAAGTTTAGTAAGTTATATGGACTATGAGTTTAATTACAGTAATCAAGCCCTATGAAGAACTAGATAGAGACGAGTTGTATCGAGTTATACAGCTTAGAATACAAGGATTCATAGTGCGAAACGGAACTTGTTATCAAGACCTAGAAGCACATTACGACAAGGAGCAGTATTATATGATGACATATGATACTGTTCTTGGTTTAGACCCACAGCTTATGGTGGGAGTAAATGCTTTGTGTACAAACAAAGTATTCACAGGGGATGATGGTACAGAGTATCGTTATCCTGCATTTCGCAGACAATCATGGGTTGATGCCTACAAAGGTGGAGCATCAACTTATGACCTTACTATTGGAAAAGAGTTCTGTGAGAAACAATTTGATAGTCCTAACATGATGTGTGAAATAACATATGAAAAGGGCAGACAAGTCTTTTTAGACTTTGGAATGAAAGAAATCGGGACTAACGTAGACCCAGCGGGTAGGAAAAATTGGATGTTTATATATGAATCTTAAAGAGAAAATACAAGTAAGACTAGACCAAATAGAGATGCTAATGCACGAAGACTATCATTTGAAGAATCCTGATGAAGTATATAATCAGACTCTCAATGTAAGTAAGTTTTGGTCAATACTATCAGAAGAAGATAGAGACTTCATACAAGGAGTACAAGGCTCGATAGAAGAAGGCTGGTCGTGGAAGAAGTAATAATGAACAGATGGCAGTTACTACAGCCTATACATTTTAGAGCTGACACTGAGTATTTGCTAGATAAAGCAAATAAATTAAAGAAAAGAGCTTATACACATAAAACAGGTCAAGCTATTGATAATTATAAATTTGCACACTTTCATAATGACCAAATACAAGGCTTCTTAGATACTATGCCTTTCTTAAAAAACTGCAAGTACAGAACAAGTTTTGTTTGGCTAGAGAAAGATACAGTACTGCCTTGGCATACAGACAAAGGAAACAAGTGTGCAGTAGTATGGGGACTACAAGGGTGGCAACAGTCTTGTACTTACTTTAGACCTAAGGGACATATAGGTGGTAACAGAGCAGACCATGAAAGAAAGTGGGTTTATCAAAATGCAATAATTGATACTTCTACAGAGCATAAAGTAGTAGTTAAAAGTAAAGAAAAGATTATGTTTAAATTATCTATTATTGATAAAGACTTTGATTGGGTATGCACAAACTGGAGTAACTCTTTCAAAGGATTCAAATTTTCACAATGATTAAGTTCCCAGCATACATTCTATCAGAAGAACCTGAAGAAATAGATGGACTATTGATTATAGCAGATCAGATAGTAGATGACAGAAATATGTCTGGAGAAACTCTAGGCATGAGAAGATTACAAAGCCCTATGAAAAGTATCTATCCATTACGTTATCAGATTGATGATGAAGTTGGAATGATGAAACATAGAGGTAAGCACTTCATTGATACTAATGGAGTGTATTGGTATAACGAGAAAACAAAGACAGCAACTCTTAAATACCATAAAATAAGAAAAGTTGAAAAGAAAGATATAGCCGCAGTTGTTTGGCTAAAAGATGTGCCTTTTCCTTTTGTAGAAGCAAGACCTCCTCAGGATGGAAACTCTTGGGCAGGTCTGTTGTATAAGTCAGGAATACCTTGGAAGATATGGGAATACTGCGAAGAAAAGAAAAAAGATACATGGAGAAAAATTTAATGGATATAAATAAACTAAGAAAAACCCTAGAAACAAGCGTAGTACTGATTACATTTCAGAGCTTAAAGTCGGGCAAAGTATATGATAGAGAGTATACTTTATGTGATAAGTACATGCAAGTACCAAATCATGTACGAAATCAACAAGGCGATAAGTTGATTTGCTATGATGTAGAGTTCCAGAAGTGGGAAGATATTGAAATAGATAGTATACAAACTTTTATAGTGGTAGAATAATGGGTAAGTTAAGACAATGGTTTAGAAATTGGTTTGATATTCAAATAGAGAAATCATGGCAAAGAAAGGCTAATAGACAATTTAACAAACACTCAGTAAAGTATAGAGATGGAGACAATACATGATAATGGTTATCTCAAACTTTTTTACTGAAGACCAAGCTAACTTTTTCAGGTCTTACTGTGACCACGCAAGTAACAATGATAGTCTAGAAGTAAACTTAGTTACAGGTAAAAAGAATGAGAAAGTAGACAGAAACTACTATACTCTTAGAAGTCATTACAAGTTTATGAACGAAGTAAAAGAAATTTCAGAGAGAGAGTTTGGTGGAAAAAAGTTATACTATCAAAAGAAAACGTATGGTCATATAATGCATTATCATACTCCAGGACAAGGACTTCGATGGCATGCAGAGCCTAATATTGCAACAGTATCTGTATCTGTAAATTTATCAAAAGACCATGAGTATGAAGGAGCAGAGTTTGAAATAAAAGATGAACAAATACACTTACCATATAAAGGTGCAATATTTTACGCTAGTAGTAGGTTGCATAGAGTAACGCCACTAATAAGTGGACAAAAGAAAAGTTTAGTCATGTGGCTACAAAATGAGGAGCAAAGAAAATAATGTGTGGATTCGTTGTAACAACAAGAAAAAATGAAATAGAGCATATGACTATGCGACAAAAGCATAGAGGTCCAACTGACCATTCCTACTGGCAAGACGAAAGGTTAGCTTTTGGTCATGTATTGCTAGACGTAAATGGAACACATCAAATACAACCATTCAAAACTAAGAAGGGCAACATCCTAGTTTTTAATGGAGAGATGTATGATTCTAATATTGATAATGATACTGCTTTTCTAGGCAACGGATTAGATTTATTTGGTTACAGATTTATAGGCAACACAGACTGGCATGGTTCTTTTGTATATTATAATAAAAAGAAAAACAAATTAATTATAGCAAGAGATCATTTTGGTGCAAAACCTTTGTGGATATACAAAAAGGGTAAAGATTTAACAGTTAGTACAAGTTTGAGAAGTATACATTTTAAAGAGAATAATACTAAAACTCATCATATGTACATGAACAACCCTTTGTGGTTAGGTAATGCTAGTCCGTATACTAATATAATTAAAGTAGCTCCTGGACAAGTATGGGAACTAGACTTAGAAACCCTTAATATTGAAAGAAGAAATCTATGGGGCAACTTTAAAATTGATAGTTCAAGTATAAATATAGACGAATTTAAAACAAACCTAATAACTAGCATAAAGAAAGTAGCGAATACTAAACAGAAAACTGCTATATTTCTTAGCGGAGGTTTAGACAGTACTTGTGCCTTAGGCATACTAAAAGATACAAATATAGATTTAACCGCTTACATTTGTGATTATGGAAAAGAAGGTGGACTTGTGCATGACCATGATGGGTTTCGTAAAGAAGCAAAGATGGCAATCAAAACTTGTGAAGAATGGGGAGTGCCATATAAAGTTGTAAAACTAGATTACAGTTCAGTGCATCACTATCATAGAATGTGGTTAGCACATACTCACTTTCCTTGGGTTGATAGAAACAGAACAGCACCTAGGTACGCTTTATGCAAAGCAGCAAGCCGTGACGGGTGTAAAGTAGTTCTAACTGGGGATAGTGCAGATGAATTATTTACAGGATATCAACATCATGATAGATATTACAATGATGAGTACAACAAAGAAACAATAGATAACTATGCCTCAAAACAAAAGTGGATTCCAAAACAAATATTTAGTAAAACAGACTATAAAAACAATGCTCTTTGGTATGACTTAGTAAGTACATCAGAACAAAATATTCTGACAACTGATCAAACCTGTGGTATGTGGGGAATGGAAAGCAGACCAGTGTTTCTTTCTCAAAGTTTTGTGCGATACATGATAAATATAGAAAGCGGAGTAAAGTTCAAAACACACCCTGACCATCATATTGGAACATATAAATACTTATTAAGAGAAGTTATGAAAGATTATTTACCAGAGCATGTTCGTGACAGACGACAGAAAGTAGGATGGTCATCGCCTTGGGACAATAATCATCAAGAGCTGACTAGATTATGGAAGCTACAAGACTTGGAGTTTATCTCGAATCTATGAAGGCTGTATTTTCAAACAGAATATACCTCTCAGTAGATGTAGAAACACGTTCAAAAATCGAGAAGGAGCTAACATATACAATAGCCCCGAGGATGCCACAAGATCCACCTATCGTATTTAAAACAGTTCGATGGATAAATGATACGTTGATTTCTATACCTGTGGGGAGAGATGATTTGATCCCTGATGGGTATGAAATAATCGACAAGCGAGTGACATCGCCAGTGGAACTTCCCGACTTTAAGTTTACTTTACGACCAAGTCAGCAGAAGGTACATGACGAGATCCAAGGCAACGCTATAGTTAACGCTTGGGTAAGTTGGGGAAAGACTATAACAGGTTTAGCTATAGCGAAGAAGTTAGGTCAGAAAACATTGGTTGTTACTCACACAACCACCCTACGAAATCAGTGGGAAAAAGACGTAGAAAACTGCTTTGGAATCAAGGCAGGCAGAATCGGGTCAGGTAGCTTTGATACTAAGTCTCCAATAGTTATTGGAAACATTCAGAGTTTATACCGCAAGATGGACGACATCAAACAAGAATTCGGAACTGTGATTTTAGATGAAATGCATCACGTCAGTAGTCCAACTTTTACTAGAATAGTAGATGAAATGCCAGCTTTGAATAAGATAGGCTTATCAGGAACACTAGAAAGAAAAGACGGAAAACATGTGGTATTCAGAGATTACTTCGGTAATGATGTACATATACCACCAAAAGAGAATTACATGACCCCCAAGATTCATGTAGTTAAGTCTGATATACGTTTCCTTGATGGAGCGTTTACACCTTGGGCAGAACGAATAAATCATCTTGCATATAATGAAGAATATGTACATAGTGTAAGTATGATTGCTGCAAAGTACGCCGCAGAAGGACACAAAGTATTAGTAGTGTCAGATAGAGTCGCTTTTCTAAAAGCGTGTGCTGGACTCTGTGGGGACAAAGCAGTTTCCATAACAGGAGATATGGAGCTTACTGAAAGAGAAGATGTAATGAATGAAATCAAAGAAGATAAGAATATACTCTTTGGTACACAGTCAATCTTTTCTGAAGGTATATCATTAAATGATTTAAGTTGTTTAGTGCTAGGCACACCTATAAATAATGAGCCTTTACTAACACAGCTTATTGGTAGAGTAATAAGAGAGAAAGAAGGTAAACGACAACCTGTTATCGTAGACATTCATCTCAAAGGAAAAACGGCAGCCCGTCAAGCAAATGCAAGATTGGGCTACTATATAAAACAAAATTACAAGGTAAATATACTATGAGTAAAAAAACAATACAGCTAAATATACCAGAAATGCAAAAGAATAAAGTATTTTTAGCCACACCAATGTATGGCGGTATGTGTCATGGTTTATACACTAAATCTTTGATGGACACTACAGCGTTATGTATGAATCATGGACTACAGTTGCAAATTTATTATATGTTTAACGAGTCTCTTATAACAAGAGCTAGAAACTATTGTGTTGCTAACTTCTTGAAGAGTGACTCAGATTACTTACTATTTATAGATAGTGACATAGCGTGGAATGCAATGGACTTAGTGTATATGTGGCATTTATTAACAGAAAATCCAGAACAACTTAAAGTGTTCTGTGCATTATACCCTAAGAAAACAATAGCTTGGGAGAAAGTATTACATGCGGCTAAATCAGGTGCATATGACAACGATCCTACAGGACTAGAAAAGGTAGCTGGAGACATGGTATTTAATCCGTTAGTGGACGAATACCCAATGGGACAAGCTCCTATCTATGAACCAGTAAAAATTAAAGAAGGTGCAACAGGATTTATGTTTATACACAGATCTGTGTTTGAAGAATATGACAAGCATCACCCTGAAAGATTATACACTCCAGACCATTTAAGAGAGGGAGAGTTTCAACCAGGAGAACAGATTATGGCATATTTTGATTGCATAATTAATCATCAAAACAGATATCTTAGTGAAGACTACATGTTCTCAGAAGTAGTACGAGATATGGGAATAGATATCTATGCACTGCCAATGATAGAATTAATGCATTGCGGTACGCACATCTTCCAAGGTAAATTGGCAGATATGGCACAGGCTGGAGTACATGCTACTCTCGCTCCTGAGGACGTTGGTAAAGTCACAAAGCAACAACTAGGCAGTGACCCCCAACTAGATGATGATAATCTAAGTACAGCTGGTGGGAATGAAGCAGAGAAAAATAGTTCTTGACACGAGTTTAAAAAGTTGGTATAATATGTTACTATTTAATTGGAATGAGATAATGAAAGTAAGCAAAGGAGACATTGGTGAGATAATCCAAATCCTTCGTATAATTACTTACAAAATCAAAGCTAAAAATTACTACGATAAAACTTTTAAGTTTTACAAGTATCAGTTCGGTGGTACTAGTTTTATCCTAAACCCAAAGGATTTGCTAGAACACGGACGCGGATTAAGTGATAAAGAAGTAGCGGAGTATGCAGGTGTCGCATCATTCCGTAACTATCACGAATATCTGAAAACAAAAGACACCACACTAGATTTTCTGATGTCACCGATATCAGAAGAAATTATAACTAAAAACAGACTGCTTGAGTTAAAAGATGGAAGGGTACACTTTTTATTCGAGGAGACATGGAGATAAATTATGGCTATTGGCTTTAATACAACAAAGGGCTCAGCCCAAAAAGATAAAATTGAAACTTACAACTACGCAGGTAAAGAAGACCATCACGTAAGACTGATTGGTGACTTACTACCTAGATACGTATATTGGATTAAAGGTGAGAATGGCAAGAACATTCCTATGGAGTGCCTATCTTTTGATAGAAACTCAGAAACCTTTAACAATCAAGAACATGACCATGTTCGCGACTTTTACCCAGACTTAAAATGTGGATGGTCTTATGCCATTCAATGCATTGACTACGCTGATAAAAGTGTTAAAGTTTTGAATTTAAAAAGAAAACTATTCGACCAAGTACTAGTAGCTATGGAAGAGTTGGGAGACCCAACCGATCCAGTTACAGGCTACGACATTCATTTCAAAAGAAAGAAGACTGGCCCACAAGTATTTAACGTAGAATACCAATTAGCAGTTCTAAAGTGTAAACCAAGAGAACTAGAAGAATGGGAACAAGAATTATTATCAGGACTTAAGTCAATGGATGATGTTCTTACCAGACCAACTGCAGATGCACAGTTAGAGTTACTCAGAAGAGTGAACGACCAAGGTAGTGACACTCCTGAGGATGTATCAAGCGAATTTGACGTTAGTTAAGGAGAAGTTATGTTTAAACCACGAATGACAAGTATCGGGGACGAGTTCCCGCATTTTACACTACAAGGTGTAGACAAGGATAACAACTTTATAGAGGTTTCTGTATCGAAAGAATATGAACCTTTGAAGCATGATTACACAGTAATCTACTTTTATCCTAAAGACTTTACTTTCATATGCCCAACAGAGATTGCGGGAATGGATATGTTAGTAGATGAAGCAAATGTCATTGGTATAAGTGGTGACAATGAGTTCTGTAAATTAGCTTGGAAACAATCTAATGAACTCATTGGAAACATACAACACTCGTTAGCCGCAGATTGCGGTATGGGACTTGCTTCTAACCTAGGAATAGTAAACGAAGAAGCAGGCGTATGTTACAGAGCTACTTATATTATTGATAAGAACAGCGTAATACAACATATTAGCGTTAATACATTAGACACAGGCAGAAATGCTCATGAGGTTCTTAGAACTTTACAAGCAATCAAAGCTGGCGGTCTTACAGGGTGTGAATGGACACCTGGGGATGAACTATTAGGATGATTTTATTTACAGCAGATTGGCATATTAAATTAGGACAGAAGAATGTACCACGCTCTTGGGCATGTACAAGA
>Ga0206682_10004229_pt1 | contig 11838 bp, 10 predicted proteins | sample M240m12015metaG_FD_155444 | JGI IMG/M metagenome (GOLD analysis project Ga0206682, IMG submission 155444) | Ammonia-oxidizing marine archaeal communities from Monterey Bay, California, United States - M2 40m 12015 | ecosystem: Environmental > Aquatic > Marine > Intertidal zone | place: USA... | reverse complement strand
TTCCATCTGTAAGATGTAGTACCTGTTGCTAGACTTACAAACGATGCGCCACTGTAACTACTAGCGGGAACATCTGTAGTGGATGTTTGCCAGCTTTCAGTTGAGGCTTCAAATGAGTAAGTCGTACCGTCCAACCTGATGTCATCTAACTGTAAGTCTCCTTGGTAAGACGTTCCTGATGAGCCGTTGGTATAAATAAAAACTAACTTAACGTCTTCTCCTGCATAAGCAGAAATATCTACGTTACGCGTAGACCATGATGCGTTTTGACCAGTAACGCTATCTAAAGAACTAGAAAGACCTTCGGATATGCCTCCGCCGCCACCACCACCTCCGCCACCATCAGCACCATAAAAATCAGCAAACTCCATTTCGCTGGCTGATGATGCGCTAATTAAACCTCTAATATCCGTATCGTTTACAGTTGCTTGGGTATCAGTAGTTCCTCCAGCCTCAACGTGGATTTCGTCTAAAGTAATTTGTCCTGATGACTGTAGTGGCATTACTTAGACTCCAATGCCTCAACACGAGCTTTCAACTCTTTAACAGCTTCTACAAGCAACCCTGTAACCGCGTCATACTCAACCACATAATACTCTTTGTCTTGCTCTCCTGTTTGTAGTGGTAAAGCTTGAGACTTAACAGCCTCCGGCAAAACCTCCATAATTTCTTGAGCTACAATTCCTGCGGCTTTTTCGCCATTGTGGTTGCGTACAAAAGTTACGCCGTTTATTTGGCCTACTTTATCTAACGCATTAGAAATATTAGTAATGTCTGATTTAAGCCGACGATCTGAAATAGTGGTTGAGTAAGCAATAACGTTGCCATCAAAGTGAGCGTCTTGGCTGTTATCAACATACATACCAATATTGCCACCACCATCAGTAATAACAATTCGGTTGCTTAATGTGCGAATGTCTAAGCCGTCTTGGTTTCCAGTATACGATCCAAGAATAGTATTATGAGATCCTGTTGTAATTAACAATCCTGCTCGATATCCAACAGCAGTAGAATAATTGCTCGATGAGGCTCCCCCTAAAGCAGAATGGCCTATTGCTACGTTGTAGTTTTCGGTATTGATATTGTCTAAAGTATTTTTTCCAATAGCGACGTTGTCCGACCCAGTTGTAATTGCCACGCCAGCTTCATAGCCCAGAAGAGTATTGTCATTGCCGCTAGTTATTTGATTTCCTGTCCTATATCCCAAACAAGTATTAGCAAAGCACCCTGATGCTAAATTTGATGTCATAGAATACTTGCCGATTGCAATATTTCGACCAGTTCCGCTATCAACACCGTCTAAGGCGTAGTTTCCTATAGCAATATTGTCGATAGAGTTTGTCTGCAGACCGGCTTGAAATCCGATAGCAACATTGTCATCTCCGGTAGTTACCCCTGTAAGAGCTTTTGAGCCGATAGCTACGTTACGAAGAGCGGTTGATTGAATACTATCTAAAGCGGTATCACCAATTGCAACGTTATCTGTTCCTACGGGGTAGTTTCCGTCTAGCTTTATAGTTCCGCTGTCTATCGACACGTCTCCTGCAACAGTAAGACCGTCAGTTACAACATCTCCAGTAACATCAATACCTGAGGAGCTAACTCGCAAACGCTCTTCAGTTACAACGACTGGTCCTTGAGATCTAGGAGCGGCAATCACTACAGATCGTAAAGAATTATTGGTTCTTGGTTGTATTACTAAATGCCCTTCTTCGGCAAATATACCTGACCCGCCCGAGCCTGTTTGATACATTGAGGGCGTTGCAATAGAAGTTTCAAAGCTATCAAAGTTTTGTCCTGCAACAATAATTTTTCCACCTGAAGCCCCGCCAACAATCACATCGCCTGTGAACGTGCCACTACCAGTAACGTCGATACCTGAGCTACTTGTCGCTAATTTAGCTCCGCCGTTGTTGTATAAAGTAGCGGCTCCATCTCCATTAAAATTACCTGACAACTTACTTGTAGCTGAGTTCCAAATTTGTACGTTTGTTGATCCACCTATTCGAAGATCGCCCGTCCCTGAATCATTAATAATGCTATTAGACCCATCATGATAAATCTGTAGGTCATTATCAGCACCGAAGATAGTCTTACCATTGTCAGCAAAATTAGCATTACCGGTTATGTCAATGCCTGATGAGCTTGTGGCTAGTTTCTCACCACCTGCATAAAATAAAGAAACCTCTGCTCCATCTGTTCCTTTTAAGTAGTTAGCAGTAGCTCCTGCATTCTGCAATCTAACGTCAGTGCCTTGTATCAAAAGGTTTCCAGTGCCTGAGTCAGTAATGTGTGAAGCAGAGCCTGAGTGGTAGATTTGTAAGTCAGAGTCAGTGCCGAAGATAGCCTTGTCATTATCAGCAAAAACAACATCATTGCCGTTGGACGCAAGGTCACCACCAAGCTGTGGCGTAGTGTCTTCTACTACGTTTTGCAAAGCAGAGTCAGCAGTAGATCCTTGTGCGGCTGTGGCGTAATCAGAAGAGTCAAATGCTTTTACTTGCGAGAGATTAGTAACCTCATTGTCCATCAAAGCGCCAGCGGCGGAAACATTAGTCGCGTCTGTTACGTCTGCATTAGCCTCAATGTTGTCTAGTTTAGCGCCATCTACTCCTACGTCACGGCCATCCACATTACCCGTAACAGTGATATTTCCATTAACGTTAAAATTATCATCAGTTTCCCAGACATCAGTTGTTTCATTCCACTGAAATACTTTATCTGCGCTAGTTCCACGCTCAACAGTAATGCCTGAGTTTTGAGAGGGAGCGCCAGTGTGATTGCTATTTAAGACAATGTTGTTATCTGCAAGGTTAATGGTTTCAGTATTAACCGTAGTAGTGGTTCCGTTAACCGTTAGGTCTCCCCCAACAATTACGTTAGAGGATGTTTGCAAGGTTCCGGTTGTTGTTATGTTTCCAGTGCCAGTAATATTATTTGAGTTTAAATCTAAGTTTCCACCTAGCTGAGGAGAGGTATCTTCTACTAAATTCTGCATTGCCGAGTCGGCAGTAGCGCCTTGTGCGGAAGTCGCGTAATCAGTAGAGTCGAAAGCCTTAACTTGCGCCAAGTTAGTTACTTCACTGTCCATTAGAGCGCCAGAGGCTGTGACATTTAAAGCGTCTGTTACATCTGCTAAGGCTTCAATACCGTCCAGCTTGGTCCCGTCTGTAGCTACGTCACGTCCGTCAAAGGTGCTATTAGTAGTAATGGCGCCGGTCACTGCTCCGCCAGCTTTGGGAAGTGCATTGTCAGCAGTGGTTCCTTGGGCAGAGGTAGCATAGTCTGATGAGTCAAATGCTTTTACTTGTGCAAGATTTGTTACCTCTGAATCCATTAACGCACCAGCGGCGGCAACATTAGTTGATCCAACGGCTTCAATAGTGTTCCACGCGGAACCCGTATAAATTCTTGTGGTGTTATCTGACGTATTAAAATACCAATCACCTGCCGTAACAGCATTCCCGTTACCATCTACTGTCGGGTTTGATGAGGCGCTTCCAAGATAAAAAGCATTAATAGATGTCAGGCTAGATGCCGCTGAAGTTGCACTAGACTCTGCGCTAGCCGCATCGTTAGATGCCGACGTCGCTCGAGTTCCTGCTAGGCTTGCGCTGTTGAGTGCGCTTATAGCGCTTGTAGAGGCTTCTCCGGCCTTTGTGCTTGCGGTACCTGCTGATGTAGAGGCATTTGTTTCCGCGGTCTCTGCGGCTGTTTTAGCGGCCACTGCGGCCGATTGAGCTGTTTGTGCTGTTGTTGCGCTATTTCCTGCGTTTGTTTCTGAGGTGCTAGCAGAAGTCGCTGAATTAGAGGAGGCCGTAGCTGAACTTGCAGATGCTGTTGCAGAATTTGCAGATGCTGTCGCTGAACCTGCCGAGTTAGATGCCGACGTTGCCGCGTTAGTTTCTGAGCTTCCTGCATTTGTTGCCGATGTAGCAGAGCTTGCCGCAGACGTTGCTGATTGTGTCGCGCTATTCGCCGCTTCGGTTGCTTTTAATGAAGCAGTGGCCGAATCAACGCTTACCTGAGACGCTATGGCATCTGTAGTTGCGTCACCTGTTCCGCCCGGTCCACGAAAAATACCCATTTAAATACTCCAGCAAAAAAAAGAAGGGGCCATTTCTGACCCCCTTTTATCGTTACTCTGCGACTGCGAGAACGAAACCAGCTTCAGGGCGATATACCTGAACACCATACAGGCAATCAGCCGTGTACAGAGTTGAGAGGTACTCTTGCTTGTACTGGGTTTGTGAACGTACGGCCTGTTGCTCTGCCATGACAATAGCGTCACGGTGGAACAAAAGAGCAGCACGGGTATCAGCAGCTCCTGCAGTGTTGTCGCCAGCCGCTTCAATAGTTCGGCAGTTAGCTGAGACGTAAACGTCCACACCGTAGAGGTTACCAATAAGACCACTGTTGACTACCTGACCGTTTACAAAATCAGAAGACACATAACGATCAATGCCCATGATAGTGTTACGAACCGAAGGAGGAATAATCAACGAACGTCCGTCCATAGGTACGTTGTTGTCGTCCAGCTTCTGGATCATGTCACGGAAGAACGCATCAGTGAATACGTCTGCTGGGACAATAGTGTCGTCAGTGTACTGGGTAGTAGTACCGCCGTCGTTAAAGAAACAACCAGAGTGCTGGTAGTCAGTTTCTGCTGGGCTGAATACTACAGCACCACCATCACCAAAGCCAGTACCGGCTGCGTGGAGGTCGTTGTCAATCTGTACAGCAAGAGCATAACCAGCATCTTCTGTATAGAACTGACGGAGGCTAGAAAGAGCCTGAACTTCCACGATGTCTTCAATCAAGCGTGAGTACTCGAAGTGACGGTCGATGTCTACAGTCAATTCGCCTTCAGTGTTTGCAATGATAGTAACTGCAGTGTCAGCAGCCTTAACATTTGCATCACCACGTACGGGCTTGGGGATGTGAAGCTTGTCGCCCTTCTTACCTGTCATAGCCAGCTTTTTAACAAGCGGGGCCATTTTCAGGTTCTTTTGGTAAGCCGCAATAATTTCATCACTCCAGATTTCTGGAATGAAAGTAGCCGCTTCAGTCTTCGCAGTATTACCCCCTGCGCCGGGATATGTAGCAGTAGCCATGTCAATCTCCTAGATTATCTGACTCGACCCTCTGCATAAGCCGCCATAATTTCTTTTGACAAGGCTTGATAACGATCAGGGTCGTTTTTCATTAGTTTAATAATGTCGGACCTACGATATACTTTTTTACGTGTCTTTTCAGCACTGCCTCGTGCATTACCTGTACTAGCTGCTTTCAGTGTTTGCTTACGTGCCTGTTTTTCAACTTTGGCAGTTTGATGGGCTACTGTCTTCCGTTCTTTCCAGAGTGAGAAGAGTTCGTCAGCAGCGTCAGCGTCATACTGTTGGTCAGCTTGTACAAACAATTGAGTTCTAATCTTAGACGCTTTAATCCAGTCTGCAAAATTAGGATCACCAAGGATCTGTTGCATGTCTGAGTGTTTAGCTTGAAGCGTAGACAATGACGACTGTTTTTTGTACTGCGTCGTGTACTGCTCTGCTTCTCTAATTTTAGGATGGTTCTCAATAGCACGATTAACAGCACCTTGAGGGTCTGTAAAATAGTCTATATCGTCTTCAGGCTCAACGTGTTGTTGAGGTGCTTGAGTAGATTGTTGAACATTAATATAATCATCTACTACTTTACGAAGCTCTCCTACTTCAGAAGACTGACGACCTAAAAGCTTTTCAGCTTCTTGGTGCATCTGTACAACTTCTTCCATTGACTTACCTTGGTACTTCTCTGGAACTGCAGGTTGTTCTTGAGGTTGTTCAACTTCTTCTAGTTGAGTCTCTTCTGCTTCGTTTTCAATGGTGTCCACGTTGTCCTCTTCAGGCTGTGAATCAATCATTGTTGCTCGTGACATAATTAAACTCCGTGATTATAATCATTGTGGAGATTTTCATTTTCTACCTGCTTTTTCGTGTTCTCGTACCCACTTCATGTGCCTACCGGGGAAGTCCCCAGTAGAACCATCAAGGTGAAAAGACGGGGCAGATACCATTTTTGTAGCGTTAGCGCCACAACCGCACCTACTGGTTGTAACACCACTCTTTACAAAATCTTCGAAGACGTGTCCGTTAGTACAACGGAAGTCGTATATTTTATACACCTACAGGTCCCTCTTCTTCGGCTTCTGCTTGGTCCTTAGCCGCTTCTATAGTACCTTGTAAATTAATTACTGTTGCAAAAGCAGCTACTTGGCCTTTACGATAGAAAAGGTCTTCTACGTCTTTTACACTCTGTATGTCTGCTAGTTGTTGTGCGTTAGTAGAAAGCTCTTGTACGAGTTGTTTGAAACCTTCACTATTGAAGAGTTTATTGTAGTTGTTAAAATAAGTTTCAAGCTCAGATGTCATTAGTTTCTCTAATGTTGTTAACTATAGTTTTATTATATCATACTTTTTAAAGAATGTCAAGCGTTTCTTGTAGTTTTCCTTCGTTTTCCAGAAGCTGTGACTGAGTGGGCTATTCTTGTTGGTCCTGTTTTACGGCGAGATGACGAAGCTTTTTCAGATTTAGTCATCTTAGCTGCAACAGCTTTAGGCCTACAAGATGGGTAAGGGCGTTTGCTCTCGCCTTTCTTTGCTGACTTTCGACCACAAGGCTTGCCCGTCTTAACGTCTACCCACTCTTCCTTAAACCACTTTTTAAGTGCGGCGCCTTTCTTACTTTTTTTTACGGCCACTTTTATTACCCCAGTTCTTAGCGCCTACTTTACGGCATTTAGCTACAGCACCGGAAGCGTATGCAGAAGGCCAAACTTTATACCTAGCTTTGACCTTTTTTGCACAAGCGTCGTTAGCCTTTTTTCTTTTTGCTGGCACAAGTACCTCTCTTTTTTTTCTTGGCTGGTGGACGACCTACAACCTTTCCGTATGTTCCTTTTCCTTGTGGCATGTCTATTTCCTTCTTGATTTAGCGCCAGAACACTTCCAACGCTTTCTTGATAAGTTATTAGGCGTGTTAGGGTCGTTTTGCTTAGACTTAGGTAGACGTTTTTTAATACCTAGTGATCGAGCGCAGTAAGAGTCTCCTTTAGACGTTCCCGGTTTTACACGAGCGCCTCCTCCTTTAGCCTTACCTGCTTGGCCGTAGCTAACTTTCTTTCCTGACGACGTTACCTTTACCCGTGCTTTTCCTTTGGCTGGTCCCCGTTTTCTTGGCATTAGACAACTCCTCCACCTTGGTTTCCAGTTGGGCCAGTTGGTCCTCTAGGTCCTCGAGGCGCTGGAATGTTCCTTGGAACTCCCGGTTGACTCTCTGGAGTAGGTTTTTTAACTCGTGGTCGGTTAACATTAGTTTTTCCTTCTATTTGTTTTTCTTTAAGGAGAGTATCAGCAACGCGCATTCGTCGCTCAAACTCTTTATCTTCTGCGTCACCTTCACGAAGGTTTCGGGTAACGGCGTTAATTTTATCTATTTCAAGCTCCTGTGGTACAGCCTGAGCTTCTGCTGACAACTTAGCAGCTCGCGCTTGTGACTCTTGAGCCTGTGCAGATAGCGCCTGAGTCTGTGACTGCTGGAACTGCATCTGTAGTTGTTGTACTTGTTGTTGCATTTGCTGTGCTTCAGGGTTAGGTTGTGAAGCTTGAGCCAACGCTGCTACTAGTTCTTCACGGTTAGACAGGTTCATGTTGTCAACAACAGACTGTATCAATGTGTTGTACAGCGGCGACTCCTTGCCCATAGTTTGTAACAGTTGTACAAGCTGAGTTACTTCGTATTCTCTTGCAATAATGCCTAAAGTACTGCTGGCGTTAAACTTGTAGTCAGACACAGGGTAGTTTTCTGGGTCAAACTGCATGTACCTATAGGCTGCTTTTTTAACAAACGGGATTAGGAAAGACTGCTGGAAGTTAATCAGTGTGCGTTTATGGCGTTTAATAATAGCGCCAAGAGACATACTAATACCAGCGGCAGTACTTTCGCCATTAACTTGACCTGCAATTCCTGCTGAGTCAACGGCTCCTGTAGCTTGCTGTACCATCTGCTGCAAGGCTCCGGCCTGAGCAAAAGTAATTTGACCCACTTGACCAAAGTTAAAAGGCTGTAGTACTTCACGAGGGTCTCCGTTAGTCAGTATCATTTTACCGGGGCGTACCTCTGGTTTAGCACCTCGTGGTAAGCGTGTAGCGTCAATAGCAAGCATTGGGTGTATCGTAAGGCTTAACGCATCAATACGAGCACGTAGTTCGGTGTCGAGTGCTTTCTGACTGTTGTAGCCTTTTTCACATACACCACGGCCCCAGAACCTTCCGGGTACTACATCCCAAGGGAATGCTACTATAGGTCGGTCCTGCATCATGTAGGGGTTAGCTTCAGCCTTAAGTAGTATACCGCCGTTAGCGATTACTATAACGGCCTCTACGTACTTTGATTCAGACTTTTGCTCTAGTACCTCTTCTTCGTCTTCGTCCTGCATAGCGGAATTTAGAAGCTCTCGTGGCACTAAACCATAGTACTTAGTTAGTCTAACCTTGTCGTCGTTGTAGATTGTAATGTCTTGGTCAGGCTCAAGGTCCGTATCTGGTGCAGCAGAACCTACGTACACGTCGCGGTAAACACCCTGCTCCTGTAAAATTTCTACTTGATGTAGACTAACAAACTCATCAACAGCCACGCCCATAGCGTCTTCTACAGACGTAGCTACAGGATCAATTAAGAAGTTCTGAGGTAGTACAGGCTTAAGCTTTACTTTAACACGTTCAGTAATATTTACACCGATGGCTTGTAAATCACCGTCCATAATTGGTTGGGTTGCAGGAGCCATCTCCTTCATTTCTTCAATAACAATCTCACCAACACCGGTACCAAAAACTGCAGAGTTAATCAAGCACTCCGCTACAGCCTTGCGTACCATACAATCTTCAAAATCTTCTGTAAGTTTTTTACGCAGGAACTGTACGTCCTGTTTGTCCGTGTCACCAAAGTTATCACTAACGTCAAACCACTTTCCACGACCAAACGTCGCTTCCTCTAGTTCCGCTACATTGGACTCAACAGCCTGTTGTAATGCAGGAGAAATAATACGGGAGCGCTCAGACTTACGGTCACTGTCAGCAGGATCCCATATACCACGCCAGAGTCTATAATATTCTTCAAATCTTGCTTCATAATTGCTTTCGTAGTAATCTCTCCAGTCCTCGCACTTAGTTATGACCCAGTCTTCAATTGTTTCTTCAATCATTAGTGGGTCTTGTTCATATAAATCAGTCATATTAGTATCCCGCTACTACGTCTAAGATTTCGTGGTTTTCGATTTCATAATCGTAGTCGTAAGCCACATTAGCTAACTGGTCGATGTACGCCAAAGCGTCAATCAAGTCGTCATGGGTTAATGGATCAGGGAACTGAAACAGTTGATCTAGGAATCTACTATTCCACTCTCCTTTGTTTAATGTAATGTAGCCGTTTTCAAACCTGCCTTGTAACGCCCACATAACCCTGTCAGTTTTCTTTCTGTTACCGTGTGTTAACTCTTCTACTCTAAAGAACGTACCGTACTTTTTTTGTAGGTCTAGAAGAGGCGACATTACAGCCTGTTTAGCAATACCTCTTTCGATGCCAACTGATAAGGGACGATAGTCTCTAACGGCCTGAAATATTTTGGTTGCCGTTTCGTTAAGGCTCCAGCGTCCATAGATAATATTATCAACAAACCAACCATGCTCGCTGACCTTAACGACAGCAATGGCGGTCTCGTCAAGTTTACTATTTTTTGTACGTTTTTTGTTGACTTCTTCAAAACCCGCCAAGTCAACCGCAATGTAGTAATCCCCTACTTCTGGTTCGTCTTCGCTGAACTTAACCCAGTCTTCCTTAAACATTTCTGACCCACGAGCTTCAAACGACGCCATAAATTCCTGACGGAACGCATAAGAAGACATAGACCTTTTAGCAATATTGATTTCGTCCGGGTCCAAGATAGGATTATCGTAAGAAGTAAAGTGCCAAGCTTTGTACGTAGGGTCATCATCTAACTCCGCATATTTGTACAAGTCATAAAAGTGGTTACGACCCATTGGCGTTCCAATGAACATTGCACAGCCTTTTTGGTCAGCCAGAGCGGGTCTCAGGATTTGCTCGAATACGTCAGGTTTCATGTCTGCGTACTCGTCTAGCACTAAGAACTTAAGGCTGACACCTCGCATTGTCTCTGGTCTGTCAGCACCTTTGAGACTAATGGTTGCTCCGTTGACCAGCTTAATTTGCAGATTATTAATATGACTACCAGCAATAACAGGGTGTCCCAGTTCCATGAGCGTTTGCCACATAATGTCTCTGGCTTGTCCCTGAGTAGGTGCGACGTAAAATACATGACCCTTATCTGCCTGTAGTGCGTTTACTATTAACATCCAAGCAGCTAGTCTGGACTTACCAGTACGTCGTCCTGCTGCAACTATTTTAAATCTGGTGTCGTCTGCCCAAACGTCTTGCTGCCAAGGCAGTAGTTCTATGTTAAGATCCACTAATACGCCCACATCACAGGAGTAGTACCACGGGTGTCAACATGGACAAAGTCCTTAGCAACACCCACACCAGTAAACCCTAGTTTAAGAGCAAGGTTGACAAACTTAAGGCGATCAGCGGCATTTGTTATTTTTATGTCTGCCGCGATGCCTTGGGCATGAGTTCCGGGAACCTCTTTCTGTCGCTCTATTGAATGCAGTGTCGGGTGTCTGTATCCACTAGTAATGACGAAAGGAAATCCACAGTATGCCCTTAACTCGTCTAACTTCTCTAGGAACTCCTGTTCCATGTTATTGGTGCCTGATTCCTGACAATCGAATTCTTCTCTAGTGAAGTGCTTAAGAGCCATCTACTATTTCTCCCTCTATAATATCAGGTGTTGATACTTCAGCAGTACCTACGCCACTGATGTTTATCTGAATAGCATTTCTACCACTGTCTTTTACTACTTCTTTTTCAAAAGCACCTACAGGAAGTATACGGTCCATCACAAGTTTCCAAGCAGCAGCCTGATTCTTATGGTCATCGTCTAAAGCAGCATCAAAAATAGTCTCTAGTACCTTACGTGACTTGGGACTAGCGAGCATTCTAGCTTTGTACTCGTTGATTATCGCTGCGTCACCCTTGGGTCGGCCTACTACACCCTTGTTTCCGGGCTTTACAGCGGCTACTTCTGACTTCCGGGGTCTGCCACGACCTCTTTTTTTAACAACGTCGGTCATAACATAAATTGTCCCTAAATACAACAATAGTATACCATAAGTTTACATAAAAGTCAAGCTATTTTAGGAGTAAAAGCAGCAATAGTACAAACATGAGTAAAAACAAAGGGTTACATGAGTTTAATTTAAGGGTAATTTTCCTAATTTTAACCTATTTTGTGCGTAAGTGGCTACTACAAAAGTTAAACAAATGTCAACCCCTCCCCCGACCCTAGTTTCTACGCGGGTTTAAACAAAGGTTGACACAGGACGCGGCCTATGGTAGCGACTAGAGTTGGCACGATTGTTGCATGGGTTGACATGGGCGAACTCATGTAGTAGCGAGCAGAGTTGGCATGAGTTTTGCATGGGTTGACAAGTGTGTGGACTTATGTTGGACCCTATAGCCATACCTTCTATTACACGCGCACATGCGAATAGCATACGTCAGCTAATGCGGTCAATAGTTTATTTGTGGTATTATTTACTATGGACACCAGTGCTGGTTCCTGTAAGATGGCTACATCAAGTCAACGATACGGAGCATTACAAATGCAACTACGACCACTAGGAAGCAACAAGACAGAAGTAGAATTCACCGACGGCACTA
>Ga0206682_10004228_pt1 | contig 11838 bp, 23 predicted proteins | sample M240m12015metaG_FD_155444 | JGI IMG/M metagenome (GOLD analysis project Ga0206682, IMG submission 155444) | Ammonia-oxidizing marine archaeal communities from Monterey Bay, California, United States - M2 40m 12015 | ecosystem: Environmental > Aquatic > Marine > Intertidal zone | place: USA... | reverse complement strand
GTGTAAGTACCAACTTTACGGTTAAGGATAAGCTGATATGCAGCCGCTTGTACAGCAGGTGCTCCACCATTAAGCTCATCCAAGAACAAAAAGATAGTATCATATTGTGCGGCAAGTTCTTCACTAGGAAGTTCTGTAGGCGGCGCCCATTTCATAGTGTTATCATTTGCACTATAGTAAGGGATACCTTTGATATCAGTTGGTTCCCAAAGTGGTAACCGCACGTCAATCAATAGACTGTTTGCATATTCATTACAAACACCAGCGATTAGATCTGATTTACCAATTCCTGGAGGCCCCCAAATCATCATAGGACGTTTCTTTTTAGCATGATGTTTTACATACTTACGGGCTTCACTTAAACGTACTGTACGACTTGATGTTTCGGTCATTGCCATGATATGGGCTCCTTTTGTTTAACTTATACTTGTAGTTTACAGTAAGACGTCTTGCTTGTCAACTGTTTTTTCTCTTAATTCTTCACTTTTTTCTAACATTGTATAAAGTTCTAGAATTTCATCTGTGCTTACATTTCCACGTCCGCCTGTAAATGAGCGATACCATTTGGTTGCTGTTGCAATAGTTTGTGGATCAGCTATTTTTTTACGGCCACGTACAAATTCTTGACTTAGTTCTTCTAACTTAAAATTTACCATTACTACTCTCCAGATTTTTCAATAACTATTTCACCGTCGGATTGAGTAGTAACTTTGATATATCGTCCTTTTTCTAACATTGATAAAGTACCGTCAACACCAAGTTCTAAACCTGTACGTTTTCCCATACTGTATCCAACACCTGTAAATATTAATGCTGTAGCTAGTAACCATATTTCCATCATCATTAGGCAATCCTCCTGTGCTTTACTTATATAGTATAGTGTTTATACCAGGGATTGTCAAGTAGTTTTTTAAATTTTTAGCTGGAGACGCTGGCAATCCAATTTTCATATCCTCCAACGAGTTTCATTATGACACTGTCATCTTCGCTGAATAATACTATTTGTTTATTGGATAGATAATATGGCCATTGCATTTCTGCGTCTAATGCAAGGATATGTTTTACTTTAACTTTGATTTCTTTTTCAATTGGATATGGGTAGCAGTCAAATTCGTTTTTTAACAGTTCATATCCAAGTCTAGTAAGGCGTAGTCCTTTTCCAGTGGTATTGTAGAATAAATCACGTGGGCGCATATCAACGCCCTTACCGTATTTGTCTGTTAAGTAGGTTACTATTTGATCATGTATCGATGTCGTCTTCGTCAATTACTTCGCCCTGAGTTAGCTTAACTACAGTAAAGTCTTTACATTTGAACATTTTGTTCATACGTTCTGCTAAGTTAAATGCATGACCACTATTACTAAAGCTAACCTTCTTGTATTTTGGGCCTGGATAATTTACTAAACTATTAAGGCTCCGTAAGTTAATGGGCTTATCTTGATAAAATACTGCATATATTGCATCTGCATGCAATATCTGTTCACTACGATAAGTCTTACTATCAGTATGCTCTAAAATTATTGTTGGTTTTGGTCTAGCCATGTGATCTCCTACGTTGTCTATATGTATTTATATTAACAACGTAGTTTACATGTGGTTATAGTTTTTCTTTTTCTACATTTGGATCGTAGAATATATCAACATCACTGCCATTCATAACAAGACAACTCATAGTGTCTGCTTGTCCAAATGAGATAGTAATACTAAAACTTCTGTTATCTTCACTATGCCAGAATAACATTTGACCTCGTACTGGTTCGCCATTGGGTCTAATCACTTGGCCCATGCCCAATGCTATTGGATTTTCTTTATATTTTTCTGTTAGTAAAGCAATAGTAAATTCACTTGGGCCACACTGAATTAAAACTGGTAGAGATATTGATGGTGGATCCTGTGTTTGTTGTGCAATTACACTATTGGGGAATAGAAATATTGTTGTTATTACTGCTAGTAGTTTCTTCATATCGTTTCCTTTTCATTGCCAAATTGACATCTTCTTCTGTCTTAAACGGACCGATAAAAGGATACGATTTTAAAGTTTTTAATCGCGGGCAGTGTGCCGAACTCCATTTGATAGATGGAAAATAAATTGCATAGTAACCTGCCGCAAAATAATTGCTACTTGTTTTTGTTTTTGTATAAACAGGTATGTTTTCCTCAGTCCTTACATTGAATACTTCTTCGCAGTTAGTTGTATAGCCGTATACATCCACAAAGACACTTTTCGTTGTACTAGTATTTACTGTTTTAAACTCATTTTTGAACTCTTTTTCAGTATATGATAAGGTCTTTTTAGTATCATTATTAAAGTATACATATTGCGAACCAGTGAACTTTACAGTGCCAACATTGGTACCGTTAAGCTCAATGATCCAGAACTTGTCCTTAATAATATTTTTAGCTGTAAACTTATGCATAACCTGCATTCAAATATGTTGCATGGTCAGTTGGGTTTTCACTAATTTTTTGTAAGTCATACTTTCCACAAAATTTCATAAATTTAATACCAACTTGTCCAGTTGGAGTCTTGTTAACTTGTTCAACAATTGCTTCATCAAGTGCCACCTTAATATTATCAGGCTGGGCTGTTAAATCAATTAGTTCACGATTACGTTGATAATCTTCTAATACTCTATGCTCAACACCATCATGATCTGTCCAACGCTGTAACATAAAGTTATTCCAATCAAAGCCCTTGTTGTCTTTATCAGCAAATGCTTCTTGTATACCTATTTTGTTTTTAGTACCTTTTTTACGCACACCAGGATATGCACTAAAGATGTTATCACTAGTATCCCCACGCACACACTTTTCAAACAACAAGTATTCAGGATCACCAATTTGCTTCTGTTCCTTAGTTTTCTTGTCTATAACAGGTTTACCCTTGTCATTAACAATGCCGTCTATCTTAATATGTTGATTACTAATACCATTATATTGAGTAACAGTTTCACTAAGCAACTGATAAAAGTCACTATCACTACTGATAATAACATGTTCATCATTAGGATGATTCTGTATCCAACGAGCAATAAAGTCATCTGCTTCACACTGTTGATGTTGCAGTACTGTACAGTTTGTCTTCTGATCAATAAAGTCTTTAAAGTCATCAAATGCTTGCCAAAAAGCACGATCTTCTTCTACTTCAGCTTCAGTAAGAGCTTCACGTGCAACCGCACGATTTGCTTTATATGGAATGTAATGATCCTTACGCCAACTACGTCCCTCTAAACAAAACACAACATGACTGCCGTTAAAGTCTTTGTAGGCTTTATTAATTGCACTAAACATAATATGGTATGCCATACCAATTTTAGTATCAATATCACTGCCACGCACCACATGGCGGGCTCGGAAAAACATGTTTGCAGTATCTACTAGTATATAAGTCATTTGTTCCTTATCTCGTTTATTAGTTTCATAGCTTCAGGATATTCATCTTGTAAATCTACCCACAAGTCGATATCTCTCAGCAGTTCCATTTCTAATTGTACAGCATGTTGGGCAAGTTTGTCAAATGAATTCTGCTCATACTCATAGAAATATTTCTGACTTTCTGGGGTCAGTTTATAACTGTGGCTTATACTCCACAAGTCGTTATTCGTTTTCTTGTGAGAACTCATCGCTTATAACTCCACGGCACAAATCATTAAACCATTGATCAACTACTTCTTCATCATTACGTCCACTGTATCCTGAATCATACAAACTTTGTACAAATTCATCATTCCAGTCTAGTTCAAAGAATCCAGTACTAGGATCTTTGGGATCAGCCATTGATACATTGATAACTTTGACCCAAGGTTCGTTATCAATATTTGCTATCTCTTTTTCGAGTCTTTGATCTTTGAATCTTAATTTAGCAAATTGCTTTTTTAAAAATTTCATTTTACCTCCGGAGGCATTGTAAACAGAGCGTTAACTCCATCAGTTGTTGGCTTACGTGCAAATGCACACCATTTAATTACTGCCTTGTCTTTGTGAAATGTTTCACAATATTCTCTAAAACTTGTACCAGTTGTGTATACATCGTCTGCAATCAAAATTGGATCTTGTGGATTACCGCTTGCATATTTGTTTAGTGCATCGCCTAGTGAAACACCACCACGTGGAATACCTTCTGCTTTATAAAATGGTTCTGTTTGGTAATCCATAATCATACGGGCCAACCCCTCCCACCATTCTGGGCGTATAGCATCGCACTCAATCTTCCAAGCTAGTGGAAGTCCAGCATGACTTGTAAAGTCGCCTACCTCAAATAAATCTGCACCAGTTCTAAATACCATTACCATCCTGCCTTTCGTATTCTATCTTGATCGATAGTTGCTTTCATTGCCTTTTCGTGCTGAGCGTTCTTATATTTACTAAGTTCCCCAGGCATTTCCGAATAAGCTGATATGGAGTCTGGGGGTAAATCGCCATCCTTCTGCCATACACGCTTCAGCCACGTCTTTAACGTTGAGGGTGTATTCTTCACTGCGACCGCCCATTGGCATAAGATATACCGGACATTCCACCCCGGCACTTCTGTAAGCGTCCACAGCCTTTTTAACTTCTGCGAAATCATCTTGAGTAGCGACAACAAACTTGAGATAAAGTTCGCTATCAGTAACACAAGTATACTCACGAGCAACATCAGGTTTAATAGCAGTTTCCCAAGGTTCTCCGCTAACACTAAGTTTCGGGGAACAACTCCAAGTGACTGTAATCCTGTCGCTGTTGTTGAGATATGTGTAGAGATCGTCGTGTAGATATTGTGTAGTGTTTGTTTCAAATGTAACATTTTTAAGATCCTGCATACGTGGATGTTCAAATAACTCAACGTACAGTCGTTGCCACGCCAACAACGGTTCGCCACCTGTCATAATCAAGTGTACATCTTGACCATTATCTTGTACCCACTTACCGTTAGGAGTAAGTGAAAGCAAATGTTCAACAACTTCATCAACTGTTGCTTGCCTATTAAAATGTTTAAATTCAGGATAGATACTTGCATATGTATCACAACCTGTGTGTATGATAGGCAAATCCTCAAACTTTTCAGTGCTTTCGTGTACACCTGCGTCAAGTAATCCTTGTACTTCAGCATTATGAATAATGCCTGCTTTTTGTTTTTCGTCACGCATTGGCTCATTTTTTAAACCAAAATTCATACAACGGAAGTTACAACCAAATGTACGTAAGAATACACTGGGTACTCCTACAAACTTGCCTTCGCCCTGTACACTATAAAATGCTTCGCTATAACGTAGCTTCATATTATGAATGTCCTTTACTAATATTCTTTACTATAATACACATATTTAGACCAAATGTCAATCAGTTTTCTTCCGTATGGACCAAGCGCCATGATCTAGTTCTTCCCAAATCAAAGTGTCGCCTATGTCCCAACCAACTTGGTTGAGTGCATCTGCTGGAAACTCTATAAACAGTTCTTTTGTTTTTCCATTTTCTTGTACTTCAATAGTCCAACTATTAGTACCAGTTTGTGTATATTTCATTTACTCATGCTCGCCGCCAGCGCCACGCCCATTTCTACTAGTGAAAATATTTGGTTTACGTTTTGCTGTTTCAAATGTTGCTACTGTGATTGCAATTGCACCTAATAGCAATGCGTGTAGAATCATGCTAAAAATGCCTGCCCACATACTGCTTACAATAATAGCAAATACAATACACCACATCCATGCTAATACTTGCATGATCATATGCCTTGTACTAAAGTCGGGAATGTTACTCAGCGGATTCTTTTCATGATCCATTACTACGTTCCAACAGTTATATACCCATTCTCTCATTGATATTACCTTTCTAAAAGTTACTTTTAAAGGATAGTGAGCATCAACATCATCACGATATTCTATTGCATCGTTAACGTCATGAAACTTTTCAGACAACTTACGATCTTTAAACCATGCTGTTACTTTATACATTACTCACATACCCTTTTTCTTAGATCGCTAGTGCTAAATCTATGATTACGTTTGTTAAAGTGTATATCTATACCAAGTCTTTCGCAAATATCTTTGCCAGTGAACTCTTTATCTCTATACTCTTCTCCAATTACTCTAACATTAATATGGTACATTGTCAAGATATCTTCTAGATCTTGTTCAGTACCATATGGAATGATTTCGTCCACATACTCAATGCCTTTGAGTTGAGTATATCTCTCCACAATGGTCTGTACAGGAGGATTTTTATCAGTTCTATCTAGTGTTGGATCAGTTTGTAATCCAACTAATAGGTAGTCACAATTTTCTTTTGCTTCACGCAACATTTGTACATGCCCTGCATGTAATAAATCAAATGCTGATGCAGTAAATCCAACAATCATTCTGTTAACCTATACTCAAAATTTTGTGTAGTATTGTTGATGCCAATTTGTTTGGCACCATTACGTATGTGGAAATGTGTAGCCATTGGTGTTAAAGGTGACAGTGTTACCAGTTTTGATATGTCTGGATTTTGCCGCATCATTTCACCAACTTTACCTATAATCTCTTTACCAGCACCACGCTTACGGCTCCACACTGTGTAAGCAATTGCTGTATCAGCATCTTTTTTAAAGTGTGCATTTTGACTCATTAAGTCCAGCTCTTTAACGCTTGTAGGTACATCATTAGTATAAGCAATGCAAATGATACCTTCGATATCATCTTCATATTTTAGTCCGTATATTTTCCTACCATAACTGGTGCGCCATTCTACATCAAGTTCTGGTCTTACTGGATCTTCACTAACGTCAATGTTGTCTAATTCAACTAGTTCAGTTACTTTTACCCATTTAAAAAAGTTATCTAATGTTGTTTTAAACTTTTCTACTCTACTGTGCATCTCTTGCTGGCCCTATAAGTTTATCTACGTTATTTTCTATCATTTCTTCTTTAACATCATAAACTTGTTCACGTTTAATCATATCAATGATAGTGTTTGTTAAATCAACTTCAGCACGTAAGAATCCAATTTTACGATTGAGTTCAGCAAGTTCTTTCATATAAAATTCAAGTTCTTGTTCTTTACGTAGCTTTTGTTCAATAAAATCAGTGATTAATATTAGTTTCTGTTCTGCCTTATTGTTCAACTGTTTTTTCCTCGTCACTTATATTGATATAGTGATGTGCATACGCACGTGATCGGACCTTTTTAATTGTTTGCATATGGGCATCTGCTTCTTTGTATGTACCAAACGAAGCAACTACGATTTCGTTTTCGATCCTCGGTGTATAAACTACTTGATATTTCATAAATTATTTACCTTTTATTTGATTAATATTTGAAGTACTTTTTAAGCATCCGCATTTTTTGCAGTGTATTATACGTACTTCATATGTGTGGTTACCTATTGTTATAAGTTGTATGTGCTGACATGTTTCCATGCTAACACAACAACCACTAATCTGCATCCGCTTGTTCCGCTTCCCATTTTAGACTTTCGTCATAATCTTCCCAACAGTCGTTCCATTGCTCTTGTCCTTCATCGAGATGTGGATCTTCCCATCGTTTGTTGAACCAGGCTACGTGTGCATAATAACCTTTACCACGACTATCGCACCAATCATATTCGCAGTCGTATTCTTTTTTATCATAAAATAATCGTTCTACCATTTCTCCATGGTCAGTTTCAACAATACTAACAGCTACTTTTTTGGGATCAAATTCTTCATCGTCAGCTAGTTCAATTGTCCAACCACCAAAATCACCTTTTTCGCTACTGTAAAAAACAAGTACAGGCACACTATCATCATCTTCACCAGTTGCACGTTCATCTTGTGTATACATTTCACGACCATATAACTGATGTGGTTCCAACTCAATAGCTTCGTCCCATTCATATTCAGGCTGTCCGTGTTCACCTTCAGTCATTGGAAATGCCATAAGCTCTAGTCCATTTGAACTACTTTCATGATGAATGTCATCACAATCATGCCAAGCGTTCCATTCTTCGTCTTGAGGATAAATTGCAGGACTATCCGAATCAAATCCTTCTTCTTCCTCAGGTGTACCATCCCAGGACTCTAGCGCCATTAGATGTTCAACAAGACGACTGTCGCCTTCTTCTTTAACAATAGACTGCCAGTATTCTACAAACTCTGGCGTCACTGTACCGATAGTCATTTCACCGCCGTAATTACTGCCACGGATATAAATTTGTTTAGACATTTAATTCTCCATAAATTTTATTGTGTTTGTATTAAGTAGATCCATTAGTTTACGTCTTGCTTGTGTTCTAGTTTTTGCTGGAACCCATGCAGTACCATAACCCAATTGATCCTGTGGGTCTTTGAATAGCTCAAGTGCAATATCACAACCCTTTTGTTTTCTCATTCGTATTTGTGGCGGTGTAGTAAAGCTAAGTTGATATACTTTTTCACGTGCCTCAAATTTAAGAATGTCAGCCATTTTTTTATTCGTATGGATATACTAACCACACGTCCTCTTCTGCTTTGTTAACTTCGTCCCAATGGTATTTTACCAATTCAAAGTTACTGCTAAGATTTTCTGTCATTGCAGCAAATCGAACATTGTTACCAAATACGTTATTCCATCTAGGGTCATTGGGCAAACATCCTGCAGGCCAGTCTTTAGTAATCCAGTCAAATGTAGCACCTGTATCATTGATATCGTCTACAATTAAAATATTTTTACCTTCATATGCATCTTCTGCCATCCAACAGTTGCTTTCGCATCCATCTTCATTATCGTCCAGGTCACGTAATTTTACTTTTAGTGTTTCCATACGAATGCTTGCCATATGACTAATTAAAACTGCTAGTGGTAGTCCGCCACGTGTAAGTCCTACAATGTAATCAGGGCGCCATTCGTCCTTGTACATTTGCATAATAATTGATTGAGCAGCACGGTCTGTATCGCTCCAAGTGTAGTATTTTTTAGGTATATTCATGTTGTTAACTTTTCTGCTATCCAAATTTCATCTATTAGTGTACCCAGTTCAGGATACTTGTCTACAAGTTCTGTATTCTTTAATTCTAGCAATAAATCCCGGTGTTTGTCAAGTAAAATTTCACGATCTAATTGTCTATTTTTCCAAATCATCCAATCGTAATATCTTTCGGGTTCTGCATGATCTCTCATTGTGTGATCCTTAGAAAAAAGGCAGGAGAATTAATCCCCTGCCTATTTGGTTATACTGCAATAAAGTAAATTACACTAATTACTGCAATAGCAATACTACCTTTGTTAAGGTCTGCCATGCGTCCACTTAGTACTTTTGTTACTGCATACGCAATAAACCCAATTGCAATACCATGTGCAATACTAAATGTTAACGGCATTAGAACCGCCGCCAATACTGCTGGTGCATACTCCGTTACATCGTCCCATGCAATATCTGCAATGTTACGCAAGAAATATGTAGCAATAAAGATAAGTGCTGGAGCCGTAGCATAAGCTGGAATGCTTTGTGCTAGTGGTGCCAAGAACAAACAAGCACCAAACAAGACAGCTACAACAACAGCCGTTAAGCCTGTTTTACCACCTTCTTTAATACCCGCTCCACTTTCAATATATGAAGTAGTGTTTGATGTACCTACTAATGCACCTGCTGTTGTAGCAACAGAGTCTGCAAGTAATGCACGATCAATTTGTTCAACTTCTCCATCTTCATTAACTTTTCCTGTTAAGTTAGCTACACTTGTTAGTGTACCTGCTGTATCAAAAAAGTCAACAAACAAGAATGCAAATGCTGTTCCAATGAAACCTGCTGTAAACAGCATGCTAAAGTCTAAGCTAAATGCATGTTCAGGACTAGGAATAGCACCTGCTACACCATTTAGATCCTGTAATCCTGTTACCCACGCAATAAGTGATACTGCAAGGATACCCAAGATAATTGCACCTGGAATTTTACGTTTATCAAGTGCCGCCATAATAACAAAGCCTACGCCTGTTAATAGTACTGGCCAACTTGTAACATCGCCAAGTCCAACTAATGTTGCAGGGTTGTCAACAACAATGCCTGCATTTTTAAGACCAATAATAGCAAGGAACAAGCCAATACCTGCGCCTACACCAAGTTTCATACTTCGTGGAATACTATTAATGATGTACTTACGTGCTGGTGTTACACTTAATCCAATAAACACAATACCTGCAACAAATACTGCCGCTAGTGCTTGTTGGTATGTATACCCCATGCCAAAAATTACACCAAAAGTAAAGAACGCATTAAGTCCCATACCCGGTGCTAGTGCTACAGGCCAATTTGCCCATAGTCCCATAATCAATGTGCCTACTACTGCCGCCAAGATTGTTGCTGTAAATACAGCACCAAATCCCATGCCACTACCTTCTGTAGATAGGATAGCTGGGTTGACTACAGTGATATAAGCCATTGTGAGAAAGGTTGCTAAACCAGCCATTACTTCTGTACGTACAGTAGTTCCAGCTTTTGACAACCCGAATAGTTTTTCTAACATATTTCTTCTCCTGTTAGTTTCAGTTTAACGTGGTGCAAATTCTTGTTGCAACTTAATGTTGTCAAAGAATTCTTGTTTGCATCCTGGATCATTATGAAAGCTACCTTCCAATACAGTAGTTTGTGTTAAACTACTATGAGCCATAATGCCTCTGTTTTCACAACATCCATGTGTTGCTTGAATATAAACACCAACATTCTTACTGCCTGTTGAGTTCATTATTTCACGAGCGATATCGTTTGCAAGTTCTTCTTGCAACGTACCACGTCTAGCGCACCACTGTGCTATACGTGTGTACTTACTTAGCCCGATCAATTTCTCTGCCGCGATAATACCTATATATGCGACACCAGTTACTGGTTGATGATGATGTGAACACATGCTTTTGAGTTCACTACGCACAACCAGCATACCTTTATACCCGTCATCGCCTTGATTAGGAAATGCTGTGGCATTTGGCATTGGATCATAACGTCCAGCCATTAGCTCTTTGATATACATCTTTGCCAAACGGCGACCTGTATCCATGCTATTGGGATCTGTTTTACGATCAATGACTAAACCATCAAGTACATCTTCAAACTTAGTTGTAAGTTCTTCAATTAACCGTTGTTTGTCACCATCTTCTAATACTTCGCTGATGTTGTCACCAGCCCAGTATCTCATACCTTTATCTTCAAGGCGCTGTTTAATTAGTCCGGAAGTCTTTGTCATATACTATGTTCCTTATTTTAATATATTATCAATCATAACATTACAATTCAAATAATCTTTGATTAAAATGTCCTGTTGTTGTTTTAATTGCTCCTTGTACTTGTCTGCATTATCCAATCTGTCAGATATAAATGCAACCAAATCTTCTTTATGTTTTTTGTATTGTTCAATGCTAGATGTCCATTCAGTTGGATACTTGAATGCAGGCAAATACATTTCACTATAACTAGCACGATCTGGTACAATAGGCACGGCTCCAGTAAGTACTGCTTCCATAACACTAATGCCCAGATTTTCGTGTAATGCACAACTAAATATTGCTTTACTTTCTCCCATTGTAGCATAGTACGCTTCTTTGTCAAGATTCATCTTTTGTGTAATAATCATGTCAAAATGCTGTTCTAACGCTAAAGCAATGTCTGGTTGTTTATCATCATTCCACCTATGCGGCCACATAACGCTCCGCCTTTTAGGTGTATTCTGATATTTTACTAGATGTTTAACAATGAGTTCATGTGGCTGTCCGCTACGTATTGCTCTTGTTTGATCTTCTAGTGGGATGTCTAAGTTACGCAAAAACATATCCTTGTGGAAGTTTGTTGCGTAATAATTGTAATCACTACTGTAATACCAGCTCTTCTCAACATGTGAGGGCCAAGGCTTACTCATTTTGTAGCCAAGTAT
>Ga0206682_10004218_pt1 | contig 11852 bp, 8 predicted proteins | sample M240m12015metaG_FD_155444 | JGI IMG/M metagenome (GOLD analysis project Ga0206682, IMG submission 155444) | Ammonia-oxidizing marine archaeal communities from Monterey Bay, California, United States - M2 40m 12015 | ecosystem: Environmental > Aquatic > Marine > Intertidal zone | place: USA... | reverse complement strand
TTAGTTGCGGTTGTTGTTGTCTTTTTTCTGAGTTGAATCAAAAGACATTCTTGTAAATCTCTTGCTCCTACTCCTGATGGGTCCAGCTCTTGCACCTCCAATAAAACTTTTTCTATCTCTTCTTCCGAGGTTAAAATGTTTTGAGAAAAAGCCAAGTCATCGACAATATTAAAAAGTTCTCTTCTTAAATAGCCAGACTCATCTAAGTTTCCTATGATTTGCTCGGCTATATTCAGGTGCTTTTCATTTTTAATTCTCAGTGAAATTTGACTAAATAGCTTCTCTGTGAAAGAATCTCCTAGGGATAATGGTGTGTGGTTGTCTTCTTGGTCTTTATAAGAATTGTTTGACTGGGTTTTGTAGTAGGGTGTTTCATCGTTCACATAGTCTTGGTAATTGAAATCATCTCTTTTTTCAATGGAAGAATCTACATTTTCTTCTGATGATTCCTGGGTTTGCTCCTCCCCTTCGTCAAGAGCAGGATTTAACTCTAGTTCTTCTTTTATTCTTTTTTCTAGCTCAATGGTGGGTAGCTGAAGCATCTTCATCAACTGTATCTGTTGAGGAGACAACTTTTGTAAAAGTCTTTGTTGTAAAGATTGCTTGAGGGCCATTGTTGCTTACAAAGCTAGGTTTTTTAAGTATTGGGTGAAATGTTAAGGGGCTAAAACTTCTTAATGGTAATCTTTTTTCTTTTTTCAACTAAGTAAAAAGAGATGAAAATCTCATTAACAGATTCATTCAAAACAACTTTAAAGTTATTTTCAAGGGCTCTTAACTTATTTCCAAATATATCATTTTGAATAGAAACTGTATAATTACCATATGGCACATACATTTCGAAATTACCTTTAGAATCAGTTAAAGTATGGATATCTAAACCATTAAAGGCAGAAACTCTTAAATTGCTAAGATCAAAATTATTTCCAAAAGAAGAACTGTAGATATCTTTATCAACATAGATTTCACCATAAATAGTAACACCCTTAACAAATGGTATTAAAAGTGTTGTGTCTTTTATTGTGTTAATTTTATTATTATAATTTGGGAAATAATCTCGGACATCATCAATAGGAGTAATTTTCAGATTGTAAGAAGAATCCTTAAAAACATTGTAAAAAATTGCTTCTCCCTTTTTAGTTGTCATACACTGATGATTCCCCATCTCAACGATAACATTTTCAATTATTTCTTCATTATTGTCTATAATTTGATTCCCGTTATGGTCAAAAAATGTAACTACCTTAACAGTGCTAAAAATCTTTTCTGCTTTTGGATTAGAAATTGCAAAATCTTTTTGAATCGAAAAATTCAAAAACAAACTACTGCTTGCTGGAATTTGCGTGTTTTCCATACCAATAAAATACGTTTCTGTTTGTCTATTTTTAGTCCAATTAAATCCTGGCTGAAGAGCCAGTCGAAAGTTGTTTTTGGTAAAATAAAATAGCCTTGGATTATAACTAAAGCTGATTCTAGAATTTAATCTCATAGATAAATTGTTGTTAATTATCCATCTAGGGTTTTTAAATTGGTACTGGTTAGAAATTGTTGTAAAGAAGTTGTCAAGATTATATGAATTACTATAAACGCTAGCTGCAACCCCTCTTAAATAGCTTGCTATGAGATTCCATGTCCTATACCTTAGGTTATAGTTTAAAGCCACAGTCGGGTTAGTAGTTGAAGAAGAGGCGTTTGGTTCGAGTGAGGTTAATATTTGTCTACCTAACCTAAATTGAAAACTATGAAGTATATTACGATTATTGTCAACTTTTGAAAACGAATGTTGAACCCCTTGATTTATTAAACGAAGAACACTTGTCCTTGTAATGTTATAAAAAAATTGTGGCCGAAATTGTTTGCCAAACAACTCTCCTTGAACTCTTAATGTATTGTTTAAGCGAAAATATCCCAGAACTAAAGGCGAGATAGAGTCTACACTAGCATAGCTGTTAGTGAGATTAATATTCCATTTGTTTTTAGCAAAATTTGTATTATGTGTTAAGTTTCTCCTTCTTTGACCAGCAATGCCGACAGCGCCAATAACTGGGTTAATAAATGAAGTACCTAATGTTGTAGAGAAATTTTTTAAATATTTAATCCTATAATTTAAAAGAAGATATCTACTAACACCAGAAATTGGAGTTATAGGGTTCGTAGAATTTATTCCAAATTGTGAATAATCTAGTGAAATAGCTTGATTTTCTGTTATTCCAAGATCAACCCCTAAATTGATAACGTTCGAGCGTTGTCTATTGCTATCCAAAAAAGAAACTCCACCACTTCCTGAAAGTCTTAACCTTGAGAATGGCCTATAAAAAATGGAAGATTGGACGCCAAAGCCTCTTGGGTTTGCCAACCTTGGCGCTAATACTGCTGAGCTAGATAATTGAAATTTATTAAATCTATTTATAACTCTAACGCCTCTACCCTGTACTTGTGCAGCACTAAGTGGTCCTGTATTGATAGTGTATCTGTTTTTTTTATAAGAAACAGAAAGAAACATATCTTGAAAAGTAAATTTATTACCAAGACCATAAAAATGCTGTAAACGGTAATTTAGTAATGCCTTGTTTTTTAGTACTGCTGATCCAAAAGCAAGATTATTAAATATTGGTTTGAACCCAACATTAGAAATTGTAGAATAAAAAGATAAGGGATAAACCCTTTTAGAATAAGGATGCTCCTTTATGGAGTTTGGTAAGTGTACTATTGTAAGCATACTATTTCTTTTCTCACCTGTGTTAAAAAATTTATTTTGTTTAGTGCTAGCTACAATTTGGTATTTTTCTAGCTTATTGTTTAAATTTGCTTGATCAGTAGATGTTCTTTTCAGATTTCTGACTCGGTCTTTTATCAAAACATTGAAACTTATTGTCGTGTCTCTATACCTAGATAGAGGATAATAAAACACCTTCTTTTTTAGTGGCTTGTTCAAAGAATCCATAAAAGTTAAATTATCCTCCCTTAAGGTCTCAATTTTAAAAATGATGTCTTCATCTTCAGTTCCTACATTATGGATGTTGTAGTTTACATTAAGTTCTTTTTCATGATTTTTTAAATATAATTTATTTTTGAAAATGGTCCTATCTTTAGAAAAAACAGAAAGTTCCCATTCACTTTTTAACTTTTTAGAAATTTGAAAAGACAAAGAGTTAACAACAACGTCTTTGTCTGCATCTTCTATGAAGCAACTGATAAAATACCTTACATCCCCCCTAAAATTTGTTGCTGGAATTAACCTAATAGGAAGAAAAATACTGTCTAGTGGTTTTAAAGAATAAATAAAGCTTTTATCTCCTAAAAATTTCCAATTATTTGGGTGTGAAACTAATAGTCTGAAGTTTAAATCCTTTACAGTGTCTGTATTAATAACTTTTAAAATGTTAGTCGTTGGTTCTGTTTTTTCTAAAACTACCTCGGCATGTTTTAATGATAAGTCCGAAGTTTCTTGTGAAATAATAAAATTTACTTGAACTAAATTCAAAAATAAAAAAAGAGAGATATTTAATCCTAGTTTCATTGATCTTCTCGTAAAATGTAGCGAACTTCCATGGAATATACTCCAGGTGTTGCTTCCTCTGACATGGCTGGCTTAGATCCAAGAAAAAAAGTAGGGATTCCAGGAACTATTCTGTAGCTAATAGAATATCTATATCTCTCTTTTTCTGTTGGAGTTGTCGCTAAAAAATATGAGCCCGGTGGCATACCGCAGTTGTCATTCGTAACAAAATCTATATTTATACTACCGGCAATTGCTCTTTGTTTAGAACCAGCATCAGACAGTTGTCCAGTTAAGGCAATATATCCTGATGCAACTAATATATTATTTAATGTATCGTCAGCAGTCATTGGGGAAACAAATGCTGAACTGTAGTCTAGTCTATCGCCTGGTATTGGACTTGATATTGTTGGGTTTGGAGGGAATTGTTGAATTTGAAGTGCAGATAATGGGATTTCTGTAGGTGAACTACCAAAATTTGAATATTGTGCAATATTATCCCAAAACCATTTTGTAGGATCATTAATATGGGTAGATGATGTTCCCACAGGAAATAAGTCCCAATGCATATTACTTGAGACTTCCAAAGAAGTTGCTCCAGATGCTATTTTACCAGCGTAGTAATCATTAATGTCTTCAAAACTAAAATCTATCTGGCTTGGGGAATTGATTTTAAGCTGTAGTATGGGTAATATTTCAACTACTATTTCTAATGCCCTTGTGTCAACAACTCCTCCTGTGGCATCATTATAAAATGCGAATTCAAGTGTGAATGTGTACCTTCCTGGTTTAATAGTGTTTCCATTTGTATAATATTCACTAAAATCAATTTTTGCATCTACTCTAAAGCTATGGCTCTCAGAGGTTGAAATGTAAGAGCCATTGGAATTTACATCGTTTGGAGTTGTGCCATCTCCCGAATTACATATAGGTGTTTCAGAAAGAGCATTATCTCTTTGATCACCTACAATATAATGAAGAACATTAACTGTTGGGCTAGTGTATGTGTGGTCAACCATATTAGCCGCGTTCCAAGGATTTGGAACTCCTGTGCCAGCAGTGTTTATTTGAGATGCATCTGTAGATTGACAATAGTTTGTAACCCTAATTTCTAGATCGGTTTCGTTTAATTCAGTTCCAGAGCTTGCATATGGTGTGACAACTATATCTTTCTGTGTTACAGTAAGGTCAAAGTGTCCTACACCGGTATTGGTTAGCTGCACTGTTGTTACAGCATATACTACAGGATCTGCTTCCATTTCAGCAGTATTATCTATGGTAAGATCGTAACTATCTCTAGATAACTCTATCGTGTTTTGTGATAGAATACTACTATGAAGGAAAAACACAAATAAGGTTGTTTTTATATTTAATTTCATTAAACTTAACATAATAAAAAAAGGGAAAATAATAATTTTCCCTTAATTTTTAATACTGAAATTAGGATTATCTTCCTACTGGTCTTCTGCTACCACATATTTAACATACATAGAATATGCACCTGGCATCGCAGATTGCGTTCCATTACCACTAGCTCCCCAAGTACTTGCTGCACCAAGTATTGGTAGATTTGCTACATCAGCAAGAACTGCAGCACCTGATGGGCTTCTAAGGTTAGTGGCTCTACGAGGGTGTCCAGCAAGAAATCTTGCAGGAAGTCCTGGAACAATTCTGTAATCCATTATAAAATAGTATCCTGTTCCGAGGTTATCGTTCGCATTAGCAAATGTACCTGCAGTTGGAACTCCTGCCGCATTATTTTCATTAACTACTCCAGTTGTAGTTGTAGTGTTAAATGGGTTTCTTAACCAAGTGCCTGCAGGAACACCACATCCTGCACCAACGCCTCTGTAGCCAGCAATATATTTATCAGCTGTAGTAACACCAGTGGAAGTTGGAGAATTATAAGGATTAGTACCGGAAGGAACAACATAAATTTGATTATTTGAGTAATTTGCTGATGTATCTCCTAAAGTCGTTACAAATGGAGTACTGTAATCCATATTTGCAGACATTAAATGCGTATTGCAAGTTGATGCTGTACCTAAAACACCATCAGCAACAAGATTACCCTGTGTTGCACCAACTGCAGTCAGAACTGGGTTTTGAGGATACTGGTGAAGCTCTAATGCTGTCATAGGAATTTCATTAGTATGACTGGTAGCATTTCCGTTACCATACTGAGCAACAGGATCCATTGCAAAAGCTGAGTTTGTAGCAAAACCATTTGAATAACCGACAGCCCACAAGTCGAAGGTCACACTAGAGCTAACTTTAAGAATGGTTGCTCCATTTTTTTGTATTCCTGAAATATAACTATTTATGTCTGTAAAACTGAAATCAAGCATTTCAGGGCCCTCCATGCTCAACTGCAAAATTGGTTGAAGCTCCATATTAATTTGTACATTTTGTTCAGACAAAATTTGTCCATTAACTGAGCCGAAAACAAATGACCCGGCAATAAATAAAGATAATATTTTTTTCATTTTTTAAATTTTAAATTATGAGATTTAAACTATTTTAATTCTAATTAAATCAAGTAATTTAAACATTGTAAATAACACTTGTAAATTAAAACTATAATGCTAATATAGAATAAAAATTGTTAAATTGTTAATAACTCTCTTTTTTTTTTTTTTTAACAGGTTAGTACAGAAACATTATGCTCTGTTATTAGTTATTGTTAACAACCTCACTGAATAATTACTTCCTTTGATGCTGCTTTTATTTCATCTTGGCTGCCGAAGTCTAAAACACCCATAAATGAGTATTTTCCTTTTGGCATTTTTCCTGGTAATTTAAAATTAAATTCTCTTTGTCTGCCAGGCAAAATGTTGAAGACTTGTAGGTCTAACTTTTCGTAATAACCTGTATTTAATTCATTTAGTTCTACATATGCTTTGGTGTGCGCTACTCCTTTTCCTTGGTTTTCTGCTAAGAGATGTATAAACTTATTTGCATCATCGTAGCTAAAAGAAAAGTCTAAAATTTCTACTTCATTAACTTTTAAATCTGGTGGATTCTGATAAAAGAAAATTTGAAATCCAAAAGTAGTTTTAACCCCCATAGCCATCTCTTTATCACTTCCTGACGGTGAAATTTCCTTTCTTTCTTCAACCAAGTCCACAGCCCCCATACACCAAGCTGCTCTGTGGGCTCCTTCTGTGTTTGGAATTTTTACTATGATTTCCATTTTAACTTTTTCACCAGGAAGAAGAGTAACAAAATTAGGAGATGCAGAAATCCAATTTTTTAATCCAAATTCTGCCTCATTGTTATCGGCCACTTTTATTATGCTTCCTTCTTTGTCCATTTCTACATCTTCAAATGTAATTCTAAAAGAGTTTATTTTTTTTGTGTCGTTAGTTATAGTTAAGTATTGTACATCTCTTCTTCCGTAATCTGTGCTAAATATCATATGGGAAGGAGCAACTGCAACACCCATATATTTTTGTTCTGACATTTTAGAAATTGCCTTGTCTTTAGAGTTGTCAATTTCAACTTTATTGGTTTGAGAATGAAAAGAAGAAAATAATAAAGAAGAAAATATTATTAAGAATGAATATTTTGATATAAACATGGTAAATATTATTTTTATTTAAATTTGATTATATGAAATTAATAAAGATTTCAATAATATTGGTTTTTTCAGCGATGTTTTTATCCTGTGGTGAAAACAACACATGCGGACAAGATGCCAAAATTATTTATAATTTAGGGTTCACTGATTGCGAGTTTTTCATAGAAATCAATGGCGATGTTTATGAACCTACTAATATTTCTCAGTGGAATGATTATATCTTTTATTTAGACACGCAATATGTCTCTATAGATTATCAGTTTACCAATGAATTTTCAAACTGCGGTGCTATTCGCAAAATTGAAATATTTTGCTTGAACAATATGTGATTAAAACTCTGCATTATTTGGTGTTCTTGGAAACGGAATAACGTCCCTTATATTTGTCATTCCAGTAACAAACATCATTAGCCTTTCAAAACCTAAGCCAAAGCCAGCATGGGGAACAGTGCCAAACTTCCTAGTCTCTAAATACCACCAAATAGCTTCTTTTGGAATATTAAAATCCTTGCATTTTTTTTCAAGCACTTCGTGTCTTTCCTCCCTCTGGGATCCTCCTACTATTTCTCCAATACCAGGAAACAAAATATCCATAGCTGCAACTGTTTTTCCATCTTCATTTTGGCGCATGTAAAACGCCTTTATAGAAGCAGGATAATCTACTATTACCACCGGTTTTTTAAAGTGCTTTTCTACTAAATACTTTTCGTGCTCGCTCTGTAAATCAACCCCCCAAGAAACGTCGTACTTGAACTTCTTCTTTTTGTGAGGCTTTGACTGTAATAATATTTCAATAGCTTGGGTGTAAGTAATTCTTTCAAAATCATGGCTAACTACCATGTCCATTCTCTCCAAAAGAGAGAGTTCGTTTCTTTTGTCTTTAGGTAGTTGCGATTCTTCCCTTATAGCTCTATCATTTAAAAATTGTAAATCTTCCTTACACTTATTAAGGGCGTAATTGATTAAGTATTTTAAAAAGTCCTCCCCCAAATCAATGTCATCTTTAATATCGGCAAAAGCAATTTCAGGTTCAATCATCCAAAACTCTGCTAAATGTCTAGTGGTATTGGAGTTTTCAGCCCTAAAAGTAGGGCCAAAAGTATAGACTTTTCCTAGAGCCAAAGCAGCAAGCTCTGCTTCCAGTTGTCCTGAAACTGTTAAATGGGTTGGCTTTCCAAAAAAGTCTTGAGAATCATCCACCTCTTTCTTCCCTAACGGCAAGGTTGTAACCCTAAATGTCTCCCCTGCTCCTTCGGCGTCCGTTCCAGTTATAATAGGTGTGTGAATATAAAAATATCCATTGTCATTAAAATATTTGTGAATGGCAAATGCCATATGGTGACGAATTCTAAAAACAGCACCAAAAAGATTGGTTCGCATTCTTAGGTGGCCTTGCTCCCGCAGTTTTTCCAAAGAATGTTTTTTTGGTTGTAAAATTGTTTTTTGAACCTCTTGCTGATCACTCTTCCCTATAATTTTAATCTCTTCTGCCTGAAGCTCCACGTCTTGTCCGCCACCTTGGGAAGGAACTAGTTTTCCTTTTACTGAAATAGAAGCGCTGTTGTTAATATTAGAAACCATTTCTTCACTAAAATTTTCAGCATCAATTACAATTTGTAAGCTTGCCATGCACGAACCGTCGTTTAATGCTATAAACCTATTCCCTCTAAAAGACCTCACCCAACCACATACAGAAATCTCTTTTGGTGGATTCATTTTTAATATTTCTACTATTCTGCTACTCATAATTATTGTTAATTTTTCTTGGAAACTTTAAATATTAAAAAAGTTTCTATAGTTTCGCGCTTTACTTAAAAACTTTGACAAAAATAACAGAAATATGTGACCGAATTCAGCTTTTGTTCCAACAATATGGAATTAAAAGCATAACAATGGATGATATTGCCGTTAAACTAGGGTGTTCTAAGAAAACTCTTTACAACTATTTTAAAGATAGGAAGGATCTTGTATTAAAGGTGGTTTCTGCAGACATGAAAAAACATGAGAGCGCAGTTTTAAAAGTAGTAAAAGAAAGCCTTCATCCTATTGACGAACTATTTAAGCTAAACGCTGTTTCAGTAAATAAGATTAAAACAATACACCCTTCTGCACAATACGACTTAAAAAAATACTACCCTAAATCATGGGAAATTTTTGATAGAAACAATAAGCAGCTTACTTACAAAATTTGCATTAAAAATCTTAAAAAAGGTATAAAAGCTGGGTGCTACAGAAAAGATATCAACCCCGAAATAATGTCTAAAATATTTTCTGAAAAAATAGACCTTGTTTTCAACGGGTTACTTTTTAAGGCTAATGATGTTTCTTTTTCGGAAGTTTTCAATGAAATGATTAACCATTACATTTTGGGCATTGTAAATGAAAATGGTCGAGAATATTATTTAAATCTGCAAAACAAACTAAGTACATGAAAAACCTTTTGATTATAATAATTTTATTGTATTCATATGCAAATATGATTGGCCAAGAGTTTAATAGTAAGACTCTATTTGAATATGCAAAAGCAAACAGCCCCCAACTAAAAAATGCTTCTTTAGATGTTTTCTTGTCGGACGAAAAAATAAAAGAAATTAAATCTACTGGTCTGCCAAAAATAAATGGAGAATTGAGTTTTCAAAACTTTATAAATGTCCCTACAACGGTTGTTGGGGCAAATACTTTTGATCCAACAGCGCCACCTGATGAATTAATAGGATTAGCATTTGGCACTCCTTTCAACGCCAACTACAATTTACAAGCAAGTCAGCTAATTTTTAGTTTTAGTTACTTGTACGCGATTAAAGCTGCCAAAAACCTAAACGAACTTGCTAGGCTCAATTTAATTCAAAAACACGAAACATTATTTGAATCCATTCAACTAACTCTTGGACAAGTAATTTTAATTAAGAAACAAAAAGATTTAGTCCTTGAAAACATTAAAGAACTGGACTCCTTAAAAAAGAAAACAAATAGTTTAATTTCAAACGGCTTGTTGGAAAAAACAGCTATCAATGACTTAATTATAATGGAGCTAGATCTTAAGAATGGAGTAGTACAATTAAACTCCAATGAAGAGTTGGCTCTTTTATCGCTGAAGTCAAAAATAGGCTACCCGCTAGATAGCAATCTTTACTTAACTGACAATTTTGAACTAGATAACGACACCAACTCCATCAGCCAGAAAATACTCAATCCAAAATCAAGTAGAGCGGTACAGTTGGGAGAGCAAGGTGTTTTGCTAAGCGAGCTAGATCTAAAGGCCACTAAAAGCGAGGGCTATCCTTCCATTTTTGGGTTTTTTAATCAACAGCACATGGCAATGAGAAATAGTTTTGACTTCTTTGATGCAAATAAGAATTGGTATCCTTCTACCCTTTGGGGGGTAAATGTTAAAATACCTATTTACAACAGCGGAGAGGGAGCAGCAAAAAACAAACAAAAAGAGTTAGAGCTTCTTAAAGCCAAAAATGAATTAGTGGACATTGAAAATCAAATAATTTCCTTATTTACCCTTTTAAAAAATAATTACAAAAATGCCCTTTCCAGCTACAATGATCAAAAAATAAAAGTTGATTTAGTTGAAACTGTTTACAGCAATGAAGAAAAAAAGTTGTCCTATGGCGCGTCCAACTCCTTAATTATTTCTCAAAGAAAAATGCAGCTTTTACAAACAAAACAAGCTTTAATTCAAAAGGAATACGAATTATATAAGTCTGAAGTTCAATTAAAAACACATACTAACCCCATACAATTATGAAAAAATTAATCTGGTTAACATTATTAGCTTTTGTTTCCTGTGGCAGCGACGAAACATCTAGTGCTGAGCCATTAGAAGAAGATAGTTTTGAAGTTAAAAAGCCATTAATCTCTGTTTTAAAAGTTGAAAAGAAAACATTTAGAGATTTTTTCAAAGCCCAAGGAAGTGTGGTTAGCAAAAAAATGACCTATGTAAAGCCAGAGATAAATGGTGCTATAGAAAAAATTCATGTTACAGAAGGAGAGTACGTAGAAAAAGGACAAGCTCTTTTTACTATAGCAACAGAACTATTTAATGCCCAAATTGCTGAAATAAATGAACAGGTTTCATTTGCAGAGTATGTTTTTAACAAACAGAAAAAATTGTTTGAGGATGGGGTGACAACAGAAATTCAGCTAAAAGAAGCAGAAAGCGGCTTGAACAGGGCTAAAAAAGCTAAAAACACATTACTAACTCAAATTGAAAAATCAAAGGTATTAGCTCCCTTCAGCGGATATATTGAAGAGGTTTTGGTAAAATCTGGAGAGATTGTCAGCCCAATGAATTACTTGTGTCTATTGGTAAACACCAACGATTTGTACGCAGTAGCTGATGTCTCTGAAAATTTACTTTCAGACATATCAGAAAAAAAACCGTTAAGTGTATATTTTCCTTCCTTGGATTTAAATATTGAAAATCTAACTGTAAGTAGAGTTGGAAAAGTAATAAACGCCATTAATAGAACCGTTAAAATAGAATGTAAATTGCCAAAAAGCAAAGGACTAATTCCAAATCTTATGGCAGAACTGAATATTAATCATTATACAAAAGATAGTGCAATATGCCTTCCTTCTAGATTAATCTTAAAGAATTCCAAAGGAGAAACCTACCTTAAGTTGGTTGATGATAATAATAGCGTAGTAATTAAAAATATTGTTTTGGGCAGAAATTACCAATCAGAAGTGGAAATATTATCTGGTGTTGACGAAGGTGTTTTGATAGTTGACGAAGGCAGAAGCACTGTCCTAGAGGGACAAG
>Ga0206682_10004217_pt1 | contig 11860 bp, 6 predicted proteins | sample M240m12015metaG_FD_155444 | JGI IMG/M metagenome (GOLD analysis project Ga0206682, IMG submission 155444) | Ammonia-oxidizing marine archaeal communities from Monterey Bay, California, United States - M2 40m 12015 | ecosystem: Environmental > Aquatic > Marine > Intertidal zone | place: USA... | reverse complement strand
GGCCGGTGTGGAAAACGCGCGGGTCGTTCGGGTCGTTCGGGTCGTTCGGGTCGGTCGGCGAGACGGCGGGAGGCGCGAGCGCGGCGTCGTCGGGATCCGATGAGGCATCTCCGGGAGTCATGACTCAAGAAAACGGTAGCGATGGCACGCACGCGGCGTCGCACGAAAACGCAAACGAATCCGAGCAGCCGACGTGCGGCGTGTGTCTGGACACGCTGTACAAGCCAGTGGGTTTGGAATGCGGGCACGTGTTTTGCCGCGACTGCCTGCTTCGCGCGGCGCGCGTGCTCGACCACCGGGGCACGTCGCTGGCGGTCTCGCTGCGCGGGCGGCAGACGGTGTCGCGCGTCGCCGCGGGCGAGGCGGCGCTGGAGCCCGCGTCGTGGCACGCGCGGGACAAGTGCCCCGAGTGCCGGCAGTCCGGCGTGTTCCTCACCAGCACGCGGCTGCGGCACGTCGAGGCGTGCATCAAGCGGCTGGACCCGGAGGGGCACAGAGCGAGGCGCGCCGAGAGCAAGCGCACGTGGCGCGACGCCACGAAGTTCGCCTGGGGGAACATGCCCAAAGCCGTCGCGGAGGCGCTGAAACGACCCGGCGGCTCATCCGCGGCGCTCTCCTTGGCTTCGTTCGCCGTCGGGGTGGTGGTGGCCGTGGTCGCGTTGTGACGCGACACGGATGGCGAAAACGATAGTAAAAACGTGACGCATCATGAACCAAACCGCCCGCCACTCGCCAGTCTGGCGTTTCGAGAAATGTTTCGTCTCAGCCGCGCCGTCGCGTTTCTTCGCGCCGACACCTCGCAGTGCGGTCGCGCGCGAGCCCGCCGCGCCCGGCTCTCGCTTCCGTTCGCGCTCGAGGCGACGCACGCGCGCGCGCGATGATCACCCGACTGGGCACCAAGGTGGGCACCACCGACGAGATGCGCCTCCGCAGCGGCCACAGGGTCGGCGTGTCGGGCCCCGCGGCGAAGATGCCAACCTCGGCCGCGGAGGCGCGCGCGCTGCTCATGCGGGACGGTACGCGCACCAGCCCACCCTCTTCTCGGGACCGAACGCGGAAGCGCGCCGCCGACGCGCGCTCGTTCGGCCACCCGCGCCCGGAAGTCCGCTGCGCTCGCGACCGCCTCGACGTCGCGCTATCGCCCCGACGCCGTCGCGTCGCCGCCGCCGCCGACCCGCTCGTCGCTGACCGCCTCTCGTCGCGAAAACCTCACACGAAATGATACTCTCGGTCGCAGTGACCAAGATGCCGGATGAGCACGCCGCCGCGTTTTGCGAGGGCCTCGCCGGGATCCTCAACCGCTGGACCGCGCTGCAGCTGGCGATTTTAAACGAATGGGGCGGCGCGGAGAGCGCCGCGAAAGGCGCGCAGATGCTCGAGGAGCTGGAGCACTGGTTCCTGCGCCGCCGCGCCGGAAAGTACGCCGAGGACCTGGAGGAGCTGCTGGTGGAGATTCTGGGCGACGACTTTTGCGTGCAGTGCGAGGACGGTTCGCCGCGGGAGGTGGCGAAGATCGCCTGCGAGATGTACGAGCAGGTCGCGGAGGGAAACTACGCGCTCGCGAGGGACGTGTGCGCGAAGCCGCTCCCGCGCGAACACCTGGAGCGGTGCCAGCGCGAAGAGGAGGACCGGCGGTGGACGGCGGGCGCGGCGACGGCGCGTCTCGCCGACGGCGGCGGCGGCGGCTCAGACGGCTCCGACGACGCGATGGACGCGGACGACCTCGCGGCGGGCCTCGACGGCTTCTCCATGAAGCACGACCCCGAGGTGGACGACATGTCCACCGGCGGCAGGCGGGGCCAGCCGGAGCCGGACGAGGACGGGTGGTGCACGGTCCCGAAGAGGGGAGGGAGGTGAGTACGGCGCGCTTTTCCGCGCGTAGATGGCGGCGCGTCTCACTAGACCAGCCGTGTATCCTACTTTCGAAAGTATAAAACAACGATCCTCGGCTCGTCACATCATCCCCCCGACGTAGGGCTCCTCCTCCACCGAGAGGATCTCCTCCACCTCCACCTGCTCCTCCACGACATCCGCGTCCCCCCCGGGAGTCCAGCCGGGGTACCGCGCGCGCATGAGCGCCTCCACCTTGGCCGAATGCGCGGGCGTCTCCAACTCGGCTTTCTTCGCCGCGACCCACCGGTTCCACTCGTCGAGCACGCCCTGCTTCTCGGCGGCGAGGTGCGAGTCCTGCGCGTTGCGGATCTTGTCGTCCAGCTCCTCGAAACGCTTGCTGTACTTCTTGAGATTCTTCGCGATCTCGGCTTCCTTCTCCGCACCCAACAGCGAGGGCGCCCGAGGCCGCCACAGGAACTGGTAAAAACGCTCGCGGCCGTGCTTGTACAAAAGCTTGCCGTTGAACGTCCAGACGTGAAACCCGTTTTCCATCTGGTGCACGCTCGTGACCGCGGTGGTGACGTAGCGCCCGGTGGGGTCCCACTCCACGTCCGTGGCCATGAAGTGCTCCGCGCTGGCCATGGTCTCCATCTCGTCCACGTTGAAGAATTCGAACTGGCCGTTCATGGTTTTCAAACCGGCGAGCACGATCGTGCCGCCGCACGGCGACCAGAACAGATGGTTGGCGGTTTTGTTCTTCAGCGTCCCGATAAGCTTGACTTTGTTGATGGCCGAGTCTTTGTCGATCATCGTGTAGAACGAGACATCCGGCCGCGCCCCGTCGCCGTGGATCACCGCGAACCGGTGGCCCTTGGGCTCCCACGCGAACGCCACGATCTTCTGGTTCTTATCCGGCAGCTCCAGCACCTCCATCGGGCAGTTCGGCTCCTTCACGCGGAACAGCTCGAAGCCGCTGAAGATGCTCTTCTTGGACTTGGTGTGGTGGTCAACCTTGACGGCGAAGTAGTCGCCGCTCTGCTGCCAGTACATCTTCACGTCCGACACCGAGAACAGGTTCTTCGAGCGCAGCTCCTTCTTACTCGGGAGCTGGATCAGCGACACACGCGCGGGCTGGTTGCCGCCGCCCTGCTCGGGCTGGAACACGGACAGGATCGGGTCCGCGGGCGACCAGCAGAACTCGGTCACGCCCTCCAGGGTGATGGACTTTTTGTCCACCAGCATCATCGCCGGCGCCTCGTACACGGAGATCTGGTCCTTCTTCATGCGCGCGAAGAACGCGCCGTCCTCGGACGGGCCGCCCCACTTGAACACCGGCCACGTCAGACCGCCGCGCGCCCCCCCTCCCGCGGCGAACTCGGAGATGGGGCCCTGGAACGACCGGAGCTTCGTGCCGCTGCGGGTGTCGAAAAAGTTGACCAAAACCGTCGCCTCGCGTCCTTCGTCGTGCGTCGACCCGGAGGCGAGGAAGCGCTCGCACGGCGAAAACTCGATGAACTGCACGCCGTTGTGCGAGAACTTCTGAAACCGCACGAACTCGGGGCCGCCCCACAGCGCGACACCTTGTCTGTGCACGGTCGCGAGGAAGTTCCCGCGCGGCGACCACTGCACGTACGACTCGGTCCAGAAGTCGCGCTTGTACACCTCAACCGGCTCGCTCTTCTGCGCGTCGTTCCAGTGGATCTCCGTGCTGTCCCCGAACCGAATCGCGTACTGATCGCGGCCGCGCTCGTCGAGCATGTAGCTCTGCGTGTTTTCCTTCGGCGCGTACGGCTTGGGTTTGGGGGGCTCGTACGCGTCCGGCACGCGCTCGAACTTGGCGAAGTCGTCGAAAGACGACGTCTTGAACACGTGCGCCTTGTCCAGCTTGTACCCGTCCGTCTGCTCGCGCGCGGCGTGCGCCTCGGCGGCGCCGTGGAACTCCACGAACGCGAACCCCTTGGTGGTGCCGGTATCGTCGACGGGCATCACCAGGCCGCCCTCGCGGATCGCGCCGATCTGACCGAAGATCTTGCGCAGCACCGTCGAGAGCTTCTCCACCTTGGCGCTCGGCACTTTGGGGAGGTTGTCCACCACAACCACGTTCCCGAAACCGCTCTCAGTCTTCACCTCCTCCACGTTCACGTCCTCGTCGTCGCTGCGTCGGCGTAGGTGAGAGGGTGGTGGGTGTCAGAGTGTGGGCGTCGTGACGAAACACACGGCGCGCGCGTCACTCGAGACACGTGCGTGTCTTTGGCGACGCGCGAAGAGACGCGCGAAACCGATTTAGACGTCACCGTCGCGATGAATCTCGCCTCGGGAGTCGAACGCGCGCTTAGGGTCGCGTTTTAGGGTCGAGCGCGTCCGCGCGGGGGGTCGCGATCGCGCGCGCGTGAACCACGCTTCGCCTGGACGCACCTGGCGATTCCCATGTCGTCGCCCGCGGGGAGCTTCAGGGAGTCGATGTCGATCTCGTCCCACTTGACGTAACCATCCTGCGGTGGGGAGGGGAGGGCGGCGAGGTGAGCGGCGATCGCGCGCGGAGGGACGAGCAGCACAGCGGCAACCGGTGCGGATCTTGGCAGGTCGGGGGCGGCTCCGTACCTCGCCGCGGGGAAGGTTCGCGGGGATGGTCTCCATTTCTCCTTCAAAGGCTTCTCCGACGCGAGGCGAGTCGGGGCCGTCGATAAAGGGAGCGGCGCGGCGGATCACGAGGTCGCGCGCGCGGGAAAGAACGAGGCGGCGGGCCGAGGCTCGCTTCTCGTCCGTCTCGCCGCCGGCCGATAACCTGGTATCGGGAGAATCTCCGCAGCGTCGTTTCACGGCGTCCGCTGATGACTCATCCGCTCGACGACAGACGGCGCTCGCGCGCGCGTTCCCGTCGTCGCGCGCGGAGGGTATCTCGGGGTCCTTCAACGCGTGGCGCGAGCCTCGCTGCGCGCGCGACGGCGCGATGTCCGTCGGGGGCGAGCTCGCGTTCGTGGCGTTGCACGGCGTGGTGAAATTCCTCGACACGGTGTTCTGGGTGTTCGGCAAGGGCCTCATCGCCACCGCGCTCGCGGTCGTGGGGCTCGTCGCGCGGGCGATCCTCGGCGAGGACGCGCGCGGAGCGGTTAGCGCACGCGGCGCGAGCGGCGCGAGCGAGTCTCGCAGACGAGCTAAGGACGAGACGCTCTCGGACCTCCTGTCCCGCCCCCCCGACCGCCGAGTGTCGGAAGCCGCGAAGGGAGACGCGCGGAAGCTTCGCGAGAAACACGCGGGGTGGTGCGAGTGGTACGCCGAGCACGACGTGGGGACGCTTTTGGATCGCCCGAAACCGGCGTTCGAGACCATAAAGGCGCATTACCCGCACGCGTTCCACGCGTCCACGAGACAAGGTTTCGCCGTGCAGTTAGAGAAGCCCGGACGATTTCCCGCGTTGCTCGCCGAACTCCGCGCGCGCGGGTTTCAAGATCCGACGCGCGCCGTCGTCGAGCACGTGTCTTTTGTCCTACGCCACGCGTTCGATCGAATCGATCCTCGGGGGTTTCCGCGTGGTCGAATTTTAAGAATCGTGGACATGTCACGACTGGACGTCACAGACACCGGGTACGAGGCGTACTCGTTCTTAAAAGCCATGGCGCACGTCTCGAGCGTCGCGTTTCCCGAGCGCACGCACAAAGTGGTCATCGTCAACCCGCCCGCCGCGTTCAACGTCTTGTGGGCGGTCTTCTCGCCCATGGTCTCCGCGCGGACCATGGCGCGCGTGCGCATCTGCAAGGACACGGAAAGCGCGCGCGAGGCGCTGCTGGAGGACCTGGACCTCGCCGACATACCGCGCGAGTACGGGGGCGAGTGCGCGTGCGGCGGCGGAAAAGCGGGAACGAGCCGCCGCGCGCGCGACGGCGGCGGCGCGCGCCTGCGCGCGTGCCCCTCGGCGGCGTGCTCGCCGTGCTGGCGCGACGCGCCGCTCGAGCGCGAGCTCTGGGACCGCGTGCGTTTGAGCGGGGCGCACGGCGGCGTCGCACTCGGGCACGTGCACTCGGGGAACGAAGACGTTTTTAAGGCGCGACGCGGAGAAAAGACGGAGGACGCGTCGTTCGATTCGGGACGAACATCGTCGGAGCGGTTGAGTAACAAAGCCGCGTCGTCGCGCGTCGCGAACGCGACGCGCGTCGGTTCGACGAAGCGCGCGAACGCGTCGACCACGCCGCGGGGTGAACGACACCGTGACGCGAAAGAAAAACCGTCGCGATCAAAGCTCTCGCGCTCGAAACCGCAATCGCTCGCGAAACGCGCGGGGGACGTCGAGACGGTTCGCGCTTCGGCGCCGCCGATGTTCGCGGCGCCGCGCGCGCGAGAAAAAACGCCGGCGCCGGCTGTCGCCGAGACGGCGGACGACGGGGAGAGTAACGGGAGCTGGTTCTTCTAGTCTTCCAGTCTTAGTACAGTAGCGAGCGAGCTCGTGTGGTCGTATCTATGTTAGGATGGTATTCATAGTTTCATACCGCGGTCGGGCGAAAGTAATAAACAATCGGAAAGGGGACGGGGTGATGCCCGTGCGTGCGTCACACCCATGCACGCGGCGTCGTGTATCGCGCCGCCGCGCGTCGCACCGCGCGTCTCGACGCGCGCGGGGGGGCGCCGCGCGCGTCCTCGCTCGTCCCGCGGCTGGCGCGTCTCAGCGAGCGGACTTGATGACACGAACGACGGGTCCTCTCCCGAGGATGACGCCGACGCGATGCGGATGAAACGTCGGTACGTCAACGTCACAGGGTTCCCCTTCCCCCTGACGCCTCTGCTGAGCCGAAAAACCACGGGTAAGACGCTCGTGCCCGGCCGGGTTTGGACGTTCGAGCAGGAGCAGGGCATCGGGCTCGGGCTGGGCGTCAGCACGAGCGTGGTGATGAGCGTCGTGAAGCTCCGCGACGGGCGGCTGTGGGTCCACGACCCCATCGCGCCCACGGCGGAGTTGATGGAGCTGCTCGCGAAGCACTGTGGCTCGGGCGCGAAAGGTTCGAAACTCGACGTCGCGTACGTCGTGCTCGCGACCACGCAGTACGAGCACAAGATCTTCGCCGGTCCGTTCTCGCGCCGGTTCCCGAAGGCGCAGGTGTGGGTCGCGCCCGGCCAGTTCTCGTTCCCGGTGAACCTGCCGAACCAGTTCTTCGGCATCTTCCCCGCCGGCGAGCTAGACACCGACGGCTCGTCGATGCCCTGGCGGGACGAGATCGACACGAAGCTGTTGCGGCTGCCGCCTCTGTTCTGGAGATCGTACACGTACTGCGAAGCCGCGTTCCTGCACAGAGACTCGGGCGCCATGTTCGTCACGGACGCCGCGGTGTTCGTGTCGGAGCAACCGCCGGAGGCGGTGCCGCGCGAGACGCTGCGAGACCTCGGCGCGGAGGACGGGTTCACCATTTCGCTGCTGCGGCTCGGGAACTACCGGGGGGGGCGGGACCTTCCCGGAGCGGGGGGCGACCGAAGGAACGCCCCGGAGCTGTGCGAACGAATAGGGTGGAACCGAATGGCGCTGTTTTCGCTCTTCATCGCGCCGGACGCGCGAAACATCCTGCGGCCGAAGCGCTCGTTCGCGGGGCTCGCGGGGAAGTTCGTGGTCTCGCCCATCGTGTTTATGGTGGTGTTTCAACACCACCGCGGGCTGGTGTCGGAGTGGGCGAACGCGATCGTCGCCGACTGGGGCGACGAGATCGAGCACGTCGTCTCCGCGCACTTCCCCGCGTTTTCCGCGGAGCGCGGCGAGACAAGGATCGCCGCGCGAAAGTTCGCCGAGGCGTTCGAGTGGGCGGCGACGAGCGACGAGACGCCCAAAGAGTTCGTGGACACGAACGACCTCAAGAGTCTGGAGCTGGTCGTGCGCGTGTTGCGGTTTCTTAAGGCGGTGCCGCCTTAAAAACGTTTTTTAAAAACGTTCGGGTGGAGGCGTCGGGTATCCGACGTCGTCTTCGTACGCGCGCGTCGCGTTTTCACTCAAAAAAAAAAAACAAAGAAACGCAAACGACGAACGCGTCTCTCTTTCGCGTCTCTCTCCGACGTTCGTCACCACTCGTCATCCTCTTCCTCTTCTTCCTCGCCGTCCGCCCCGCCGCTCATCGCGCCGTGCTCTCGGTTCCACTTCTCGTGGAACTCGATGTCCGCCTGCGTCACCGAGGGCCGGACCTGCTTCGACGCGCGCTTGAAGTCCGCCAGCTTGATCGGGCGCATCGCGCTCGGCGACGGGAGCGGCGGAATACCGGCGGAGGGATTTGGGGGCGCGTGCGCGGCGCGGGTGAACAGCTCGCGCAGCGGCGCGCGCGCGGCTTCCTGCGTCAGGTGCTTCATGTCCGACCCCGAGTACCCCTCGGTTTTTAAGCAGATCGTGTCCAGGTCCGAGTCGGACAGCGCGTGCGCGACGGACGCGTCCGCGCGCAATATGTTCGTCACCATCGCGCGACGAGCGGCGGCGCAAGGCAAGGGGATGTACAGCTGCTTCGCCAGCCGCCGGCGCGCGCCGTCGTCCAGCTCCTGCGGGCGGTTCGTCGCGCCGATGAGCAGCATCCGCCCCTCGTCTCCGCCCAGCCCGTCCATCTGCACCAAAAACTCGGTTTTCATCCGCCGCGAGCTCTCGTGCTCGCCGTCGGACTTGCGCGCCGACAGAAGCGAGTCAATCTCGTCCACGAAGATCACCGCCGGCTCGCACGCCGCCGCGACGGCGAAGAGCGCGCGCACCATCTTCTCCCCCTCGCCGATCCACTTGCTCGTCAAGCTGGAGGCGCTGATGGAGAAGAACGTCGCGCCGCACTGCGACGCCACCGCGCGCCCGATGAGGGTCTTGCCCGTGCCCGGCGGGCCGAAAAGCAAAAGCCCGCGCGGCACGGCGCGCGCGCCGCGGAACAGCTCGGGCTTCATCAAAGGCCACACCGCCAGTTCCTGCACGGCGGCTTTCGCGTGCTCCAAGCCCGCGATGGTCTCCCACTGTATTGTCGTGGGCGTCTCGAGGATCTCGGCGACGACGCGGTCCACGATGTCGCGGTCCATCTTCAACAGCGTCTCGGGAATCGGCTCGCCGTTCGGGCTCAGGCGCCGCATGGTCGCCTCGCAGAAAGGAGGCTCGTCCGAAGACGGCTCGCCGGCGCCGCCTTTCCCGTCACTCGAACCCAGGTTCGATCCGGGTTTCTTCGCCGTCTGTCCCCCGCCTTGGCCGCCGCCGGGACCCGCGAACGCCTTGCGCACGTACGGAGGCACGAACCCGTTCCGCGCGATCGCGTCGCCGCGAGGAAAGGCGTCCGCGCCGCCGACGTTCGAGTCGCGCCGCCCACGCGTCGCCGGCGCGACGCCTTTCCTCGCATTCTCGGCATCCAGCCTGTGGCCCGCGCTGACGAACCCCGCGCGGCGCGGAGGCGAAGCGCGAGTTCTCGGCGAGTTCTCGGCGTTCTCGGCGTTCTCGGCGCGCACGCCGCCGCCCCGCCCCGCTCTTCGGTTGACCGTCCTCCGCGGCCCGCCGAGGTTCTTCGGCGCCTCGATCCGCGACGCCGGGTCCACGACGCAGAAGTCGTCGTCGTCGTCGTCGCTCCCGAACGGCTTCTCCCGCGCACGCGCCGTCGCGCCCCAGTCGTGCTTCGCCGCTTTGCGCTCGGAAGTAGGCAGGGAGGCGCGCGGGGGCGAGGCGCGCGCCGGCGGCGCGACCGGCGCGGGCGCCGAGCGCCGGTGGCGCCGCGCCTCGGCGAGATCCGCGTCGGCTTGCTCGATGAACGGGTTGAGCGCCACCGCGTCGGGGGGGTTGAGCCTGACCTGCTTCGAGAGCAGGTCCTTGATCTCCACGATCACGCGCTCGGCGGTGTGCCACTCGCAGGACTCGAACGCGTCCATCTACGCGCGAGAAGGGGGGAGGGCGTCAGGACGCGGATACGAACACAGCTGTCTCGAGACACGTCGTCGAATCGGGGGGTGCCCGCTTTCTTCCGGGCGACGCGCGGGGTCGAAGCGCACCTGCGCCTTGGCCAGCGAAGCGAGCCTCTCCATGGTCGCGCGCGCGTCCGCCATGCCAATCGTCACGCGCGCACGCGCCGCCGAGACTCGAGACGTGCCTCGCGCGTCTCGCTCTGAACGCGGCGCACAACGGAACGACGACCAAGTCGCGCGAAGTCGTGGTTCTGAAATTCGATTTCGAACGCGGGCGGCGAGTGTTGATGACAGGGGACGAACTTTGTGACGATAGACCGATTTCGCTATCATACGGCAAATTTCCTGATTTATAAACCAAAGTCGAGTTTTTGGAAACTTCCGAGTGCTACTGTAGCGCGAAGAGTCGCGACCGATCGCCTTATCGGACGATGAACGGTCGATGGTGGTGCGGTGCCCTTTCGTTCGCGCGCTTTCCTCGTCAAGGGTCGGCGGGCGCGCGGGGCAGTGGAGAGCGCGCTCCCGCCGGCCACGATGATGACCGGCCCGCAAACCGCGGGCCGCGCGAAGCTGATTCAAAGCGGAACTATGGAGGGCCTGGGGCAGGACGTCGCCAGGTACGTCCAGTTCGTCCTGGCGCCAACCGCGCGTCGACGACGCATGTCTAATTCCACGACCTTTCGCGAGGACCTTTTTTTTGTGCGGTGAAGGGTCGCGGAGACGCGGCGAGCGGCGTCGCGCGCCTCCCGAGCGCGTTTTTCGACATCAACGCACACACCGAGCGCGTACTTTCTTTTTCCACCGCCCGCGCGCGTTCCCGCGCTCACCGCCCATCCCCCCGTCCCACCCCCCCGTCCCTCGGGAAAAACACGCGAATCGTGCCATCGTATTTTCCACCCCGCAGCTTCGGGGTCGCGCAGTGGCCGTCGCGCAAGGACGAGGACCGCGCGTGCGTCACCGGCGCCGCGCCCGGGCTGTTCGACGCTGTCGTGCAGCTGTACGACGGGCACGGGGGGAAGCTCGCGGCGCGCCACTGCGTCGCGCACCTCGTGCCGCGCGTCACGGAGGCGTTCTTCAAGCAAAAGGCGTGCCGCGCGTACCGACGCGACGTCGCGTCGTTGGTGAAGGCGACGGCGACTGGCGGGTTCCACCCCGCGTTCGACACAGCTGTGATCACCGCGTTCGAGCAGCTGGACGAGGAGATCAAGCGTTTGGATCCCTCGGGCACGACCGCGGCGGTGCTCTTCTTCAAAAAGAGCGACGACGGCGACGTGCACGTCAAATGCGCGTGGGTCGGGGACTCGCGCGTCGTGCTGGCGCGCGACTTCGACCCGTCGCGGACGATGGACCTGAGCGACGACCACAAGCCCGAATCCGCGTCGGAGGTGGCGCGCATCCGCGATCACTACGAGGCACTGCACGGTGGCGCGAAGTTCAAGTCCAGGGACGAGGTCCTGGAGCACTTCGAGGCGTCGGTGCGCGGCGGCAAAATCGACGGGGGCGAGGGCAAGAAGCCGCTTCCGCCCGGGTTTGGCAAGATTGGCAACCACTCCAACGGGTCCTCGCCGGGGGGCTCGTCCCGGGGGAACTCCAGGCCGCAATCGCGCGGAAACTCGCAGCGGGGAGGCACTTTGAACTCCCGGGGGGGTTCGAGGAACGGCCCGAACCTCGCCGCGCGCGACGGGTTGCCCGCGGTGGAGATGACCCTCGGGCACTCGGAGGCGATGGAGGAGTCGGTGTGGGGCGCGCTCGAGGGTCACGGCGAGGGGGGGGATCCCGGAGCGGTCGAGGTGGTGGTCACCACGAAGGCGCAGAGAGATGCGCGAGGTGCGGTGACGGAGGCGTTCGAAGCTTCGGTATCGATTGAAGACCTGACCGAGCTCCGCGAGATCGCGTCGCGGTCGCCGGGCGCGGGCGAGGGCTCCGCGGCGCGCGGCGACAGCGCCAACGGCACGTCCTCGGTGCCGACGGAGATCGTCGACGGGACCTCCGTCGCGTTCACGAGCGTCGAAATGCGGCGCTCGGTGGACGACGCCATCGTGGCGAGCTTCGGCGAGGAGGACACGTTCGCGAGTGCTTCGAATCAGCTCCCGCCGTCGCGCGATCCGAGCGGCGGAAAACTGGCTCTGCGCGATTCGGAAACGACGAG
>Ga0206682_10004214_pt1 | contig 11862 bp, 2 predicted proteins | sample M240m12015metaG_FD_155444 | JGI IMG/M metagenome (GOLD analysis project Ga0206682, IMG submission 155444) | Ammonia-oxidizing marine archaeal communities from Monterey Bay, California, United States - M2 40m 12015 | ecosystem: Environmental > Aquatic > Marine > Intertidal zone | place: USA... | reverse complement strand
CTTTCGGTAACAATGCAATGGCTGGCTTAATTGCTGGTATTGCCTTGCTAAACAAAAACTTCCGTTCTCAGCTTACAAGCGGTACAGGTGCTCGTGCTGGTGGATTTATCGCCGGTAACGTAGAAGCAACTGTCTTAGGTCGATTTACAACTCAACTATCTGGTGAAGTCGCTGCTCTCGAAAAGATTGCTGGTCGTTCTTCAGGTCGAGTAAGTGATGTTAACGCTGCACTAACAAACCTAGCTGAACGTGTAGGTCAATCCGCAAGAGATACGATTTCTCGCTTCAACGATGAAATTCGTGAAACAGGAATGGTTACAGCTGCTACAGAACAAGAGATGCGTGATCTAGCGCAGTCTATGAACGGTTCTGCCCGTGCTGCTATTCTTGCTGAAATCGAATTCCGTAAATCGGGATTAACTCAAGAACAAGCTGCTCGTAAAGCTGGTGGTGCTACTGCACGTCTAGTTGCTGAAGAAACACGTTTAAAGGCAATTAGAGAAAGTCAAGCAAAAGCCACAGGCCGAGTCCGTGAAAGCTTCGTAAGCGGTGGACAACAAATCGGTGGTGCCTTAGGTGCTACAGGTGGTTTCCTAGCTGGTCAACAATTTATCGATTACCTCGAAAAGAATGTTGGCGAACTTTCAGGATGGCAAGAAGCTGGTATCACTATTGCTGCTAGCTTTGGTGGTCAAGCACTTGGTTCCGCTCTAGGTTCCGGTGTTGGCGCTGCTGCTGGTTTTGCTTTTGGTGGACTTATTGCTAAAGGTATTGCTGCTGCTGGTGCTGCTATCGCTGCTATTGGTAGTGGTATTGCTGTTGCATTTAGAGCTTCTACTGCTGCTTTTGCTGCTGTAGGCGCTGCTATTGGTGCTGCTTTTAGAGGTTCACTAGTATTTACAGGAATCTCTTCTGTTATTGGTACAGCTCTCGCTAGCGCATTTGCTATCGCTGTAGGTGGTATTTCACTCCCTGCACTAGCTATTGGTGCTCTTGTAGTTGGTGGAGTAAGTCTAGCTTACTATTTCCGTGACGCTATTGTGGAAGCTTTCAAAATTGCTAAAACTAAAGTAACAGATTTCTTTACAGGCATATTCGGAGATTCTTCTGAAAAGTCTCAAGTAAATGGTGGAGCACGTCGTCGTGCTTCTCGTAACTTTGCTACAGGCGGTAAAGTATCAGGTGCCGGAACAGGTACTTCTGACTCTATCCCTGCAAACCTTTCAAATGGTGAATTTGTAGTTAACGCTGCTGCTACTAAGAAACACGCTGGTTTACTTGCTCGTCTTAATGGCGGCATGAATCCAGGTGGTGATGGTAAAGGCGGTTATGCTGGTGGTGGCCTTGTAGGCGACGAAACAGCTGTGCTTAAACACCTTCGTAAATTTGAAGGTTATGTACCTCATATCTATACAGATACAGAAGGCTTTGCTACTATTGGTATCGGTCACTTACTTACTGATTCAGATATTAGTAGCGGACGATTCTTTGATCCTAAAGATCCTCTTACTGAAGAATACAAGAAAATGTCCAAGAAAGATCTTGGCAAACTTTTCCACGCTAATGGACTAGGTTCTCAATATCGTAAACCTTCAGTTCAACTAAGTGACGGTGAAGCTAACTCTATGGCTCTTGCTGATTATGGCAGAAACCTTGGACACCTCCTCAGTAAAGATGTATTCCGTGAAGCTTATGCTAAGGCTCCATTTTATGCTCAAGGCGTATTAGGTGATCTAGCATTTAATCTAGGTTCAAACTTAGACAAAAGCTTCCCTGGATTTACAAGAGGAATGGCTGCAGGAGACTACCCACACGCTGCTGGTCAGCTTCGTGATTCACGTTACTACTACCAAACTGGTCGTCGTGCAATCGCTAACGTTAATCAACTAGGCCAAGGTGAAGTAGACCCTGTAGGTATTAAACGTCAATCACGAGTTTCAAATTTATTTGGATACGCTCTAAATAGCGGTTACTCTAAAAACTTAATGAAGGCTCTAGCCCTTGATGAAAATCAAGGTGGTCTATTCCAAGCTTCTAATCCAGGAAATCTAATTTCAGATGTCCTAGCGAAAACTCTAGGAACTTCTTCCCGACTTGCTCTTGAAACTGCTGGTTATATGAAGCCTAAGACTAAAGCAGAATCTAAACCAGAAGAACAAGGATTCTTCTCTCGTTTAGGTTCATTCTTTGCTGATACTAATCGTATGATGATGCCTATGGGCTTCGCTACTGGTGGTTCAGTTAACGGACCTGGTACAGGGACTTCTGACTCCATCCCAGCTCGCTTATCAAATGGCGAATTCGTAGTTAACGCTAAAGCTACCCAACAAAACCGTGCCTTGCTTGAACAAATTAACTCAGGCGCTGTCATGGGCTTTAAAGATGGTGGTCCTGTTGGACGACAAGGTCGAGTTCTTGGTGGTCTAAACCGTCAAGGCTTTGACACCACTAATATGGAAAAGATCAATGATGATCAACTTACACAACTAGTAGAATTTTCTCAAGTTCTTAAAAGTGTAGATGATCGCATTGAAGCTCAACGTGTAAACAACATGGACATTGCTGCTGCTGATTTAGCTCTTCAACAAAGAATTGAAGAAAAGATTGGTGGTATTCTTAACCAAAATGATCCTACCGCTCCTAAACCTCCAGAAGAACCTGATCCAGGTGTTACTGATCCTCTGGGCGCTATCGGACTCGGTGGAGACAGAAAAGATAAAGGTTCTATAGGAATAGGTGCTAAGGCTGCTAATATTAAAGATGACGAAGTTATTAGTAAATTTGAATCAGTCTATAGTACTATTGATAAGCTAGCTGAAGGTTCAGCTGTAAGCCAACAAGACAGCTTTAAGGCTGTTGGTGATGGTCTTATGGGCCTACTTGGTGAAAACGCTAAGTACTCTGAAAGCTCATTTAAAGCACAGCAAGCACTATCTATTGGTCAAGCTATGATGAACACCGGTACTGCCGTAACTGCAGCCTTAGCTCAGGGTGGCCCTTTTGCGGGTCCTGCTCTTGCTGCTATTGCTCTTGCTTCCGGTATGGCTCAGGTTTCAGCTATTAAAGCTCAAAAATTCCAAAAGCCAGCCTTTGCTAACGGTGGTTATGTAAGTGGTCCAGGTACAGGAAGATCAGATAGCATCTCAGCTTCACTTTCAAATGGTGAATTTGTAATGAACCAAAAAGCTACATCTGCTAATCGTCAGACTCTAGAAGCAATGAACAGCGGTCAATCCGTACAACAAGGTGGTGGTTATATAGCTGCTCAAACAGTTCAAGTCGAAGTTGGACTTGGAAGAAACTCACAAGCTACTGCGGATGCTGCAGGAAGCTCTGTAATTAATGCAATCAATCAAGGAAATGCCGACGGTCGTAGATCACGACGTCGAGCTCGTTAAGGAAATAAGTTATGGCAAATTTAGTCTTACAAGATGACCTACTACGTTTCGAAGCCATTACAATGGACTATGTAGTAGACCGCGATATTATTCGCTCTCAATCTGGTGTTCTTAGATTTAATTCGAATACTTCTTCTCGACGAGTCGTACGTTGTACACTAATTGCATTAGGCCGTGCGGGTGCTGGCCCTGACTTTAACACAACCTCCGTAGAAAAAGATTATCTACGGGGTGTTGTGCAGGCAGCATATTACAACAATGATTCGATTGAGTTTACACTTCCTCCTGAAGTTCAACAGTATACAGGTACTCATTCGGGCAATGACATCAATCTACAAGCAGACGCTGTCGCAGGTAGTAACGTTGTCACTGTTCGTTTGGGAACCAGTACAACTGTTCGTCCAGCTTCAACTGCCCTTGTTCAAGGTGAATTCGTAACCTTTGGCAATAACTCTACTCAGTATGTAATTAACTCTTATACTCCTGGTAATGGTCAACTAGTTGTTCATCCAGTTCTCAGAGATAATTTAACAGCTTCTGATGTAGTAAACTACAAAGATTTAACTTTCCGTGGTCATATTACAAGTGCTAACTTAAAAGAAACGTTTGTTGCAGGTAATAACAACGTCTTAAAAATGGACTTAGTAGTAGAAGAAATTATATAGGATAACATTATGATTACAATTACATTTGCAAGCCTTGAGCTGTCTAGTACAGTTACAAGGTATACCGTTATTGATGGCGGTTTCCCGCTTAATTATGACGGTAACACATACCTCAATGATGGCTTGGTAGTTGCACTCGACAAAACAGTGATTTCAGCTGAACTCGCTAATGTTACACAGAATATCACATTGTTCTTAGATAACGATGTCAAGAATGCAATTCAAACTGACACATACCGTAATAGACGCGCAAAAATATTTAAAGGTGAATGGAATCCCTCAACCTCTTCTTTATCCTCAGTTCGTAGTATCTATGAAGGTCTAATAGACACTCACAATACTCCAACTGCTGATGGTACTGTTGAGTTTATTATTTCGTCCCTTATCTCACCGCTACGCAGACCATCAGATAATATTTCGCTTCAAGTTCTTCATAATCAAAGACTTGAAGACGGGGTGTACGGTGCTGCTAACACTAACACAATCGACACATTCCTTCGTAATGCCGGTCAAAGCTTCCAAGACTTTACTCTCGGTGCTTCCGAATATCGTGAAGCTGTTACAAAACCAATGTATATGAAAGTTCGTAAGAACATGTTTGGCAATCACAAACGTAAGTATATTGGTGAAGAACTTGTCTCTGCTGAAATTCAAGAAACTCCAGGTTCTCAGTTAGAGAATCCAGCATCTTATCAACCAGCCCGTGTTTATGGTATTTCAGGTGTTAACGCTGCTATTTTAGCTGCTTGGAATCATGATCCTGCTTCTGATTTTGCTCAAACTAAAGCTGAATATGGTACTAACTGGAGAGGATTTCAAGATACAGAAGCTTCTAACGCTATTCGTCCAGATACTCGTTTTGGCACTATTGTTTATTTAGTTCATGCTGGTGAAGTAGATAGTCTTAATATTTATTTTGATGGACTTAATGGTAATGTACAATCTCGTTCACTTTCGATTAATACAGGGTCTACTTCTAAACGTTATTTAAAAGATGAATACAAAGACGAAAATAATGTAACGCGAAATAATAATTATGCTGCTGTAGAAGTTCTTTGGGGAAGCAATAACCAATATCCTCCTACTTCTTGGATTAATACTTCTAATGGTGAAGTCGATTCTAGCTTTCTTGGTATCGGTTATGTTCTTGTAGCTGTTACTTACGAAGCTACTCGTGATGGTGCTGTATCTAGAGGTATTCCTAAAATAGGTTTTCAAGTTAAACAAACTAAATCAGTTGATTTAAGTATTCCAGCTTGGTTAGAAACTACTATCACCTCTGATACAGGATATAGTTACGATAACACCTCTCCTTATTCTACTCCTTCTTTTTACGTAGAAAATATGGCATTTTGGTTTTCAATAAGTAGTAAAAGAGATCTTACAACAGGGCAAAGCTTTAAAAATGCTTTTAACGGAGGATTTTTAAAAATTACTCCTAATGCATCATTTGCTACAGACTTAAATCTTTCTTATGGCCTTGACTCTTCTAATCTTAATGCTTATAACTTTGTTGACGGAGTATCTGATATACAAATTACTCAGGGTAGCAGCTATGGCAAATTTAAAGTAATAAGTGCAAGCAGAAATGCAGCCGGTACAGAATATACTTTATGGCTATCAGGAGATAAGGGAAATAACGGAACTATCGATATTACTCAAACTTTTGATTTTGAAATTGAAGAAACTACTCGTACAGGAAGTATTACCGCTTCAACTAGTCGCATTGCTAACCAACATCCAGCTCGTATTATTCTCGATTATCTAATAGATAAACAAGTTGGACCAGGATTATCTGTTGATGATATTGACTTAAGATCATTCTTACTTTGCCAAGAAAACGCTGCTAAAATACCTCAATATATTAATGGTGTTATGCAAGGACAAGATACTTTTGTTGATTATATCCAGGATATAGCAGATACAGCTAACTTGACTATTTATCAAGAAGGTGATAAAATTAAATGTCGCTTTAGAAAACCTATTCAATCTTCAAATGTAGCCGTTACTTTTAATGAAGATAACTGTTCTGATATGAACCTAATTAACTTCCGTAACGAAGATAAATTTAATGAGTTTATTCTTACAGTTGATTTACAAAAGATATCTAACGTTAAAGCTCCTCGTATTACTGATTTTCCTATTGAAACCCGTGATACTAATTATTTATCTAACGATAATGGTATTCGTAGCATTGGTGATTTTACATCTGAATGGTTAACCCTATTTTATTCTGAAACAGTAGATGCTAATGGTAATACTACTATAGAACTTGATGAATCAGAATCGTCTGAACATAAAGAAAGCTATGAACAATATGCTCGATTCCTTATGGATATTTCTCGTTTTTATGAAGAAATTGAGCTAACAACAACATACAGCATCGCTAAAGACTTTACTATCGGTACAGTATTCGATGTTGAAAATGATCTTTATGGTTTTACAGGAAACAACATTCGTCGTTATGAAGTTGTTGATTATGCTGATAATCATGATGGTACAATTTCACTTGTAGGTCAAAGACATTCAAATGCAATATTTGGATTAGAAGATGATTTTTCAAACAATGTATTTGATACAGGAGAACCTACTGTAGTTGGTTATACAGGTTTTAGTACTGAAATTAATCCTGGACCAGCTCAAAATTTAACTTTTGTTAATATTAAAAACCATGCAAATCCCCCTCGCATGAATCTTCAATTTGATGTTTCTACCACAGGAATAACTACTTCATTTGATATTTATCGTGATAGTAATACAGACGATACTGATGGTCAACAATACGTTGGAACTTTAAATAATGTTTCTGGATTTAATCCAGGTGAAACAGTTACTTTTCAAATTATTGATCCTGAACCTATCGTTCATTATTATCGTGTAGTAGCTCGTAATGGAGAACTTCGTAGCACAACAAGTAAAAGTGCTGAAATTAATGCTACAGGATTTGGTCCACTAGGCACAGTAAACTATTACGCTTCCGGTGCTACTCCTCCTACAACAATTCCGCCTGAGCAACCCTGGGTAAGTCCTGAACAATATGACAGTAATGTTTCATACGATTATATTGTTCGTGGTGTTCGTAATGGAGATGCCTCACAAGCTAGTCTAGATATTAACGGAACTACTTCTCAACAATATTTTGATTATACTGTTAGTGGTTCTGTTACTGATACTGGTTTACTAACTCAAGAAAATCTTGAAATTGAATTCGATTTAACTCACGATACTAGTCAACCTATTCGTAGAATCGCCACTGATTCAAGTCTTGCTGGTGATAATGCTGGTATTGTATTAAGTTCAAGTGATGATACTACAACTTCTACTGCTGGAAATACTACAACTAGATCTTTTGAAGATATCAATTATATTACAGGACTAGATGTAACTGCTACCACTACTGTTTCAGCTGTTTCAACTCAAACAGGTACAACAATGACCGGATCAGTTTTCGATAACGCTAGTCAGTGGAGTACTAATTCTAGCGCTCCTGGTGGAGCGGGTACCGGTATAAGGACAGCTAGTGGAACAGGTAACTTTGCATCTAATACCAATGCGTTTACCGTTTCTAACCCTAATAGTCTTTATAACATAACAAATGATGCTAGGATTGATGACACAAGGCACTACACAGATACTGGTTATTGGGCAAATACACGTACTCATTTATTAACTTCTGATGTGTCATACGATTTCTCTTCTTCTGCTTATCGTGATCTTTACTCGTACACAGGAAACAGCACATATTCAACTGTATCAAGTCCGAAAGTACTAGCTCTATATAATGATTTTTATAACTTCACCTATAGAAGTGGTTATACTGGATCAAATTCGATCCCACAAAACTGGCGATTTGCTCCTGATAATGTTTACAGAGCAGGTGAGCCTAGTGCTATAGATGATAATCTTGATTCTACATCTCCTACAGGTATTTACGTTTGGCTTGGTTCCGATTTAGGGTTAGATACTACAACACCCTCTAGCAGTCCTATTACAAACTTCAATCAACCTCTTGCAAGAGATACTGCTGGTGGTACTTTTTTACCAACTGAATTTGCCCTTTTAGATACTAACGGAACACCTATCTATGACACCTCCCAGTTAGGAGAAACTATCGGTGGTTTTGACAATAAACTACGGCTTTCAGGGTCATATCTTAATAGTAAGGGTAGATTTTATGGTGCTTGGGATCCAGAGACTACCGCTAGTACTCCTGCTGAAGCAGCGAGTGGTGACAATTTACACGGTATTCTTGGTCTTAGTTGGCAAAAATATTATAACCAAACAAGAGCTAATAGTACCGTTATTGACGCTGTATCTGTTCAATGGGAACAAAATCTAGCTTACAATGACTTATACATCTTAGGAACTATACCTGGTCTTGTTAATGGTACAAAGCATGGTTATCTTACTTTAGAGGTCCTTACTAGTACTAATGGCAATATAGGGATAAATACCCAACAAGTTAACAATGTTCAGTCCAGCATTGTACAACTCAATGGACAGACTTACACTAAAATTCCTTATATGTATTGGAACATGGCCTCCGTTAACCACAGCGGTAGCGGTACAGGGCTTCTCACCTTTACTGTTCGAGAACTAGGTGAAGATTATTCTATTCTTACAAATAATCACCCTACAAGAACTATGAGGCTTTTCGATACAGTATTGCCATCGGGTTCTACCGCTAACTATGGTATTGCTGGCCACGTAAACACTTTTGTAATATTAGCTCCTGGAGATACTTGGGATACCAGACGTACTGTTCCTTCAGATTCAACCTATATATACGATCTTCCTCTAGGAAGAGAGTCTACTATTGATGGTAGTAATATCAGTACTAATTTAGAGATACCTACCATTTATTACGATTGGGCTACTGATTTAAAGACAATTAGATTTAATGATTTTTATAATAAAACTTGGGAAATTGAAAAAGATACTTCACAAAAAATCACACGTCCAACAATAAATTCGTTTGATACCGAAGTAGTATACTTAATGGTAGATTACCATAAGGTGTCTTTAAAAGAAATTGCTAGTTCAACTGAATACGAATTAACTGCTATACCTACTAATGTTACTGCTACTTTAACAGTAGATGGATCTAATACTAGTTTAGAAGGCAGTTCTTTTACTCTTGCTAATGATTATGAAAATATGACTGTAACAGGAACAACTCCAATTGATCCAATAATAGGAACTCTACCTAGCTCTGACTCAAACTTTCCAGTATTATTAGAAGATGCAGATGGTATTGAAGGTTTTGATGTAGAATTTATTTCTTTATCAGGAGGTTATGAAGTTGCTCCTGCTATTACTCGTACAGACCAACCAGCTAATGTAACTGTTAATGTCAATAGCGGTGTTAATTTAGCTGGTTCTTATACAGTTAATCAGCTGGCCCCTAGTGTTCCTTTTGGTTTAACTAGTGGTCTTTTTGGTCTCTACGCTAGTGAAGGTGATCCTGTAAGACTGGGTTCTTTACGCGCTAGCTCTGGTAATCTCCTATACGATTCTAGTGCCGGTACATTGACTCCTACTACAACCAACTCTTCTCATGGTTGGAGAGACGATAATGGTATTGCATATTCTTCATCTCCTATTACTGTTAAGGCAGGAACAGTCTTTACTTCATCTAATAACCCTAGTGCTTACCTAGTAGCAACGAGCCAAACCGTTATTACTGATAAAAAGCAAGCGCTACCAGTTACAGCGTATGGTACGATTGATGACAACGAAGATCCTTGGGCTGCTTACACTCAAGAAGTTTATTTCAGGGTAAGCCGTTCAACTTCTGGTTCTTCTTTTACTTCAGAAATTGTATGGAATGATGAGTCTCTTAAGAGCAATTCCTCAGGTACAATGCCAGCTCCTGCTAATGGGACTATGACATTCTTCTCTCAATTTGTAAATCAAACACAGAATTATGATTACGGTTCGACTTTTGATAATTTTGAAAACAATATTCAATCTATTGTTTGTAATAATAATGTTATTACTATTACACACGACGCTCCTTATACAAAATCTGGTAATACAGGTCGTGGATTTGGTAATTTAATTGTTGTAGACAGTGCAGGCTCTTTTTGGGAATTAAGAGTAGACAATTGGTTTTTTGAAGGTGATAGAGTTTCTACTCCTTCAGGTTATGCAGATTGTGGAGTCCAAATTACTCCTCGTAGATCTGTTGAGCTTACAATTACTCCGAATACTGCTGATGGATGGCAAGGAGGTACTATGTCTCTTACAAATAGGTTTAGTAATGATAGAGTTTACACCCTATCTGCTATTAATACAGGAGCCTCAACTACTCTAGCCTTGTTAACCAGTTATGAATTTACTGTTGGTGGATTTACAAGAACTACTGGTCAAGGTCAAATCTCTTTATCAAATAATTCTGATACCTATTTAGAAGATATTCAAATTGATGTAGAAGGTGAAGTAGAAGAAGTAGGAACTCTTGCTCCTGGTGCTTCGACTTCATTAGATTTAACCGTGTCTCCTATTTCAGCTGATTATCAAATCTTGCTTGGTGCAGGAGCTAAGTTTTCCTTAACTATAGGAGAAGATGTACACCTTCGAGTGCCTGTTTCTGCTAATTTAGATGGAGCGCAATCAGCTACTTTCTTAAAAGATTATTTTGATAATACTATTTTACCTAATAATGCTACATTGACTGCATTAGGAACTACGGCTGTTGTTGTTGATAAAACAATAACCTTTGGCCCATTAGGTGCATTAGGTGAGAATGTCGAACCTGTTTCTTTTTCTATGGAAGGACCAACAAATGCTACGTTATCTTTTAATGCTATTGAAACAGACGGAAGTAATCAAAAAGTTGCTGTTGACGTTACCTATCAAGATAGAGCAGATGATGGTTTTATTCGTAATACTGTAGTAGGAACTCATTTTCCTAATGTAGGAACTGCGGAAGAACAAGTTACCGCTTTAAGATTATTCTTAGATAATAGCTTTGCAAGCTATGTTAGACAAGAAGACGCTTCTAGTACTGATATTAGATCACATACTATTTCTACTAATACTGCTTTGAATATTGCAGGTGACCTTGATTTTAATGTTCGATACGGCAATGGTACAAGTGATTTAGCTATATCTGTTCCTACCTATACAGGACCAACTACTAAGGATTCTCTTCAAATAACCGTAACTACCCCTAATGGTAGATCTACAGGTAATTTGTTTGATGCCACTATGAATTGTAACATGACACAAGACGAAGTAGTTCAAAAGTTATTTGAGATTTTCCAAGGTGAGTATATCGCTAGTGATACACCAGTAAATCAACGTTCCGATGTATTCTTTGAACCTTTAGTAGTAGATGGTAATACTATATCTATAGACGCAGCTTTTGCTGATGAGAACTTACCTCCTGTATCTTCTTCAGATTTCTCTTATACTTCTGGAACTGGTGGTAACGGAAGTGTTCAATTTAACATTTCTAATCAATCGGTTGGTGGCAACTTTATATTTACAGTTATTAATGAACCATATGCTATTAGTAATCCAGGATCGTATGATGACGCTACTCGTGGCGCTATTATTGCACTACTCTAACTAATTAGCAAATAAAAAATTGCTGGGCAACAATTAAAACTGCCCACCCTTTTAACTCAAACAAACCGTACTACAGTACGGGATACAGATCCCATAGGACATATCAAAATGAGAATTTCAAACATTTCTGCATTCGCAGGAGGAGCAGATGACGTAGTCTGTACTCAGCTTGTAAATGGCTCAGCTAGAAACTGGGACATCGACCTTACCGATTCGGAAGGTGG
>Ga0206682_10004211_pt1 | contig 11867 bp, 6 predicted proteins | sample M240m12015metaG_FD_155444 | JGI IMG/M metagenome (GOLD analysis project Ga0206682, IMG submission 155444) | Ammonia-oxidizing marine archaeal communities from Monterey Bay, California, United States - M2 40m 12015 | ecosystem: Environmental > Aquatic > Marine > Intertidal zone | place: USA... | reverse complement strand
GAACTCACCACGGTCCACCTCGTGCTGGAACAGCGGTCGCTTCCTGACGTACACGGAAATGGACCCGTCGCCGGCTTTCGCCTTTGCCGATGTCCGTCGGGGCTTACACTTCCCGGCTGCTCGCCTGTTCCTCCACCGCTGCACCGCCGCGCAAAAGGGCTTGGCGTTCATGCGCCGCGACTCGCGCTTGTCGAACATCTGCCGCGTGTTCTTACCCTCCGGCTTGGCTTCCTCCTTGTTGTCCTTGGTGACGACGACGTTCTCAGCCTGGCCGGGGACGCCGCCGGCCACGGACGGTTTCTTGGGAGCCTTGTCGATTTTAGCCTCCTGCTTCTTGGCAGCCGCGAATGCGTCGTGCGCGTCGATCATGGCGCCGGTGACCTTGCCGTTGGCGGCCGCGACGAAGGGCGCGGGTGGCTTGGGCTTGGACCCAGTCTCCGTCTCAGCCTTGGCAGCCTGCTCCTGGAGTCGCAGGAACTCGTCGTATCCGATGACGGGTTTCTGCGGCTGGTGATCCGCCTTGACCGGGTTGGGGTTGTCGTTTTGCGCACCCCTGCTAGCCTTGGGGGACTCAGCCACGGGGGTCTTCTTCTGCTTGGACGCCGTGGGGGTGGGTGACGTTACCGCCTGGACGTGCTTCTGGACAATCTTCTGGACCATCTCCTGGGGCGGACCCTTCGACGACTTGGGCTTGGCGCTCAGCGGCCGTTTCTTGGGGGGCTCCGACAGCTTCGTTCGCGCGGGCTTGACAACCGGGGCGGGGGCGGGCTCAGCCACGGGCGCGGGCACCGGCGCCGGGGCATCCTCCATCACGGTATCACCCCTGATGACCGCAGCCTGCTCGGCGAATCCGGCGAGCATCTGCGCCACGGCGGGGTCCGGCGTGGGCGTCGGCGGCGGCCTCTTCTCCGGCTCCGCGGGCGCGGGCTCGACCACGTGGACTGGGAAGTCCTCCGCGGAGTGGAACTCGTCCGTGGTGGCGGGTGACGGCGACTGGGCCTCGTCCAGACGCTTCTGGATGTCCTCGGAGACCGGGAGCTTGATGGACGCTGGGGAGGGAGCGGGCGCGGGGTCCGCCGCCTTTGCCTTTCTCTTTTCAGCCGCGGCGGCTTCGCGCTTCATCGCGGCCTCCGCCGCGGCAGCCTCCTTCGCAGCCTTCTCCGCCTTTTCTTTCGCGGCGCGCTCCTCCACCATGCGCTTCTTGAACCCGGGGACGGCATTCGCGGCGTAAGGGTCTTTCTTGGGCTTCCCCTTGAGCGCCATCTTGTCCTTATCGGCCGCCTTGGCTTCGTGTTTCGCGATTGTCTTCTCGGCGGCGGCGACGACGGACCCCATCGACCCCTTCTTCTCCTTGGCCGCCTCTCCTTTCGCCTGTTTCTTTGCCGGGCCCGCGGGTTTTGCCGCCGTGACAGGTCGGCCGGGCGCCCCCCACACCTCGGGATCTGGCGAGTTGGAGCTCATCGCCACCGGCTCCGGGATGTCTTCGCCGCGGGCTCGAGCCAGGATAACCTCGGGCGCTGGCGGCTCCTTGCCGAGGGCGTGAGCCTCCTCCTCCGCGCGCTTGATGAGTAGCTCCTGCTCCCAGGGCATGAGTCTACCGGTGGGGGTGCCGGGCTCCGCCGGGGGTGAGTCATTACCCCGCGAGGATGACTCCTTCTTGTCGCCGTGTTCGCCCCTTCGCTCCTTGTTGGGCTGATTGCTCTGGTTGTTCACGTTGACAGTCTCGCCCCACTGCCGCCGTTGCCGTGGCTTATCGGCCGCCTTGGCCTTGACCGGCTCGGCGGCGGACGGGGGTTTGAGCGCCACCTCCTCCACGACGGGCGCGGGGCCCTCGTTCGTTTCCCACCACGCGGCAGCCTCGTCGGGAGCCGACCCGGCGGGCGGCTTTGGCAACGGGTCGCTCTCGAGGCCCCTGACGGGCGCGCGAACCGCGGCGGAGGCCTCGCGCTCCGCAGCCTTGCGCTGCGCCCGGAGCTCGGTGGCGCGCTGCAGCGCCTGTTTACGCTTCTGCGCCCAGTCCGCGGCGGCGTCGGATGCCTGCGAACGGGGGATCAACATGGGGTTCAATGGGTCAACGGATGGGTCGGCGCGCGTGTGAGAAACAAAGTCGGCATATCGCCTCGGGAGAGGGGGACGAAACATCGCGCTCGGCGGTGAGATGGGTTGAGACGCGGGGGTCCGGGATCGGGTCCCGGGCGCCGTTCGACCGTCGATCCGGACACCGTGACCCATGGATACGACCGTGGACGCCCCAGGGGCCGACGGGGACCCGTCCCCCGGCCCCCGCGTCGCCCCGACGCCGAGGCGTCGGCAAAACATGTCACGAGGGAAGCCGCGCATGAGCCACAAAGAGCCGTGCGGCTCGAGGCGGGCGTGGGGGGACGACGATGCAGGCGAAGGACGAGTATCGCGCGTGGCGCTCACCTTGCGCGCCTTCTGCTGCGTGCGGACTTCCGTCGGAGCGCTCACGGCCTCGGTCAACGCGGCCGGCGCCATGGTCCCGTCGTCGATGGGCCACGCGCTCAGTTGTGGCGCGCCGTATCGGGTCGACCCCTTTCGGACTCAACGGGACGGACAGGACGATGATTTTGGACGGAGCCTCGAAGAACCAATGGGGGCTTTTTCCTGGCCGAGGGCGCCAGTGAGAGGGCGCGCTCTCACGCGCTCATGGCGTCGATCCGGGCGCGGGGGCGGACGCTATCCCGCGTACACGATGCGTGGGCCCTATCGCGATCGACCTCGGGATCGAGAGGCTTCGTCACGGGATCGAGCATCGCGTCAGAATGTCAGATGGAACGGGGAATCCATGGAAAAGGTATCCGACGTGGAGTCGCCGACATCATCGCCAGCACGTCCCGATCGATGCACTCCGCGCACGACGAGTGGCGCGCGTGGACCGCCGCCGTGACCCAGCGGGACGTGGACCGTGTCCTACGCAGGGTCAACCGGCGCATAGAGACCGGCGTCGTCGCCCTGCCCAAAGGATCGAGATGCCTCGAGGACGACCACTCCTGGATCGAGGCGGACGTGGCGCTGGAGCCCGACTTCACCGCGCCGTGTAAAGTCCACGAGACCACCCACGCGACCCCACGCGGCACGCTGGTGTTCCTCCACGGCTTCGGCGACGACGCGGCACACTGGAGGGAGTTCACCGAGCTGTTAGTGCGGGGAATACCGGGCGGCTTCGACGTCGTCCTCCCCGCGGCGCCGAATCGTAAATTCCAAATCGCCGGCCGCCCCGTCGAAGCCACGGCGTGGTTCGAGCCGAGGATGAAGCACACGCGCGAGGGAGGATGGGACGACGATACGGATACCCCGCGGGATGGATCGCCGTGGACGTGCGGCGGCATCGACGGCGCGGTGGCGTGGACCAGGCGGCTGGTGGACGGCTTGATCGAACAACGGGGAGTCGCGCCGGGGAGCGTCCTCGTCGCGGGGTTCAGCCAGGGCGCGGGGCTGGCGCTGGCGGCGGCGGAGGACCGCACATCGTGGTCGCCCGCGCTGGGGGGGGTACTGTCCCTGCGGGGGTACCTCCCACGCAGGGGGAAATACATCGGAAGGGAGGAGGAGGAGGAGGAGGGTGGGCGATTGGAGGAGTTCGGGAAAGTGTCGGGGGTGAGTCCGGGTGCCAAGCCGCCGCCGGTGCTCATGTGCCACGGGGGCGACGACCAGGTGGCGCCCAGACGGTGGGCGGAGGAGGCCGCGCGCAGGCTCAGGCGGGACAGGGACAGGTATACATCCGATGTACCAGACCCCGGTGCCATGGACGAGGTCGCATCGTGCGGGGAACGGGTGGAGCTGATGGTGTGCGAGGGCGCGACGCATCAGCTCACCACGGATGATCTCTGGCGAGCGCGGTGGTGGATCCGGGGGAAGGTGGAGGAGGCGTCCAAGCGTCTGCCCGGGCACGTGCCAGGGATGCTGCTGTGATACATCTAGATGCGATTGATTGGATTGTGACCTCGTTTGCGACCTATCGTCTTCGTTTCAACGCGTGCCTAGTCGGAGTCGTTTGGTTCTAGTATGGTGTACAGTGGGCTGTTTGGTGTTTTGAGCCCCGATCGCGGTTCACTTCTGGTCCGGGGTGGGCGTCGCGACGGTCTTGTAGCCGGTATAGGCGGCACCCGTTCCCGCGGCGGCGAACGCAGCCTTGGTAGCCACGCCGCCTCCGGCCTGTGCGCGGGGCAATCACGGGGGGTGACGCGGTCAGCGGGGCGGAATGAACACAAAAAGGGTGCCAACTGTGATGAGGGGCGATCTGGGCCGGGCCGGGGGCGCGGGCGTACCTTGGCTATCGTCGCAGCCTTTGGACCAGAGGGCGATGCTTCCGGCGAACATCGCCCGCATAACGGTTCCCGTGTGCAGCTGCGCCATCGAACCGTCTCGAGATACCACCCGTCCGGCTGCGGCTTCGTGTGGCAAAGGCCCCCCCCACTTTCGCGGCAAATAAGAGGCTCTGGTGGTCCCGCGCCACATTCACATTGGAAGGCACACAAGAAGGCACCCTTGGACGCTTCGCACACCATGAGAGCCTCGCTGGCGCCGAACGCGCCGAGGGTAGCCTTATCTCGCGCACAGAGGCGCGCACCGGGCGGGCGCGGCGTCGCCGGAAATCGAGCGGCGCGCATCACCACCCGCGCGTCATCATCACCCATCGACGTGGCCAAAACCGATAACGCCGTGGACGGCGTCGGTTTCTCCGCCGCCGGGATGATCTTCCCGTACCACGTGGGCGCGTGGCAGGTCCTCCGCGAGCGCGGGCTCATGACGCCGGACACCCCCGTCGCCGGCGCGTCCGCCGGCGCGCTCGTCGCCGCCATGCACGCGTGCGGCATAGCCCCGGACGACGGCAACCAAATCTTACTCAACATCCTCCGAGACTGCCGAGAGAACGGCGTCGTCGGGCGCGTCGGGGCGGTGCTGGAACGCGCCCTCCGCGACAACCTCCCGAACGACGCGCACGTACGGTGCGGGGGGGGTAAGCTCCACGTCTCAATCACCGCGCCTTTCCTCATCCCGCTGGACAACGCATTGAACGAAAACAGAAACCAAAACAGAGTCGGGTTCAACCGAGGACCCGTCGCGCTGGACAACGAGATGGTATCAACCTTTGACACACGTGACGATCTCATCGCCGCGCTGCTGTCGTCGTGCCACATCCCGGTATACTGCGGGTGGCCGGCGAGGATGTACCGGGGGAGGTACAGGGTGGACGGGGGATGGACCCGATTGACACCGACGCCGCCGGGGTCGACCAACGCGGTGTCCGTGGCATCCTTTCCCCTCATCGACGCGTGGACGCAGGCGGAGGCGGGTGACGGGACGGCGCGCGGTAACTTCTTCGCGAAGAAGGCGACGTTCTGGGAGGATTGGGGCGAACGGGACGCGCGCGGGTTGCTCATCGCGCCGGACGCGGCGGGCGGGTGCGATTGCCCGCTCGACTACATGGAACTCGGGAAGTGGGCGCTTCTTCCCCAGGACGACGAGACGCTGGAGGAGCTGGTGCGAATGGGTCGGAGGGACGCGGAGAGGTGGGCGGAGTGTACCGGGCGTGGCGACGCCGTCGCCGTCGCGGACGCGGACGATGCCGTGAGAGCCGCGTGATGTGAAGACCCTCGGATGAACGCGAAGATACGTAGAGTTTGGCGTTGGATTTATCTATTTGTTCGAAGTCACGAACGGCGGGTGGCCGTCCAACGCGTCCAGCGCTGACATCTCGTCGCCATCCAGCGTCCACCCCGCCACGTCCAGGTTCTCCACGATCCTACCGCGCTTACTGGACCGCGGTATCACCACCTGTCCGTGCTGAATCGCCCACCGGAGCACGACCTGCGCCGGGCTCTTTCCTTTCATCCTGGCGATTTTCTTAACCTCCGCGTGCGACAACACCGGGTTCTGTCTGTGACCCCGCATCAGCCACTGGCTGCCCAACGAGCTGTACGCCTCGTACTGCCACCCTTTACTCTCGCACAAATGCCTAGCCTCCTTGTCCTGGGAGAAGAGGTCGCTGTTTCGTTGAACCACCGCCGGTTGGACCCGCGCCCATTCGCCGAGCTCCCGCAACTCGCCCGCGTCAAAGTTACTCACCCCGATGCTTCGAACCTTCCCCGCGCGTTGAAGCGTCTCGAGCGCCCTCCAGCTATCCCTCCACGTTCCCTGCGGTTCCTTACCCCCGCACAGGTTACCCCAGCACTTGGGATAGTGCAGCAGGAACAGGTCCAGGTACTCGACGCCGAGGTTCGCGAGGGATGACTGCACCATCTCGGTCGTCCGCTCGGCGCCGAGGTCGCGGGGATGCAGCTTGGACGTGAGGAAGAGCTCCTCGCGCTTCGCGGCTCCCGACGCTAGGAACGCCTTGACCGCGTCGCCCACGAGGTCCTCGCGGTACCATTCTGGGGCCTGCGCGGTGTCTATGAGCCTGTACCCGGCGTGCAGCGCCCATTTCGTGGCTGTCGCGGACAACTCCCCGAGCCCGGCTGTGCCGAACCCGACGAGAGGCATCTTGTGCCCGGAGTTCAACACCGCGTATCCGACCGACCTCGGGTCCATCGACCTCGTCTCGTCCACGTCGATCACCGGGTCATCGCCGCACAGGCCGCAGCTTTCTTTGCACTGCTCGAGCATGAACCCGGGGTTCTTCGCGCACTCCCCGCTCGCCGCCCACCCCGCGCAGTTCTCCGCCAGATCAGCACACGCCATCGCCTTCTCCATGGCCTCTTCCCGGACGATGTCGTGGTCGTGGTGGATGATCTTAAGGGACGAGACCAGCTCCTGCTTCGGAGGGCGAGGCGGCGGCGGCGGCGATGGCGGCGGCGGCTTGTCATCGAACGCCGAGACGTCGAACGGCTTGTCGATGACGGGCTCCAACTCCTCAGCCTCATCCGGCGTCGTTCCATCCGCTTTCGTTTCAGCATCTTCGAAAGATTCTCCGTCGGGGCGATCGAACCCGAACGAGCTCTCCATCTCCTTCAGCGCCCTGTAGTGCAGGTACATGACGCACAACACGCCGAAGAACGCGAAGAGCCTCTTCGCAAACTGCCGCCTCTTCATCCGCTCGGCGCCCCATCGTCCCCTCCTCATCGACTCGTGTTGGGGCGCCCGTACCAGTGACGAACCTCTCAGCTTCCAGAACGACAAATGACAAATCAGATGGGACTTCGTCCCTCGAGTCGTATAACAAGGTCCTGCTAACTCACACCTCGGGCTCCGCGGCATCCATCGGGGCCGCGGCTTGCTCCTCCTCTTTCGCCGCACGCTTCGCCGCTCGTATGCGCTCCAGATTGGCGATTCTGTTCAACCTCGTCTCCTCCTTTAACCTCCGCTTCTCCGCTCCGGCTGCTCGCATGCGAGCAAAAATCTCCTTCTGTTTCTCGGATCTCTCGGCGGGTTCCTCCGCTGTCAACTCGGGCTCGGGCTCGGGCTCGGGCTCGGGCTCGGGCTCGGGCTCGGGCTCGGGCTCGGCCGTCAACTCGGGCTCGGGCTCGGGCTTGGGATAGGGCTTGGGCTCGGGCTTCTTTGCGCCTTGAGGGACGAGGTCCCCGGGGACACCCTGTGGGTACCACCGAGGTCTCTTCGCTGGGGGCTCCCCCCGCGGCTCCCCCGCGTTCCCCACCGTCGCGTCCTTCACCGAATCCCACGCATTCCTCGGCGGCTCCGTCTCCGGCGTCTCCGGCGGCGGCTCCGTCTCCTCGTACCCGCTCCAGTAACTATCTTCATCCACCTCGAATTCCTCGTCGATGCCCCCGTACCCGTCATCGTCCTCGTCCTTCTCCTCGTCGCGGTTGCTTTGCTCGACGTCGCTCGATGACCTGTCCGAAGAGTTCGGCACCACCGAAACCTTAACATCAAAGTCGTCGTCCTCGCCGACACCCTTGGGCCTCCGCATGAACAACACGGTGTCCCGCCCGTCCATCTTCACCCCACGGTACTCGAGCCCTGGCTCGAACACCTCGGGCGGCGGCGGCGCGCCCTCTGTTTGCTCAAACCCGAGCGGGATCCACCGCTTGCGAACCGCGCTCAGCCGCACAGTCTCCGTGACGTCATCCTCCGGATAGTACACGTCGTGTTTCTTCTTCCCGTCGTACCCCTTGACGACCCCGCGGTACCACTTATCGTCGTCTTCCCAGTAAATGTCGAGCGCCTTGCCCACGCATTCATCGCCGGCGGGGTTAGCGGAGGCTCTGGCGGCGATGATTTGATCCGCGTCGTGGGCGGCGGCGTCGGAGTTGAGCGGGTTCATCCCCTCGGGAACCTCGGATGGCCTGAGCCTCGCCGGGAGCAGCATCCATCTCCAACACGCCCGTTGCCTGGCCGCCTCCTTCTCCGCGGCGGCGGCGCGGACGGCTTCGCGTTTGGCGGCGGCTTCTTCCTCGACGCGCCTGCGACTTTCTTCCTCGGCGGCTTTCTGCGCGATTCGCCCCGAGCGTTTCCGGTCGACGGCGTTGAACCTCTCGTCGTCGAGGCGACGCTTCTCGGCGTCCTCGATGGCCTTCTGCGTCGCACGGGCGGCGCGCTCCTCGCGCTCCACCGCGGCGAGATGCGGGGGCAGGTGCGTCTCGGTGAGGTACTCCCACAGCAGGTAGTCCTTGCTGTTGCGCTTGCCCCCCTTGAGCGAATCCGCGAATGCGATCGTCTCCTTTAAACCCACGCACACGGTCCCCCACGCGGGCTGGGCGAACGCGTTAGCCTTCGGCTTCTCCCACCGGTACACCCGCAGGTCACCGACGCACGCGAAGTACTGCCTGTTGTCGGAGTCGCTCCCGATGGGGTCGCCGTGAGCCTCGGGGTGGTGCGTACCCTCCTCCTCGGCTTCGGCGGTGTTGTTGTGCACCGCCATGGCCCTCACCTCCGCGCCGCACTCGCCCTCCGGGTCGTCATCCAGCCGTTCCTCGCTCAAGCAATAGAGGACGTCGAGGCGCTCGCGCGGGTTCAGGTCGAAGAACGTGCGGTTGTTCAGAAACGGGTGCCCGCGAACGTCGTCACTCGGGTCGGGGTAATCGGTTTCGAAGTAGTCGGTATCCTCGGCGATCTCCTCGATCCTTCGCACCAAACGCCGCTCCCAGTCGTCGACGGCGAGTTTGCTCTTGTCCAGCTCCCCCTTTCGGCGGACGGGCGGGTCCAATAGGCGTAGGAGGATCTGTGAGTGGTGTGGAGGGGGAGGGGTCAACACGCGGAAGGAAGGTGCGGTTCGCGGGTGCCGGCTTCTCGGAAATGGTTTTGCACACAAAAGAACCCTAGCGGATCTGGGCCCGCGGGCGTGGCGCTCACCTCCAAGGTCAGGACATGCTTCGCGGGATCGACCAGGGATCGCTCCAGCTGGTCCCCGGTGAACGCCGGGAGCCTCAGCACCGCCCGGAAGGTGTGACAGAACGACGACAGCGCGTAGAACTTCCAGTCCGATCGGTTTCCCAGGACGTGCTCACGCGTCGCCCGGTTGAAGAGGTACTCCTCCAGGCCGAAGACGGAGCTGCCGTCCTCCAGCTTGGGGTAGTGCCGCGACAGGGCATCCTCGCGCTTCGGCGCGGACGCCGGGCCCTTATTGACCTTCTTGGGAGGCATCCCGTGGTGCGGGTGCGTTCCCGCCACAAAAAGTGGCGGTGCAAAGTCAGATCGTCCATTTTGTACGGAGGGCAGTCAGGCCCGAGCAATTAGAATTAAATTATCGAAGGTACCGATTCAAAGCACAGCGCATTGTATAGGATGAGGGATGAGTTACATGTATAGAGCATGTATTTTCGTATGCGTATGGGCAATTAGTATGACGACGGCGTGTTTTCCGCATCGAATATTCGACATCCAATATTCTTAAGATCCCCTTATCTCGCGAGGCAGGCACAACGAGCGGAGAGGGCAACCGGACTGTCGTCCGTGTCGTCCATGAACTCCCGCGGGGCCATTGGACTGGAGAGGATGTCGGCGGGCGTCGCCTCCTTCTCGGGCAGGCATGCACCTTGTGCACCCGCGTTCCGCGAAAGCCGTCGCGGAGCGAGGCGGAATAATTCCCACGTGCGGCCCTGGGTGCGTCACGACGGACGCGCCCGCTTGCTCCGTGCCGTGGAGCCGAACAAGACGGAGGGTACCACGAGCGGTGCCGATGCCATGGTGGCGCTCGTCACGGACGGCCTGGAGACATCGGTAAGGCCCCTGGCTGGCGACGGCAAGAAGTCGGCGCCGCAGACGGCTCTCAGCAAATCAGCGGACGCCGACGGGGAGCCGAGGCTCGTGTGCTTCACGGGCGGCACCGCGTTCAACGGCGTCGTGAACGAGCTGATGACCCTCACGAGCAGGGTCACGCACGTTATCCCGGTGTCCGACGACGGCGGGTCCACGGCGGAGATCGTCCGCGTGCTCGGAGGACCCGCGGTGGGTGACCTCCGATCGCGATGCCTCCGCCTCTCGGACGAGTCCACCACCGAGGCCAGAGCCGTGAAGGAACTCCTCGCGCACCGCCTCCACGCCACCGACTCGAAACTCGCCAAAGAAGAGTGGTACTGCATCCAGGAGGGCGACCACGAGCTCTGGGACGGCATCTCCGAACCCTACGCCGACATCATCAGGTCCTTCCTCGTACACTTCCACACGCAGATCCTCGCCGCTAAGGTTCCCATCAAGTTCGACTTCGTCAACGGGTCCGTCGGCAACTTCTTCTTCGCGGGCGCGCGCATGTTCTTCAGGTCCATGGAGGCTGCCATCTTGCTCTACAGCAGGGTGTCCCGCATACCCACGGAGTCCCTGGTGGTTCCGAACATCGTCCTCGACGACAACGTGAGAGTCGCGCTGGGCGCCACCCTGGAGGACGGGACCACGCTTCGCGGCCAGAACGAAATCTCCCACCCCAGCGCGGACCCCAAGCGGTTCGAAAAGGTAAAGGTCAACACCAAGACGGGCGGGATCGTCCGCGGGCTGGTCACGAAGGGCGGAGACATTCGAAGGCAAGGCAAGGCGCTGGCGGCGAGCTCTGACTTTTGGAAAGAGGTTTGGGAAGCGGGGCAGATCCCGGAGGTTAGCGCGTCGGAGTTTTGGGGGGGTTTACAGCGCTCGCAGGGTGGGTTCGAGCGCGTGAGGGACGCGGTGGCCAGCGGGGACTTTTACAGCGCCGGACAACTGCTCAAGTCGCGGGTCGACGACCTCTCCGTGAGGCCACTCGCCGTCTGGGACATCGACAAGGCCACCACCGGGTACGACTCGCTATCTTCGCCGATCAAAAGAGTTTTCTACCTGTCCACCGAGGACCCGACGTCGGTGTCCGCGGTGTACCCCAAGGTGAACCCCACGATCTTAAGGCAGCTGGGCGAATGCGAAGGGGTGGTGTACGGCATGGGAAGTTTGTACACGTCAATCATCCCGAGTCTCATCCTGGAAGGCGTCGGCGAGGCCATCGCCGCGCGGGCCGGGCCCAAGGTTCTCATCCTCAACGGCGGGCAGGACAGGGAGACCGGGGACATGTCCGCGGCGGGGGTGGTGATGGCCGTGGTGAACGCGCTGAACCGCGCGGAGGACCCGGATCCGTCCAGGCGATGCAAATTCGCCGTCTGCGATTACATCACCGACGTCGTCGCGCCAGTCGACGGGGGGATCCCGCTGGATTTGGAGGAGCTCGAGGCGCTGGGTGTGAAACGCGTGATCCAGGTGGACGCGAGGAGGCAGGATATCCACGGCGCTGAGTACGACGTGGCGGAGCTCATCGACGCCCTGAAGCAGTGCGTCACCGCGTGAGAGGGATGTATCGGAGAGGCAAGACGCTTGTTTGACAATATTTATGTTTGACAATGGCAAGAAACAAATTTAACGGGGGACTCTTCGACCGAGGCGCTTCGATCCTTTCGTTCACGCGACGTTCGCGAACTCGATGAAGTCGCACTCCCCGT
>Ga0206682_10004207_pt1 | contig 11877 bp, 7 predicted proteins | sample M240m12015metaG_FD_155444 | JGI IMG/M metagenome (GOLD analysis project Ga0206682, IMG submission 155444) | Ammonia-oxidizing marine archaeal communities from Monterey Bay, California, United States - M2 40m 12015 | ecosystem: Environmental > Aquatic > Marine > Intertidal zone | place: USA... | reverse complement strand
CATGTGGTTTAGTCTTAAGTCTTAAGACTATAGGGGGGAGAGAGAGCATCTCCAGTCGTGTGCAATCATGCCCCTATGTGATTTGTAGCACCTACCCCGCCGGTAAGCACTGTCCTCTCGCTGAGACAAAAAAAGAATAGGATGCCCGTTTTATATCCCGTCGGGCCAACGGCAATTCATCATTTTATCACCTCCTATGATGGAGCGTCAAGTACGCTCGGACTCTTCATTCGGTACGCTGTATTAGAAGATACTTAGTCCAGTAGTAGGGCAAAATCCTCAGCCGTGAAAGGCGTTTTGCCGTATCTTGGCAGTGTTCCTCTAAACAACATGTGCATAACGCCGCTTTCATGCAGGTCTGGGCTACATGGATTCCAATAGGTCAAAGGGACATGTTTTGCCCAATGACCCCCAGTATTCCATGTTCTTTTCGGTCCAGCCCAAGCATTACACGCTTGGCATACTTCATCTATCGTTTTGTATTTATTACTCATGTTAGTTACCTCCTGTTGGAGTAGGGGCACAAGTTGTTATCGCTGTTGCCGTGCGCTCAGCGTGTGGTTCTCACAGTTGGTTTTACTACCCGTCGTGGCGGGGATTTATGGGGGGGGGTATTTCATTTACAATCAGTTGCTAGGGTAGAGACCGAAACCAGTGCGTCCACCTAATTGACTAGGGAACACATGGCGTTCTAAGTTACGAACCTCTTCCATCAAGCCAAAGTCAAAGTCATCGGCTGTGGGTGCCAAGTCGCTTATCCATCTTAGCATTCGGGTGTCGGGCATTAGTCCAGTGTCATGTATCATGTGATACACAGAAGCGCAAATTGCTTCACTGGCTTTCGTCATGCTTCGGCGTGCGGCTTTACTTGTAGCCGCATCCGTTATCTCATCTAGCAATGCAATGTGTGCGCGCAGTAGCGTAGCATACAATTGCATAATTATCTGTTCTTGTTTGTTCATGTTATTATACCTCCTGTATGGAGTAGGAATGCTACTTTCGTAGCGGGAGTAGGAAAGGGTGCGTGTTGATACCCCAGTCGCCACTGGGTTGCACTATTTGGACAGGAGCACGGCCTGCTGTGTGGGTCTCACACTGGTTGTTGGGTTTTACCCGACCCGATTTTTAGTGGGTCTTATTGGTTGCCTTTCGGCGGGTCAATGTCTATTGCTAGACACGGTGCTTGCTAGCACAGGAGAACGAATGCTCATTCAGTCGTGGTAGTAGTGGGCGCTCCACTCTTCCGAATAGTCGTACACTTCGCCTTGGTCGTCATACATCAACATTGGGTCAATGTAGAGGTCTTCGTCGTCTAGGTGGGCAGTGCGTGGGTCATACTCGCCTGCCATCAACTCGACCATGTGCTCAGTGTTGTTCACTGGGTCAAGGGTCGCACCCCAAGCATCCTCATGGGGGAGGTGATACATTGTACCGTTGGGCCGTATTCCTTGATGCGTTACCGCATCGTAGCCGTGATACTGAGTGCATGGTTTGTAACCGTCGATTGTCAAGTCATACCAAATGTCGTTGATTGCCTCGTTGAGGTTCTCGTCGTCCCAGTTGTAGTGGGCACTGGCAGGTCGCCCTACTGTGATACCACATGAGTCACCGGTTGCCGGTGCTTTGACTGGCACTTTGATGACTCGTCGCTTATTGGACTTCGACTTACCCGTAGACGGGTAGAGGGAGGAGTAGGTGCGCCAGTCATAGGAGACTGTTGCTGTATCCTCACTGCCCTCGATGTCTCGGTGGGTGATTGACCCATTCGGTGTGATTTTATACTCACGGCCTATGAAACAAGACCATGCCGATTTCAACTGAGACTTCTTGTCTTCGAGTGTTCCCATGGCCGCTTCGAGGTGGTCCATGGTTGATGCGATTACTACTGGCCCATTGTTCGGGTGGTCGAGGCGACCTGCCGCTAGTGGATTGCCGCCGTTTGTCCAGAACTTGAGTGTCCCCGTAGGGTCACGGCTGTCTGTCCATATGAGTGACATGCTACCTTGACAGTGCTCTACTACCTTTTCAATGCCTCCTATCTCTAGGCAGGCCGCAACTGCTTGGCTATCGACTGGACCTGTAGGCTTAATACCTAGTGCAGTCCATACTTCATCGTGGTTATGCACCACTCCGTTATGCACCATAGTCACGAACTTTTGAGGGCCGTGGTGTGGGTGTGCATTGTCGGCGTTGTTCTTGCCGTGCGTTGCGTAGCGTGTGTGTAGGAAAGCCGACACAGTGTGACGACCGATGAGGTGCTTGACCTTGCGTGCTAGAGCAGTGGATGATTCCGGTGCCTTGAAAACACGGGTTGCCCCTGTCTTTCGGTCGGTCCACGCCATGCCTGCCGCTTGTCCACCACGGGAGGATAGACCACGCCACAAACTAGCCAACTTGGCTTTTTGCTTGAAACGCTTTGCGCCTGCATGTATTGCCCCAATGCCGCATCCTACTAGCAGTGCCACTGCACCGATTGCCGGTGCTGTGATAAGTAGGCCCAATGCCACTGATGCCAAAGCACCTGTGTGGTATGATACCTCCGTGTCGCAGTAGTCGCAGTGTGCATCGCCCCATGAGTCGGGTGTGACCCATGAGTCGCATTCGTCGCAACAGTATTGCTCACCGGATTCTAGGCCGGATAGTGATGAGTAAGCAGGAGAATCCCCTACGCACTCTTCATGCACACACTGGTTGCTGTTGCACTTAGGACATGCTCGGATGAGTGTGCCACCACGGAGTACGATTGCTCGCTTTTCGTAGTAGTCACGGGTTACATCGTCTTTTGCATAGTCAAGGAAGGCCCACAGACCATCACGAGTTACCTCGTATGATTGAATCGCATTGAAGTCAATTACATTTGCACATCTCATAGTGAAGTCATACATCAATTGAATCCAGTTGCGAATCTTGGTCGGATTGACTGTGCCTTGGTGCTGTCTGTATTCGACTGTACCAAAGTTGCGTCGCACTAGACTACCTGTGTTACAGTGGTAGTAGCGGCCATGGTCGGTGTTGTATTCATACATCTCTCGATGTAAGTCGTCACCTTCGGTAATACCTATGGTGTAAATCATGTATCCCTGTGACAAATCACTTTCATCTACCGGCTCAGCAATTTGATTCGGTAGTGCTTCGGTAATATCCATAGTGTGATGTGATAGTCGCTTATGTTCTACGAACTGGTTGTTTGGATACTTTCGTAGCATGTGAACTGCTTCTTGGCAGTATTGCCCGCTGTGTCTCGAATCCGAGACAAATTGGTTAAACACTGGTGTGAAGTAGGCATATGCCCATGCACACCGACCTGCAATTGCCTTGGCTTCATCGAGGGTAATTTGGCCCTCGTCACCAAAGCGTGCATCAGGGTCTCTCAAGCCCACATGGATATGTAGTCCACATGACCTGTCGATTTTCGTGATGTATCGCAACGCTTGAACCACATGTGCAATCCATCCATGGTGTTGCCCATCCATGAGTGGGTGGCTTACTACTTCTAGGCCACCGGCGTTCAATGAACCGTCGGTGGTGACTTTGGTGTAGTAACTGGTGTTACCTTGAGACCACCCTTCGGGTTGAATCTCGTAATACCTTTGAATGTAGTGAAGAGGCATGGCCTTTCGGGCTTCCTCTCTACGCTTTTGCCTGCTAGCCATTACATTAGTTTTTAACTTTCTGTAATTGCCCCAGTACTTCTCAAAGGCTTTGTTTCCAAGTCTTTGGCGTTCTGTTGCCAAGTAGTTCGCAATGCTGTGATTACTAGCGTGTTCGGCTCGGTGGTTTCTTAATGCCTCCACCTCGATGCCTATACGCATTCTTTGCATTCGTTCTCTTCTGTTCTGCACTGCGGATACTACCACGGCGAACATGAGTATTGCTACCCATGCCATGCCGAATAGTAGTCCGAAGATGCTTTCGCTCGCTCCGTTATCTATACTATTGTACATATTTTTTTCCTCCAATTGGGGTTGTTGGCTCTTTGCCTAAGTGCCGCCTGCCTCTCTTTTTTCTGTCTCTTTCAACAGGAGATGTCATTTGCATTTGCATCTATCTCTTCGTAGCGGGAGAGTCCCCTACTACTTTGGTCTTGACTGGTTCCGTATCTATCGGAGTCTATCTATCTACCAGTCGGGTAGGCTCTACAGCCTGTGAATCTGGAGTGGGTGGGGTATCAACGCCTACCGGTGCTTTGGCGCATCGGTGTCGGCTCAAGGCCATCGGCTACTCCCCACCCGTTATCCGCTCGGAAGCGGAGTGTTCTACAGGAGAGAAAGCGCCAAGGGAGGTGTTCGGTCGGCAACTCAATCCGGCCTATCAAGAGTGTTTCCGCCCTTGGCTATACTGCATCATATCCGAGTCGCACATGCCCAAGTAATTGGGTCACTGTCCTTGATGCAACTATAATGAGCGTTTCGTCTAAAAGCGCATTTCGTCACGGACCACCTCGGAGGTGTAGAAGAATCGTAGGCCGAAGCCATTGTTCGTAGTTCGCCTCACGGCTTGCCACATTACGCTCATTAAGTTGCTTCAAATTATCGGAGTCCTATGGCCGAAGCCAAGTCGAGAGGATTGTCCTTCATCTGATGCCATGCTGTCTTAAACCCCCTTTCGGATATACAGACCAATTGTTCACTTCGGACATATGTGCCTTGAAATTATGTGTTGCTCCGTAAGAAGTAACACACTTCCCGCCACGGCTCAAGTGAAGTCTGGTCGCCCAAGTGAGATAGGTCGGCTATCTCATCACTGTATTGCTTGTTCGGTTCTTAGGGCGACTTTCGCCTTGCCTAAGAGTAAGAGAAACCGGACTTATCCGGCTTCGACTGCCAACTGGATGCCTACGCCGGCTTCCGCCGTCAAGTCAAAGGGTAATTGACTTGAATCCATAATATGTGTCCCGCTTTGCTTCTACTAATCTGGAGTAAAAGTCGGGTTTTGAAGTCCCTCCAATGTCCCGCTTAAACCCGATGTTTTGGGTTTTTAGCAGGCTCTTGAAAGTCTGTGTGCATGTGTTTTAGGTTAGGTGACTCGATGGCCGTTTATGACCGGTCAAGCATCCCCGTCCACTGAATCCCGTAGGGAGTGGGTGTGGGTTCAATTCATCTTCGGCTCATCAAACAGTTCGAGACTGTTCGAGGCAAATAGAACATATCCCCCCACCCCTTAAACCTGTCGGCAAAAAAAAGAGGCCACTGAGAGCCTGCACCTATCATAATCGGGTTCGATTTGTCGGCCTGCCACATGACCGGACAACAGACAAAAACCCCCAAAACAGCCGAAAAAAGCACATTTGGCGATTGAGAGGGGTCGGCGGTCTCGCAGTCCCCCGTTTAGGGACATCAGGACTTACGATTTACGGCCACCAAAACCGGAGCGAAAATATCCGACTTTCGGATTCAAGAAAAAGTGCGAAAAAACCGAAAAAAGCAAGAAAACGAAGACTTGATAAGGTCAAGCCGACAGCGCCGACCATGAGCGGAAAGCATCGAAAACCGGCGAATATTTGGACTTTTCACATATTGAAAATCTCTCTCCCAAGAGCCCCCTCGGTCACGAGTTCCTTCCTAAGACTATAGACTATATAACTACAGGGGTTGGTTGCCGAGTAACTCTCCCCAATAGCGTTTTCATTTCTAAAAGACCCCCACCGATGGGGCGCTAGCGTAGCGACCCCCAAGGTCTCAGTCGTCCACCCAGACGGAAAAAACGCAACGCCTACTTGATATACCACCACTCCATGCGATAACCATGACCCGACAAGTCAAACGCCTAATGAAGCACTACGGAATAGATGAAGCGAAGCCCAAGGCATCGAAGCAACTAATCAAGAGAATTGAGAACGACATGACCCGATATGTGGCACAGGCTGAACAAGCCATTGAGGAGCGAGTGACACTTGACCCAAGGAACATAGTCGTAGATAAGAGAGAAAAGAAGTATGTAGGCGACCGAATAATCACCGGTCAATCATCACTTAGTGGCATGTCATGGGGTCGCGCAACCGGCCCAGTCAAGAAGTCCGGAGCGAACAAGCGAAGCGGAGGAGGCAAAGAACACGGCGAGTGCATGGGTGCTTCATCCCGTCGAATTATCGAGACTGTGCCGGTGTATCAAGTCGAACCGACATTCAAGAAAGTGCGAGCCGGTAACAAGTTGAACACCCAACTAAAGCACATTGTAGAAGCCTACACAGCCCTTCTTGACTTAGTGAAGTAGATAGGTGGCACAGCAAGGGATGCCGGCCCTTGAACCGGCGGTGGTGGAGGCGTATTCGGTTGGGGTTTTCGAGAGTTGTAAATCTCTCTCCCTATCAACTCTCTCGCTCGCATTTTCTTCCTAAGAAAAGACTAATAAGACTATATACATACATACGACCCCCTCCCTCGCTCCTCGCTCATCATCACGGCCACGGCCACGGCTCAATCAAATCATGCTCAAATCATGCAAAATATGGGGTAAATCCGGCGAGTATTCATATACCGAATACTGCCCATGTCGGAATAACCGACACAGACAAACGAAGAGGTCGGTCCGAAAAACAACAATGGAGAGAAAAATATGAAAATAGAATGCGATATACGAACATGCGAAGAGACAAACGCCGATAGGTTGATGTTGATGTGTGATGGACTAAGCGGAAAGCGACAGATGATAATATGCTTCGACTGTCACCACGCCTTCTTCGGAACTGATGCCGAATACCATGAGGAGACATACGCCGGAAAGGAGTTTAGCGAACCACTTGAAAGCGAACTGACCGAAACACTGACCGACAAAGAATTGAACAAGCAATTGAACCTCACTCTATGCTGTGTGTGCAACGACTGCGACAGTGAATCACTGACCGACTGTGAACATGAAGTTGAATCATGCTGTGACTGCGAAGGACATGAATGGGTCATTGAAACACCCAATAATGGCGTAGGACACTCATGGATTGAAGCCGAATGCCAACACTGTGATGCTGACATAACACAGGACGAGTTAGAGGCACTCTACGAACCCGACTATTGAAACCACCCAGTAACCGATTGACTGCGCCTCTCTCCATCCGAGCCGGTGGAGAGGGGCTCTCTTTGAGCGTAAGCCATATGCTCATTCGATGAACCGCCAAAAACAGGCGCTATGGCACATATAGGGACAGCCTAGCACCATGCGTTTTTTTGGCAATTTTTTTTGGAAACATTGATAAAGTGGCGACCATACCATACTTTTTAATGGACATAGACACCATACTATCCGAGCATAGCCAAAAGGACCACCCATCACGCCTAGCATTTGCCCGTTTCTTGAACGAGCACTACCCTATGCTGTCAGTCAAAGGGTGGGAGATGCGACTACTCCGTCAAAATGACAACGGTGGCAACAATGCTACCGGTACATTTACCTACGACCAAAAATCCGACACCTACACTACGCACCTATCTACCGGTGCTATCGTTGTAGCGGGCGACAAGCATCGGCAAATTATAGCCGACTGGTCCTCCGGTATGTCTACTGCCCAACTGTGCCACGCACATAACCTGCCGCAGTCGCACTTTCAGCAATACAAGCGCATTCATAAAATTGTAAGAAACATTGTCCCCGTGACAAATGAACAACTTATGGAGGTGGACGACCATTCGGGGCTAATTGATGACCTTATAGCATCTCGTCGCCATGGTCTTATTGCGGAACTCGCTAAGAAAGAACACCGTAACCTAGCCAAAGACGCTGAGAAGTGGCGCAGTCTCTCCGAGGATTACCTCGCTAATATGACCTCGCTCACCAAAGCACCTAAGTCTGTGCCTAAAATCAAATTAACAAAGGCTAAGAACCCATATGCTCTCGTAGTATGCCCTACTGATTTTCACTGGGGTAAGTATGGATGGGCTGACGAAGTAGGCGAGTCATACAACTTTGACGAAGCGCGAAAGCGACTCATGGAAAAGACTGAAACACTAGTGTCCCGCATCTCTACTAAGCCCGAAAAAATCTATGTCGGTGCAGGTTCGGACTGGTTTCATGTAGATAACGATGCAGGACTCACTACCCGTGGTACACCGCAGGACATGTGCGCTACCCCCGCTGAAATCCTTATCACCGGATGCAAATTGGCCCGTGAGCATATTGACCTACTGCGCCAAGTCGCCCCTGTTGAAATTGTAATGATGGCAGGCAACCATGACCGGCACTCCTCCCTCGCACTTATGATGTATTTGTCAGCCGCCTACGAAGGTGTCAATGATGTGGACATCACTATCACCGCAAACAACCGACGCTACATAGAATACGGCAACACAGTTCTTGGCTTTACTCATGGAGATGGTCTAGGTAAAACAGCACTTGGTCCTCTTATGGCTGTCGAAGCCCGTGAACTGTGGGGTGCAAACGAACATAAAGTATGGTTTCACGGACACCTGCATCACCAACGGATGCACGAGAAGGACGGATGCCTTATTATCCAAATGCCATCTCTAGCAGGACATGACCGCTACCACGCCCGCTCCGGTTATACTACAAGTAAGGCCGGCCTAGCCGCTTACCTAATCGACCATAAAGAAGGTTACATAGGTTCTCTCTTTGCTCCAGTATCACATGAGTGAGATATATGCCACACTACCCACTACATAAAAAAGAGCGTGAGTGCCAAACCTGTGGACATAGAACTGATGCTCGGTATAACAGTCATAAAAAATGGTGTTCTATAAAAAAGAAAATGGTGTACTGCGGCTATATGAGGGTGATTAGATGAGTATGCCCAACTTTAACTTTCAACGCTCAAAGTATGACATTAGGCATTTTTACGAATGGCTGTCCCCCGAATACAAATGGGCCGACCACATAGAAGAATGGATGAACTTATACAGTGACCGAAAAGGAGCGGCAGTTCACCGTGTCTGTATTATCGCTCCCCGTTCTCACAGTAAGTCAGCAACACTGCGTGTCAAATTACTACACATGTGTTTATTCGAGGAGCGTAACGGCAACCCCATGGAAGTGTGGTTATTTTCCGCCTCTATACGCCAAGCAACAAACCGTCTTGAAGAGATTAAGACAGATATGCGACGACACCCCGAACTACGAAAGTATCTCGATGAGCGTAAATCAAACAAGCAAAGAATCTCATTTACCAACGGCGCTTGGATTCAAGCAACCGGTGTAGGCTCGGCTATCCGTGGCGAACACCCTGCCGTAGTAGCACTTGACGATGTTCTCGCTGAGATGGGGGACATGACAATGGACTCCGTGCGTGAGTGGTTCAAGAAAGTAATTACTCCTATGCTTGACCCCGAAACATCACTGTTCTGTGTCGGTACTCCTATGTCACATACTGACCTATATCAAACCGAGATGCTGTCCGAGAGGGCCAAGCAGGTGTGGAAGTCCGGCGTATGGTCGGCGTTCCCGAACTGGGATGAGCACCGAGCAAATCCCGATGTAGAATTAACGCCACTTTGGCCCGACTTTAGACCTACCGCTTTTCTCTTGGAACAAAAAATCAGCATGGACGACGACCTCGCCTTCGCCCAAGAGTATCTGTGTAAGGTCGTGGATGATGATGCCCAAGTCTTCGATAGGCACCTCATCCGAAAAAACATAGACATAAGTGCCGACGGAGGTTTCAATGCTCAACTCGATGATAGTTCCCGTTTCATTCTCGGTTTCGACCCCGCCCATGGTATAGGTAAAGACTACTCCGTTTTAATAGCGTTGCGACAGGATGCTGACGGCTATATTCACTTTGTAGATATGTGGCGGCGTAATGATTTTGCCCCTGCAAAACAGGCTGATGTAATTATTGAGTGGGCTAATAAGTTCAAAGCGCCGGTAGCCGCCGAAGATGTAGGTTTTCAGCGTTTATACGAAACAGTAATTGAACAAAAGGGGGCAGTGATAGACTACCGCCAATCCAAAGCATCCAACAGGGGACTTAAGCAGGGACTACTAAACAGACTTAGGGTGTGGTTTGAACGGGAACTTATCATTTTTCCCTACGCATCCGCCGATATGCGGAAAAAAATTGGCATTCTTTTAGATGAACTGGAAAACCATGTGTGGAAAGACGGTAACATTGTTGATGTCGGAAAACATAATGACACAGTAATGGCGTTTGCTCACGCAATAGACCAATTCAAAGCCAAGCGTTCCGACTTTATGCCCATGGCTAGTAGAACAACAAGCATGGGTGGTTGGTCCAAAAGCAAAAAACCAACCAAAACAACAAGGCGTGGTAATTCCGGTGGCAAATATGTTCGATTTGGCTAGTGCCAATATATAACAAATCAAAGCAAATCACTAATAAATAAGAGTGATGTTCAAATAAGACTATGTATGTGGAATAATCATGGCGTGGTGGAATCCATTTTCAAATCGCACGGTGGTCGCTACAGAAGAACCACTTGTTCCTATCCGGACAACTGCTAGTAAGCAGGGTAAAAGCCCCTTTGCAGTCATGGCCGCAGGTATTGATGAGATTGTAAAACAGACCGAGGGACTGCGAGGTTCATTCGACCACACTAATGAGTTCGATTTGTATGATGACATGCTTAACTATGACCCCGAACTAAACGGCGCAGTCCGAACTATTAGCCTTACTGCAAATAAGTATCAAGTTATTGGTGGTAAAAACGCATCTATCCGAAAGGCTATCAAAGAACTCACCGAAGAGACTCTCGACTTTGATGATGTGCTTATCAATGGTATGCGTAACCTCATGGTATATGGTAACGACATCTCAAAATATGTCGGTAAAACAAAGGTGGGTATCACCGAACTTCAATCTCTACCTATTGCTCAAGTAACTATCATGGATGATAGAACAGGCTCTACTCAAACAGACAAAGAAAACGCTATTCTAAAGGCTAGCAAATATCTACTAAGAGAACAGGCTAGAGACCCACTCTCATACCCTGTAGATGAAATCCTACACATTCGTATTGACTACCGCTCCAACTGGTTTAGAGACCGCTTGGGCCGGTGGACATACGGGGTTTGGGGAGCATCTCGATTCACCGCTCTTAAACAAGCAATCCGTGCCAAGTATAACAGCATGAACAATCGTATCGCTCTTGAGGACTCACTGACAAAGCAATACATTACTATTGGACCGGAGGCAGTAGAGAACATTAGCGACCCCGACGAAGCCGCCGAGAGACTTAACTATGTTATGGATAATGTGGGTACTCTACTTGATGGCCTGCGCTCGGACCAAGTGCCTATCCTCCCTCACTATGTAAACATGGAGTTCGTAGACCTAAAGAACACAGTCCCCGATAACTCCGGCTTTATGGATTCAGTCAATGCTGACATTTCATCTGTACTGCATGTGCCAAGAGTAAGCATGGGACAAGAGCGTGGCTCTACCTTTGCCGCCACATACAATGCTAGTCAGTGGTCGGTGCAGGCAATCCGTCGCCTACAGTCGATTCTCGCTCAGTCTATGCAGGGCCTATTCTCTAAGCACTTAGAACTTCTAGGCATACCACACATCAATTCCGACCTACCGAAAGTTATGTTCGAGCCTATGGATGAAGAATCACCATTTGAACAAACACGCCGTGCTACTATGGCATTCGAGGCAGGAATAACCACACTCAATGAGGCTAGATTTGAATTAAGCCTACCGGCTGAAAAGGCCACCGTTGGAAAACAACGATATAAGGGGCCATCCTCCGAAAGTAATGTAGGAGAGTTGCCCCGTGACAAAGAAAACAAACCGCCCGAAGAAAGTAATGACGAAGGAGGAGTATGATATGGTAAAAAGAAACGATACATTTAACGACAGAATGGTAAATAAAACAGTACTACCTGCTATTTACTTATGGCTATTGGCCTCCGGCGCAGTAGTTGCCATGGGTATATGGAAGCCCGATGTAGTCCTTGAAAATCTCGACGGCT
>Ga0206682_10004206_pt1 | contig 11877 bp, 12 predicted proteins | sample M240m12015metaG_FD_155444 | JGI IMG/M metagenome (GOLD analysis project Ga0206682, IMG submission 155444) | Ammonia-oxidizing marine archaeal communities from Monterey Bay, California, United States - M2 40m 12015 | ecosystem: Environmental > Aquatic > Marine > Intertidal zone | place: USA... | reverse complement strand
CACAAATAGGTATAGCAATTTTACATTGGTCAATTGGCATACCTATTAGATACGCTACAACTAATCGGTCCAACTGTGCCGGAGTTAAGTGACTGTTGATCAAATGTTCAAGATGATCTGTACCCTGACTGTGGCCAGCTAATATAAATGGTGAGCCCGGTCCAATTTCCACTAAAAATTGGTCAAATGCAGCTTTAACATCTTCGTAGGCAATGCGGTAGGCACGTGCGGTGGTAGGATTCGGGGCGACTTTATAAACTTGATAGGCCGCTTGACGGTAATACGGGGTAAAAACAGGCCCTGCAACATTGAAAGCCGGTGCCTGATATTTAATGGGTGTGATTACTGCTGCATGGTATTCAGGATCTGAAATGTCCGCACTCCAACTGCCCTCTTTTTTAGGAAAGTGAACTGTGGGGTAGACAAAAAATACGGGAACATCGAATTGATTAGCCCGCTGGAGTGCCAATGAACTGTCCGTATAATCCGCGAATTCAGGGTGACTGGCCCAAGCCTCCAGAGAAGTGTAATCGGGAGCAGCTGAGATTTCTTCCTGCAAAGCTAGACTCAACCCACAAGAGGTGAGCAAAAAAGCAGCCGCGAACGCAGAAAGTATTTGGCCTAAAAAGCGCACTACGCTTCTATGGATGCTTTATCACGAATGATCTGAGCCAATTGGTATGCAGGTAAAACACCGCTTTGTCTCCAAATCATCTCTCCAGACTGAAAGAGCGTTAGCGTAGGTACACCTTGTATACGTAAAGCTTCAGCCAACTGCTGGTTTTTATCCACATCAACCTTCAAAATGGTCACTGAATCGCCCATCTCATCAGCTAGTTCTTTGAGTATAGGCGCCATCATTTTACACGGACCGCACCATTCTGCAAAAAAGTCAATTAAGGTAGGCTTCGAGCTGCCTACGATTTCTTTAAAGCTTGCCATGGGATTAGAATTTCTAGTTATTTCTCGATCGGTTGTTCACGTGCCCAGGCACCGATCCCTCCTTCGAGATTATATACCGTTTGAAAGCGCATTGACTTCATCAGCTTTGCGGCTTGTCCAGAACGATTTCCGCTCCTACAATACACGTATACCGGCACATTAGGATCCAATTTAGCCAACTCTTCCCGGAAATCATCACGGTAAAAATCGATTTGTGCTGCACCACGAATATGACCCATTGCAAACTCTCTATCTGTGCGTACATCGAGCAGCAGACCTGATTCCGCCGTATCGATGAGCGTTGCAAAGGCAGCTACATTCACATCAACGTTCACGACACCTTCCGACGGTGTTCCTTCAGCGAAAGCCTCTGGCTTTGACTGACAGCTTACCGCACCTGCCCAAAGAAGAAGGGCAATTAAAACCGTAGGTATCGTTTTTGAGTTCAAGTTCATTACATCTTATGAATCATAACGTCAGAAGCACCTCCACCGTTCATCCCATCTTCGATACCTTTGGAAGCTAAGAACGTGAGTGCTTGACCTGAACGCCCACCAGAACGACAAAACAACACCAAAGGACGACTCATTGACTTAAATTCTTCCCAGCGGGTCGGTACTTCGTCTAAGGGAATATTTAGAGCACCTGGAACTGCTTCCATGGCCACTTCCTCAGGAGTTCGAACGTCTATAAGCGTTGCTTCTGAGTGATTGATTGCTTCGTTGATAGTCATAATTTATTGTATTTGATGTCAAAAGTACTGCTGCTAAAATGAATGCAGCGGAACTAATATCACAGATTACCAAATAATGATTTGATCCTCTTTTGCCTTAGCTAAACCTCCATCTGTACAAACACCTCCAAAGGCTTCGACAAACTCTGGCATATTACTCATGGGGCCATTGACACGGAACTTACCTGGACTGTGCGGATCTGTAACTACCTGATTCTTTAAATATTCCTCACGACCGTGCATTTGCCACACTTGCGCCCATCCCAAGAAGATACGCTGCTTATCCGTAAATCCATCAATAGGTGCAACTTCTTCGTCACCGCGATGCTTTACATAAGCGTGATATGCTAAAGTCAAACCGCCTAAATCGGCAATGTTTTCACCTAAAGTTAGACGACCGTTCACGTTTACACCCGGTAATACCTCATAGGCATCGTATTGATCAGCCAATTTTGTAGTCAGTTCATCAAAGCGCTTTTTATCACCTGCAGTCCACCAGTTTTCTAAATTTCCATCGGCACCATAGTTCGCACCCTGATCGTCAAATCCATGGGAAAACTCATGTCCGATGACTCCGCCAATAGCGCCATAGTTGATGGCATCATCTGCCTCAGGATTAAAAAATGGCGGCTGCAAGATTCCTGCGGGGAATACCACCTCATTATTCAGCGGGTTATAGTAGGCGTTTACTATATGTGCCCCCATCCCCCATTCTTCCTTATCAACAGGCTCATTAAGCTTGGATAAATTTTCATTGGTAAAGTACTTAGAAAGGGCCTTTCTGTTCTGGAAGTAGCTTACCCTGGAAAGGTCGAGATCAGATAGGTCTTCCCATTTATCCGGGTAACCAATTTTGTAGGTAAACGCATCCAGTTTTGCCAATGCTTTCTCTTTCGTAGTGTCACTCATCCACGCTAAACCATTGATTCGGTCGCGGAATGCTGCGCGAAGGTCTTCTACCATCGCTTCCACCTGTGCTTTACTTTCTTCAGGGAAATAACGGTCGGCATAAAGATGACCTAACTGGTCGCCCAAAGATCCTACGGCGCCCTGTGCACGCTTCCAACGCGGATTCATTTTTGGAATTCCACGTAGAATTTTACTGTAGAATTCAAAGTTCAGTAGTTCAAAATCGTCATTCAATGTACTTGCAGCGGCATCTGCTACGTGCCATTGGTAGTACTGTTTCCATGTTTCCAGACCAGATGCAGCGCAAGCTTCGTTGAATCTACTAAAGTATTCAGGTGCTGAATTAATCAACGTATCTGAGTTCACACCCACAGCCGCAACGTAAGCAGCAATAGGCATGTTAGGCGCTAGAGCCTGCCATTGCTCGAGAGTCATGGGATTGTAACGTGCGACTGAATTACGCATTTCGACGCGGCTCTTCATGGCTTGTGCCATGGCTTTTTCCAGGTTATAGATCGCATTAACATCCCAATCCTTACCTACTAGAGAGGAAACTTTGGCCATGTGATCTCGATATTGCTGTTGGAGCACGAGGCTCGCACTATCTTCCCTTAAATAGTAGTCACGGTCCGGTAGGCCAATCCCACTCTGACCAACATACAAGGCATGTGCCGAGGAATTTTTCGCATCCGTACTCACATACATCGAAAGCGGCGCACCAATTCCGTTGAACTTATTCTTCCCCATCAACGTAAAGAGTTCCTCTAGAGACGCTACGTCACTTACTTCTTCGAGGTACGGCATTAATGGAGTTAATCCTGCTTCGTTGCGCGCTAGACTGTCCATGGCTGTTGCAAAGAGGTCACCGATCAACTGCTCATCCGTACCTTTTTCATAGGTCTCCGCACTGACTTCTTCGAGGATCGTCTTTAGTCGGTGTTTGTTGGTCTCAATCAACTCATTGAATCTGCCCCAGCGGGTTTCGGTTTCAGGAATTGGGTTTTCATCGATCCATCCGCCTGCGGTATGTTGGAAAAAATCCTCGCAAGGTGCGACCGAAGTATCTAAATAATTAACATTAAATGCTTCTGTTACTGACGTCTGCTCTGGAGCTGTACAAGCCGCTAAGACTAACGGCAACGCTAACAATACTTTTTTCATGCTTTGGGGTTTATGCTTAAAGGCTTATGCCTTTCGTTTCCATGTTTCGAAGGTAAAGGAATATTCGTGATTTGCGTCGGCTGGATGGTGCAGCGATGCAATGCATTCGAACGGGCTTTTCTCCCATTCCGGAAAATATACATGTCCATCTAAACTGGCATGAACTACCGTGATTTCGAGAACATCCAAATACGGGAGGGCTAATTCATAGATTTGCGCACCGCCCACGATAAACGCATCGGTTTCATCCTTCACCAATGCTAAGGCTGCTTCAAGACTTTGTACAGACTCACATCCCTCAGCTTTAAAATCCGCTTGTCGACTGATTACGATATGACGGCGTTTCGGTAGCGGTCGACCACCTAAACTATCCCAGGTCTTGCGGCCCATAATAATAGTTTTTCCCGCGGTATGCTGTTTAAAGTGTTTTAGATCATCCGGTAAATGCCAAATAAGGTCGTTGTCTTTACCAATAACACGATTTTCGCCATAGGCGACGATAGCTTTCAATACCATTATACAGCAACTTTACCCGCGATGTGCGGGTGTGGATCATATCCGACGATTTCGAAGTCGTCGTAAGTGAAATCAAAGATGTTTGTCACCGCAGGGTTTAATTTTAATTGCGGCAACGGACGGAAATCCCGTGTCAACTGCAGTTCTAATTGTTCGATATGGTTGTTGTAAATATGAGCATCACCTAAGGTGTGGACAAAATCGCCCACCTCGAGATCACATACCTGCGCAACCATATGTACGAGGTAAGCGTATGAAGCGATGTTAAAGGGTACGCCGAGGAAGATGTCTGCACTGCGCTGGTACAATTGACATGAAAGTTTGCCGTCCGCAACATAAAACTGGAAGAAAGCATGGCAAGGCGGTAAGGCCATTTGGTCCACAAAACCAACGTTCCACGCATTAACAATGATGCGACGGCTGTTGGGATTACTTTTGATTTGGTCGATAACCTGCTGTATCTGGTCCACGGCTCCACCATCCGGTGCTGGCCAAGAACGCCACTGATACCCATAAACAGGGCCTAATTCCCCCCACTTTGTTGCGAATGCTTTGTCTGTTGCGACACGCTGAGCAAAGCCGCGGATGTCTTCACCCGCAAAATCCGCACTGTCTTTGTATGCCGCGTAGGGCCAATCGTCCCAAATCCTTACGTTGTTTTTGGCTAGATATTCGATGTTCGTAGAACCCTGCAAGAACCACAACAGCTCGTGCAAGATGCTTTTTACGTGCACCTTTTTAGTCGTTAGTAAGGGAAAACCTTCTTGGAGATTATAGCGCATTTGATGGCCGAAAACACTGAGTGTTCCTGTGCCTGTGCGGTCTCCTTTCTGTGCGCCTTCTTTCAGAACGCGTTTAACAAGATCGTGGTATTGCTGCATGTAACAAAGATGGCTTCGTCGAAGGGAAATACCACGAAAGAAGCCACAGGTTATTCACCGAGAAATCAACAAAAAAACCCATCCGAGAACGGATGGGTTTGGGTGTGCCCCGGGCCGGGGTCGAACCGGCACGGACATTACTGTCCACAGGATTTTAAGTCCGGCGTGTCTACCAATTCCACCACCGGGGCTCCAACAAAAAACCCTCCCATACAGGAGGGTCTCTGAGCGAAAGACGGGATTCGAACCCGCGACCCCGACCTTGGCAAGGTCGTGCTCTACCAGCTGAGCTACTTTCGCGTTCGGGACGGCAAATATACAGAAGGAATCATTACTTACAATAATGCCTGCTATTTTTTCGAAACTTTTTCTTTGAGGGTGTGCAATAGCATTAAAGCCTCTATAGGCTTGAGTTCATCAAGGTTCAACCCAACGAGTTCATCTGCAACCTCTTCAAGCTCTGGACGGTCGAGTGAAAAGAAATTCAATTGCCCACTTTCAGCCACACCATCGTGCTGACTTTCGGAAGAGCGATGAGCTTCGAGACCGCCTAAAACTTGTGAAGCTCGGTGCACTACATAACCGGGAATACCGGCAAGTTTAGCAACATGAAGACCGAAAGAGTGTGCGGTACCGCCCGGTTTTAACTGACGCGTGAAGACTATCGTATCGTCGTGCTCCTCGGCAGCGACGTGGTAGTTGCGAACCTTGGTGAAATCATGTGCCATTTCATTGAGTTCGTGGTAATGTGTGGCAAAAAGCACCAAAGGTTGTGCAGGGTGTTGGTGCAAGTACTCTGCAATCCCCCAAGCAATACTGACGCCATCAAAGGTTGAAGTTCCTCGACCAATTTCATCTAAAATCACCAAGCTTCTAGGACTAATATTATTCAAAATGGTGGCAGTTTCATTCATCTCCACCATGAAGGTACTCTCCCCTTTGCTGAGGTTGTCGGAAGCTCCTACACGAACAAATAATCGGTCCATGATGGGCATTCGAGCAGATTTTGCAGGAACGTAGGCACCTATTTGCGCGAGAATTTGAATCAGTGCGGTCTGACGCAAGAGCGCACTCTTACCGCTCATGTTGGGCCCCGTAATCATGGCAATGGCTGCAGATTCCGCATCCATCTCAAGTGAATTGGCAATATACGGTTGGCCATCTGGCAAGACCTTCTCAATCACAGGGTGACGTCCTTTGAGTATTTCCAATTCCTGAGTTTCTGTGAAGGTTGGACGAACGTAGTCGTTCTTCAAGGCCACCTCAGAGAAACAGAGTAATACGTCCAATGTAGCCACCCAACGCGCACTGTGCAATAGAGCAGAAACTTCAGCAGCTACTCGGGCTACTAAATCCTCAAACAATCGTGTTTCAATGGCTTTGATTTTTTCTGCCGCACCCAATACTTCCACTTCGAACTTCTTCAATTCGTCTGTGATGTAGCGCTCAGCATTTACCAAAGTTTGCTTGCGGTGCCACTCTTCCGGTACCTTGTCCTTGTGAGAATTTCGCACTTCAAGGTAGTAGCCGAAAACGTTATTAAAAGCCAATTTTAAAGAAGGGATGTCCGCAGCTTCTGCTTCTCGAACGCGAATAGTCTCAAGCGTGTTCGTTGCATCATTTAACAACCCGCGTAATCGGGTCAATTCCGCATCGTAACTGCTTCGAATACTTTCGCCTTTACCGATGACTACCACAGGATCTTCGACCAATGCCTCGCGCAGTAAATTGCGCAGTTCCGGCACTAATGCTGGAGCCTGTTCCGGGACCTCCAGTACATTTGACTGCACCAGTGTCCAAACCTCAGCGACAGTATCTAGTGCTTGGCGTAATCGGGCCAATTCTTTCGGCGAAATACGGCCTGTTGAAACGCGACTGCACAAACGCTCCATATCCGGAAGACCATTGAGAACCGTTCGCAATTGCTCCCGAACTTCGGGCATTTCCAGCAATTGACTAACGGCTTCTTGGCGAGCTGTTATTTGATCTATAATTAAGAGCGGAAGACTCATCCATGTCCGCAATAAACGTCCACCCATAGGGGTGCCGGTCTGATCAATAATATTCAATGTGCTTACACCTCCCGGACTGCTTGGATAAAAGAGTTCGAGGTTCTGTACCGTAAAGCCGTCCAACCACATAAAATCCTCTAAAGACACACGCGACAGGTTGGTAATATGGTTCAGGTTGGCCATTTCAGAACGCTTGAGGTGGTGCAAAATGGCTCCCGCAGCTACGGCTCCCGCATCTCCTTGGGCTAAACCATATCCCGCAAGGCCTTGAGTTTTAAAATGTGTCGTGAGTTGTTCGCTTGTATAATTTGCTTCCCAAGCCCAAGCATCTACACCAAACAAGTAAAAATCCCGGTCCAATCGCAGCCGTAGTTCCCTTGGCATATCCTTCGGGTGTATCACTTCTTTAGGCATGTAGGTGGTCAGCGCATTCAAAATGGCCTGTTCCGTTCCCTGCGCATACTGAAATGCCCCCGTAGAAATATCTACGATGGACAGTCCCCATTGGCCTTTTGTTGGCGGATACAGTGCTGCAAGGTAATTGTGCTCTTTACCGCTGAGCAAGTCGTTGTTCAGGTTGATTCCAGGCGTTATCATGTCTGTAACACCCCTTTTCACGAGCCCCTTGACCGTTTTGGGATCTTCGAGCTGGTCGACAATGGCCACGCGGTGACCGCCTTTGACTAATTTTGGCAAATACGTCTGCAAGGCATGGTGTGGAAACCCTGCCAAGGCTATTTCAGAAGCGGAACCGTTCGAGCGTTTTGTAAGAATTATGTCCAACGTTTTTGATGCCTTTTCAGCATCGCTACCAAAAGTCTCATAGAAGTCACCCACGCGAAATAGCAACATCGCTTCCGGATGTTTCGCTTTTATTTCATCGTATTGACGCATCATTGGCGTCTGCTTCTTTGCCGGTTTTTTGGCCATTTACCCTTACTTTGTGTTCTCGTTCCAACGCCACTGTCGGAACTTCAAATGTAAGGGCTTCCGAGCGATGAGAAAACTTAGAAACAGTGAATTGGGCCGATTATCTCCCGAAGACTACAAAAAAGCAGAAAAAACACCGCTTGTCATTGTCAGCGATAACATTCGCTCCATGCACAACATCGGGAGTCTTTTTCGCACCGCTGACTGCTTTCGAGTGGCCCACATTCACCTCTGCGGACTTAGCCCTATTCCTGGTCACCCAGAGATAGAAAAAACCGCACTCGGCGCGACAGCGAGTGTACCCTGGTCGCAACACGAAAACACACTAAGTTGCCTAAAGCAATTAAAGTCAGAAGGGTACCGTATCGCAGCGCTTGAGCAAGCTGAAAATAGTATGGACTTGAGAGACTACACACCGGAAGCACCCACCGCATTAGTCTTAGGTCACGAAGTTATTGGCGTTGCACAGGATGTTGTGAATGCCTGCGACGATGTGGTTGAAATCATCCAGTTCGGCACCAAACACAGCCTAAACGTAAGCGTTAGTGCAGGATTAGCAATCTTTGATTTACATCGGAAGTTAACTAGCTAAGTTTTGTGGGAACCACTGTATCTGGACAAATCTCAAGCAGTGCCGATACCGAATGGCCTAGAACTGGGTGAATCCATTCTGGATCGACTTCTTGAAGTGGCAAAAGCGTAAATCTGCGTAAATGCATGCGCGGATGGGGCAGTTCTAAAAGTGCTGTTTGCTGGATCATCGCGTCGATGGAAAGAATATCAATATCAATTAATCGGTCTGCATAGCCTTCAGCCAGACGTTCGCGGCCCAACTCCTTCTCTACCGTCAACAACCCCTGCATCAACAACTCCGGTTCAATCGCAGTATGTAGTAGCAGCACTTGGTTAAGATACGAAGCGGCACTTTCATAGCCCCAAGCGGGACTCTCATAGTGTGCGCTGGTGCCATGAATTATTCCAAATCGGCCAATAGATTCGATGGCTTTAGTAAGGTTTTCACGCTTATCACCTAAATTCGTTCCTAATAAGATTAATACCTCCTTCATGAAATCATTTTTCAGCACAGTACTCGCCGTCGTTACGGCACTAATCGCCTCCGTTTTGTTCTTGTTTGGCTTGCTCGTAGTGGCCAGCGTAACTAGCGAAAGTCCGGTGCCAAAGGTAGCAGACAACACGCTATTGCGCATTAAACTTTCTGGAAGCTTGGAGGAGCGTGCAATAGAAGATCCGCTGAATGGTATAAATGCCGCCTTGCTTGGAATGGATGCGCCAGAAGCATTGGGACTCAATCAACTTCGTGAAGGCCTAGCTTATGCCGCTAAAGATGATCGCATACAGGGCATCCTGCTCGACCAGGGCGCTTTTGCAGCGGGCTATGGATTATTGGAAGAATTGACCGATCATTTGAACGCATTCAAAGCCACCAACGGAAAACCCATTTATACGTACGGCGAATACTATACGCAAAAAGGAGCTGCACTCAGTGCATTGGCCGACTCTACTATCCTCCACCCTGGTGGCATTTTCGAGTTGCGCGGCATAGGAACTTCGAGCACCTATTATAAAACGTTCTTCGACAAATTTGGTATTGAACCATTGGTCGTGCGGGGTACCGGTAATAAATTTAAAAGCGCAGTTGAGCCATTCATTGCTAGCGAAATGAGTGATGAGAATCGTCTTCAACTGACCCACCTTATCATGCAGTTTTGGGACTTCATCGGTATTCATTTTGAAGCAAAAGGTATAGATCGTACCGTGCTAGATGCTGCTGCAGAAGATTTCATTGGGATGGATGCCGACGCAACGCTGGAAGCTGGTTTAGTAGATGCACTAGGCTATCGAGAAGATGTCATGGCACACTTTAAGGAAAAACACGAAGTACTGGATTGGTCCGATTACGCAGCGCAACTTCCCATTACCCCGTCGAAAGACCGCATCGCCATTGTTTACGCGAACGGTTCAATAGGGAACGGTTCCGGTGACGAAACCACTATCGGTACAGAAAATATCGTCAAGGCTCTCCGTAAAGCAGAGAAAAATGATAAAGTGAAAGCCATCGTACTGCGCGTAAACAGCCCAGGAGGTAGCGCTTTAACCTCAGATATTATACACCACACCATCGAAAGTATTGAAAAACCGGTGATTGTGAGCCAAGGAAACTATGCTGCCTCTGGAGGCTATTACATCAGCTGTAATGCCGATGCTATATTCACAAACAGCACCACCATTACCGGTAGTATTGGCATATTCATGAGTCTATTCACCGCGGAAGAATTAATGACTCAAACCTTAGGTTTAGCAGTGGAAGAAGTGCAAACGCACCCTATGGCGAACTTCCCCAATCTGGCAAAACACCCAGATTCCGCTCAATACGCCATACTCCAACGCATGATCGACCGGGGCTATGGTGATTTTACCAGTAAAGTGGCCCGCGGCCGCAGCATGGAACTAGACTACCTTCTCCCATTATGTGGGGGTCGCGTGTGGACGGGTAAAGATGCAGTAGACAATGCCCTTGCAGATTATGAAGGTGGAATGAACGAAGCACTAGAATACGCTGCAAAACAGGCGGGAATAGAATCGTATCAAACGTACGAATTGCCCGCGGTGGAACTGGGTATTGAAAAATATCTAAAGTCCTTCAGTGTGGCACAAACAACGGCGAAAACGCCTCACTTCTTGCAAAACGAAGCCCTAGAAGAACTGTGGTTTCTTGCCAAAAACCCAGGTATGCAGGCACGACTCAACCCCATTTTCATGAACTTATGATTGCCGACAAAAAAGCCACCGCGGAACGATTGTATTACGTCCTTGGCGCCCTCTTCATCGCGGCACTTATTACGTGCAATCTGATCGCAAACAAATTCATTAGTATCGATCTTGGGTTTAAGGTATTTACCATCAGTGCTGGGGTTTTACCCTATCCAATGACCTTTTTAATTACCGATATTTTAAGCGAATTGTATGGACAGAAAAGAACTACACAAGTGGTATTGTCTGGACTTATCGCTAGTATTTTCGTATTGTTTGTCTTGTGGCTGGGTGCCCAATTCCCGGCAATAGCTACTTCACCTATTTCTGATGAAACCTACAACAACGTCTTTCAAAATGCTTGGCGAGTCATTGCCGCCTCAATGTTCGCCTATCTCGCTGCCCAGTTGATTGACGTTCGGCTGTTTCATTACTGGAAAAAAATCACAGGTGGTAAGATGCTTTGGGTGCGTAATAATTTTTCCACTCTCGCGAGCCAATTGGTGGATACTACTCTGGTCGTTTTTGTATTGTTCGTTGGCACACTGCCCTTCGGCACAATGGCAGATTACATCTGGGACGGATGGCTCTTTAAAGCCACTGCAGCAGCATTTGATACGGTATTGATTTATGCCTTTATGTGGTGGGCACGCCGCTATTTTAAACTGGGCTTGGGAGAAGAGATAGAGCTGTAGTTAGCGAATTTCTAAATCGACTTGGTGCCCGTGATGCGCGCGAACGTTGAATACCCCATTTTCAAGCATTAAATACTGTCCACGAATACCTAATAGTTTCCCTGAAAAGGAATCGCCTTTTTCTTTAAAACTCAAACTCTTGACTTTCAGCAGTTGTTCGGCTATAGGATACTGCATGGACCAAATTTCCGGGGATGCTGCGGCATATTGTTTTAACTCTTTTGGTAGCACTTCTAATGCATGATGCCAGGCATCTTCTAGGGATTCGTCGCAGGGATCATTGCGCAGCATGGCTTGCCACGAAGTCTTATCTGTAAACTAGTCTT
>Ga0206682_10004205_pt1 | contig 11879 bp, 13 predicted proteins | sample M240m12015metaG_FD_155444 | JGI IMG/M metagenome (GOLD analysis project Ga0206682, IMG submission 155444) | Ammonia-oxidizing marine archaeal communities from Monterey Bay, California, United States - M2 40m 12015 | ecosystem: Environmental > Aquatic > Marine > Intertidal zone | place: USA... | reverse complement strand
TTTAAAAAGTTTTGAATCTCTTCACCATGAACATAATTTTTGGGTTCTTTTTAATAATCCAGAAGAAGGATGGAAGGTTTCCATTTGTAATCTAATCACCAAATATGAAAAAGAAAAAAAAATAAAAATTAATTTACGAAATTTTCATAATAGTTATGGAAAAGAAATAACTCTTGATGAAACGAATATATTTAATCATTTAAAACCTATCACAAATATTTCTGCATTTTTGTGTGCTACAGAAAAATCACTAGAACTAGAAAATAAAAAAATCCTTATGTAACTTGTAGTATATATATTTTAATGCATTTAAAAAAATATATATACTATATAATATGCCCGGTATGCACGCACGACATAAAAAAATAAAAATTAAAGTAAAAAGAACTTATAAAAAAAGTTCTAAAAAGAAAAAAGAAAAAAAGCAAACTATACCCAAAGCCTTGCGAGAACAATTATGGATTAGAAATTGTGGTAAAGAATTTGAACATAAATGTTACGTAAGTTGGTGTCAAAATACTATTTCGGTATTTGATTTCCATGTAGGACATGATCATCCAGAATCATTAGGCGGTACACTCGAGTTAGATAATTTAAAACCATTATGTGCTCGTTGTAATTTATCAATGGGTAATAAATATACTATTAAACAGTGGAATACAATGATGTCCGTTCCTAAGCAAAAAAAAAGATGGTGGTGTTGTTTTTAAATTTCTAATTCATATGGATAAATTTTACTGTCCCAAATATCATCTTGAACTACTTCTTTATATATTTTTTCTACTTTCCTCTTCTCTAAATATTTGATTGGATGTGAAAGGAATTCGCACATTTTTGATATTACATTTCCCATATAAATAACTACATATATTTTCTTTTCGCTCACTTTCTTTATTTTCTTTTATCTTTTCAATATGCTCTTTGTTTAATCTATATGATAAAACTAATGTTACTACATTTCCCATTATAAATTTAATATATTTTTATTTATGAAAATATATTAAACCTCCTCCTCTTGTAGCATGTCTTTTATATTTATTACTTCAGCCAATTTCTTTTTTATTACTTTACTATTTTTATCTTTTTCTTTTTCATTTTTTCCATTATTAAAAATAGTCATCATTTTATTCCACACTTCCATTTTTTCTGGATCCTCTTGAAATTCCGGATTCTTCAGTTCCCATTCATTTATTCTATTTATTTGTTTAAACTTCAATTCTCTGACAGCATTATCTACCTCTGTACCATCATCCTTTTCCCAACCATCCGCCTTTTTAACCATGAACTTCAGTCTCTTAACATCTGTTGAATGAATAGGTCTTTCCTTATTTGGTATATTTTCTAAATTTTTAATCAAAACATTTGACATATTATCTGCATAACCTAAATCCTTATTTTTGTTTATATCTTCTAATGTTAAATTTACACCTTTAATAAAATCCTCTAAAGACATAGCATTCTTACAATGCTCATTCAAAAATAAGTTTATCGATATATTTTGTGTATTATTTTGATTTTGTATATTATTTATTGTTTTTTGATTATTTGAAGCATTTTCTAACACTTTTATATATTTATCCTTTTTTATTGTTATAAATTCATTTTGGGCGTTACATTTTTTATTGTGCCTCCATAATGTAGTCCTACTTTTACATATTTTATTACAAAATTCACAATTAAATGTTGAATTTGCAACTTTTTTGCAACTTTTTGAAACAAAAGTGAAACAATTTTTTTTGTGTTTGTTGGTAAGCAAGTGTTTTTCCCAACTTGATTTACGTGATGTAATATAGTCACAATATTCACAAATAAAAGATTTGCAACTTTTTGCAACTTTTTTGTCTAAATGAAACATTTGAAACAATTTATATATATTTCCAAAAAAATTTTAAGTAATTTACGAAAATAGTTCTTTTTTTTTAGTGCCTAAAATTTTATGTAGGTATTTTGTTTTTCATGTTGAAAACAAATTTACCTACATCTTTCTAAATAAATAGTTTTTTTGCGTTTTTTTCGGGAAAACTTTTTTGCTAATCCCGATTTTGGACATTTTTTTTTTGTCCATTTTGCCATTTTCCAAAAAAGTTTTTGCAAAAAAAGAGCTGTTCTGTAATTTTTATCGATTTTCAATATATTTAAATACTTTTATGACTATTAATGGTCTTCTATAAAATGAACATAAAATATTATGCTCACATACTTAAACTAATAATTATATAAAATGTATATATGGCAGATAAAACTGTATTTGGATGGATCGCTAGTTCTATTACAATTATATATAAATTACCTCAAATATATAGACTTTATAATACTAAAAGTTCTAAAGACCTAAGTATATTGTCAATTATCATTCAAACGTTAGGATATATATTCTATGCTATTCATGGATGGATTATTCAAGATTTACCTGTATTAGTTATGGGGACTGTTGCATTTGTAGAAAATGTTATAATGGGTATTATGTATTTTTGGTATAAAAATATTGTTATAGATGAAAATTGAAGATTAAATAATATCTTAATAAATATATTATTTAATAATGATGTCTAATACTCAAGAAACAAAATCAACTCCCTCTTTTAACCAATGGAAAGAAACACGTGTTTATGGAAAGGATTTCCGTCCATCTCTTAAACAAATGGCTGATACTATTGATAGACTAGAACTTTGGGATTGGCTTAAAAACGAATCTCCTCCAAAAGATACAGGATATATGTTTTGGGGTCATAAAAATATAGATGCTATATCTAATGGTCTAGAGAACAATCAACATTCTGGTGCTACATTTGCTTTCGCTCTGCGTTGTATGCAATCCATCGCTAAAGTAGGATTTGAAAACTGGAACAAAGTACCAGAATAAATTACATTAACGTCTTTTCATAAAAACAGCACAGCAACCTGAACCCACTTGCTGAATTGTATTAATATCTATTTTTCCATCCTTTGTGTCTACTACTAAATCTACCATTCCATGTAATATTTTTTGGTCTATCATATCTAATAATAACTTTTCTTTCTCATCACTTATTGGGGCTTCCTCTACTACCTGTCGAACCAACTTTATTGCTAAATTCTTTTTTGCTTCCCCTTTTAATTCCGTAACTTCTACACATTCCATCGCAAATCGTAATACTGTAATAATATTATCGGCATTAATTTCCATATTTCCTATCTTGTTATTTAAATTTGTTATAATCTCTCTTAAATCAAACATGTTATATTAGTATATCACAAAAAAAATAAATCTAACATGTTAAATTATTACGTATCCACAATCGTATTTTTTCATTCGTTGGGACCAATATACTTAATAATCCATCTACCATATGTTTTTTTTCTTCTTCCGTTTCTGTTATACTACATAATTGCAAAATGTTAAATATAGCCTTTAATAACTTTTGATCATACATATCTTTAATTTTTTCAAATACTTTATCAATATTTATTGTTTCTTCAGTATTTTCTTTAAATAAATCAGGAGACTCCATCCCTAAAACATTTTTATATAGTTGTAGAGTATGAATAATAGACGTTTGTTCACATTTTTCATATGTAATCATTAGATTCTCTAAACCAGATATCGCTTCTTGCAGTATAAAAGCATATATCTTTGTATTTTGATTTTTATACCATTTATAATATCTACGAATTGCATGAAATAAATAATATAAATCATCTTTTCCATCCTGATGATACCACCTCCATACACCTTGAAACATAGTAGGGAACTGTAATTGTAATATATTATCTGCTACACTCACTTTGGTTCCTATTGGACAATACTTTAATAATGCTAATTGAACCATAACTTGTAATGGTTCCAATATCATATCACTTCTTTCCTTCTTTTTATTTGTTACCGCAAATTCCATAATACATAGTATTATCATTATATTCTTAAATTTATATCGCAAAGTAATTAAATAGAAGTGTTCTTCTATTCATTAACATGGATGAAGAGGAACTGACAGAAGTTTTATTGCCCACAAATAATAAATACGTGAAAGAGTTTTTAGTATTTCCTCAAGAAAAACAATTACAAATACTCAAATTAGGATTATCCACCTATAATTATTCTTCACATAAATTCAAATCTGTCATAGATGGGGAAAAAGAAGATATTATTGATAAACTAACACAACAACATACTAAAGATATGGATCATATGTGTTCTACTCAATCAGATTTACTATCTACTATTCAAGAACTAAGAAAAACAAATAAAGAACAGCAAAGGGATTATAAAGATACATTAAACTCAAAAATACATGACGAAAAGGAACTTATAAAACAAAGTCTTGAAAGACTTTATGGAGAGAAAATTAATAATTTAACAAAAAAAATAGAACTATTAGAGAATAAAAAAGATGAACTCCATAATATAACTTTATCACAACAACAAGAGTATTATGAGAAATTATTTCAAGAAAAACAAACCTCATCTATTGAGATTAATAAAATAAGACAAGAATGCAATGAAAAAATAGAAAATTATAGAAAGGAAATGGAAGAATTTCAAAAAATAAATCAAAATTCAACATTAAAAGGACAGAAAGGAGAAGACATTATGTATAATATTCTTATTCAATCTTTTCCAGGTTGTCAAATAGACACACACACAAGCAAGGAAGGACATAAGGGCGACTTTTCTTTAATTGATGATACTCATCATGGTATGATTGAATCTAAAAATTATAAAAAAAATGTTCCTAAAAATGAAATACAAAAGTTTTATAGCGATATAGAGAATAATACTGATATTGATTTTGCTATATTATGTAGTTTGAAGAGTGGAGTAGCAAATAAACCCAAAGACTTTACACTAGAATTTATTATGGGAAAACCTGTTATATTTCTACATAAAGTAAAAGATAACAAGAAAAGTGTAAGACTAGCATATACTATTTGTAAACTTATATTGAAGAATATGCAATGTTTTGATATTACAAAAGAGGAGAATCAAATTAAAATTAAACAACTAGTAAAAACATATTCACAAGACCATAAAAAAATTATGGCACAATTAAAGGATTTTAATAAAACAATGAATGAAATGCTTACTAAACAAGTAAATAACTTTAACGTTATGCTTGATCTTATTAATATTACTGCTTAGTTTTTTCATCCTTTAATAAATATTTATAAACAGATTCTAATTTCTTATTAGACATATTATTTATTTGTTTATCAATCGTTTTACTATTATATTTTTTACGGGTTTTATTTTGAAACTTCTTTCTTGAAGATTTATTCTTTTTTAATTGAAGTTTTAATCTTCTAGCATACTCCTTTTTTATACTATTTTGATGTTTACCTTTTATAGGATGTAAATTGTCTACCTTCATTTTAGATATATATTTTTTAAAATTTATGACTTGTCGTCTCCAAAAAAATCACTAGACCATTTTGTTTTATCACTATCTGGTATAATATGAAGTTTTTTCTTTGGTGTATTTCTCGTTGATTTCTTTCTCGTTGATTTCTTTCTCGTTGATTTCTTTCTCATTGATTTCTTTCTCATTGATTTCTTTCCCCCTTTTGGTTTATATTTATGAGTACCAGTATCATATTTCTCTTGTTCATTACTAGGATTCAAATTTCCAACCTCAGATACAACACCAGAGTATGAATCAGTTTTTGTTATATCAAAATTATCAATAGGTGACGATTCCCTCTGATAAAAATCTATACCATCATCACGGATCCTATTTCTTAATTGCATCACATACATCAATATTTTAGAATGATTATCATTTTTAGAATTTGAGTCTTTAAACATCTCTCTTCTCCCTTCATCTGTAGAATTTTCTATTTGTTCAGTTCTAATTCTAATAATTTCTTCTAAAAACCCCATTATATCATTTTTATTTTCTTCAGTCCACATAGTAGAATTAATAATACCTTCATTCATTAACGGATATCTCCATAATTTCCAAAAATCATTACAATCTAATCCTAAATAATTAAAAAAATCGGCATCAGCCTTTCCTGATTCATTCTTCCCCTCCCAAATACCACTACCATTACATCTTACCATACCACCTTTTTGTACTCTCATTTAATATATTTAAATATAAAAAATATAATTATATATTAAATGTATAATTATATATTTAAATTATGTGTTTTTGGTGATTACAATACCGGAAAGACTAGTTTTTTAAATTTATTACAAAATTATAATTATGTAAAGACTTATGAACCAACAATTGGAGTAGAGTTTAGTTCGCAAATATTTAAATTAAATGATACTGAAACTGTAAAGATAGCCTTTTGGGATTGTGCAGGACAAGAACGTTTTCATAGTGTAACAGAAAATTTTTTTCAAAATATCACTGGAGGTATGTTATTTTTTGATGTAAGTTGTAGAGAAAGTTATAATAATGTTTTGGAATGGATAATCAAATTTAGAAAAAAAAATGATGATAATATACCAATTATATTAGTGGGTAATAAAATAGATAAGGAAAGAGTTATATCTAAAAATGATGCATATATACTTGCAACTGATTTTAACATGAAATATATTGAAATAAGTGTTAAAAAGGGAATAAATATTAAAAATGCTTTAGAACTATTAATTGATAATATTTATGAAAATAAAGAAGAAAATCCAAATATTAAAGAAGTAGGTGATGAAGATAATTATCTTTTATTAAGTAAACCTACAAGATATAGATATTGTTCAGGTTGTTATATATCTTAAAACTGATATAATTGAGTAACATAAATAGAAAAAGACCAATCTTGTTCATTTAAATTCACTTCAAATCCTTTATCATTTAATAGTCTTATTTTAAATTTTCTTAGTTTAACTGGTCCAAAATATACTCGTTTAGTATATTCTGGATGTGTATTTCTAAATACTATAGATGTACTATATTGTTGTCTATCTATGGTAATTGGAATTCTTGCTAATAAATCACTTGAATTGGGAGAATTGTATCTATTTACAACTGTAGATAATTTAGTACCATCATCTAATATAACAGAACCACTAGAAGTATTTGCTAATGTTAATTGTTCTACTGTATACTGTTGTTTTTTAGTTAAATTAGATATTAAATCATTATTTAGTTCATTTTCTGCACAACCACGTTTTGCCGGAATGCCTGATATATCCTGACATTTCCAATCTGCTGCATCAGCATCCGTAGAACTATGTCCCGGATAATAGGTGTTCCCTATTATGTTCCCAGAAGAATCTCTTTTAACTCCGAATTTACTGTCCATCGTTTGACTATTATAATAATCAGGTAATTTGAAATTTTTTGATGAGTTATCTACCAATGAAATTAAATCTTTATTTGGTTTATTATTATTAAAATCGTCTAATGTTAAAATAAAATATTTAGGACCAAATGTATCCAATAAAGATGATGCTGTGACTTTTTGCGAAGCAGTTAAAATAAGTGTTTTTACTCTAAATCCTAATAACCATCCTAAATTATATCCTATTTTATTACCCGGACTAGGAGTATTTGATCCTTCCTCATTTAAAGTTTTTTGTGCTGAACAACCGCTACTCTCTGAATCTTCAATATAAAATTGTATAGTCACTGGGTAATGTTGATTTAAATTTTCTATAGAAACTTTTCCTGTTTTACTAGAATAAGTAAAATCTACCGGTATATCATTTAAACTACATAAACTATTTATTTCATTCAATAATTCTGTTGAGGTAAAATTTCCATTATCAAGTTCTAATTTATATGCTTCTTCTATAGGAGGTGTTGATGAAATAGGTTGTGAGTTTATAATAAATGTTTTGGCTATTCCTACTGCTTCATTAGGTAAATTACCATCAAAATAAAGTGTTGTAAATCCAGGTAATGATACACCAGCAGAATCTATTATTTTAACTCTAAATCTCCAATTTCTACCAGCCTCATACTTGTAATTTACAGTAGGATCGCTACCATTTGTAAATACTGTATTATATTGACCTATCCAAATTTGATAGGTATTATTTTCCATAGTTAAACATTCTGTTGAATTAAAAGATAATTTAGAAAATAAGGAATATCCTCCATCATCATCATACTTTAACCAGATTTTTGTTTTGTCTACTGTTCCATTTGTATTGACTATTTTTGTTATTCCCATTTCAGTATCCCTTACTCTAGGAAAATAGGGAGAACGAATTGTTTCAAATGATAATGTATAACCTGTTGGTATTGTAGGTAAATATATATCTGCTAATTTTTCTGGTTCTCTTTTTCTAAAAGAAGAAAAATTTAATGCATTTGTACCATAATCATTAGAAAAAACATGCCAAGAATTAGGAAGTTCAACACTTTCTAATGAAATATCAATCACATTTGTTAATGGTTGATTTAAATTAACCGTATAATTAGTAGGCTGGAAAAGCCTAATCTCAGGATTCACGTGATTAATATTGTTAATATTTGTAGGATTATTTGTATAATTTCCATTTACAGTACATGTTGTTGATATAGGGTTTAATATTTCTCTATATTGACTATCAAAATTTACAATTCGTCTAATATAGTTTATAGTAACTGGATTTCTTGTCCCTTGTGTTGCCAATTTAGTTGCAAATGTTTTTGATTCTGATACCTTTTTTATCCCAATAATATCACGATTTTCATCTAAAATAAGATTTTTTGCATCATTTTTATTGTCTAAATATTGCTGGGTTAATACTTTTGCCGATAGAGAGGCATCTTGTTCGTAATTTTCTTGCCATGTTTCTTTATTAAATAGTTCAAAATTTTCTATTAATTTTTTTCCCACTTCATTAAAAAACTTAATATATTTTGATTTATCTTTATATTTACGTTTTATAACATCTATTCTTTGAACAATCATGTCTTCATTTGTAGGTGTATAATCAAAATTTAATATTTGGACTAATTCATCAATATCATAATTATCAACATCTAAATCTATTTCATCCATTAATATATATATACTTAATTTTTTTTAAAGTAAAGACTATCTCAATAATATATAATGAATAATTCAATCAATAATGGTATTATATTTGCACAATTAAAAACAAATATCTCTAGAGCAGAAACATGTTTACCTAAAAAAATCGTTAATCTATATGACTCTAAAGATAAAGTTACCAGATACCTCGAACTTTCCGGTGATGATTTCAAAACCCTCTTTTATCAAACCCTTACTTTTAATATACCTACATCATCAAACAGTACAAGTATTTTAGGAGATTTTTCCCGTTTAGATGAATGGTGTACATCTACCGGAATAGGAGAGATTATAAAAGAACCTTATTATTTTGATTTTTTAAATGAAGTGCTTATTAGTTGGCAGAAGGATATAGGAATTAATATATGTGAATGGGATTATAGTAATAATTTACTACTATTAAAAGAACTAAATGAAATAAATAAATGGACTGAAAATAAAAATTATGAAATTAAAACCTCTATGAGTTATACAAAATTAATTAATCATTTAAAAACGCCAAAACTATTAAAAGGCAGTGTATTTAAACTATCTATTTGTATAGTTAATGATAATGTTAAAATATATCCTATTGAGGTTGTTCTTCATTTTAGGATTAATAAAGATGAAACATAAAATTGAAGAATAATATCAATATAATAGTATTGATATTATCTAAATGGCATCATTATTTGCAAATTCAAAAAAGTCTAAAAAGACTAAAAAACAAACAATTCAGTGCGGAATATGTTGTGAAGACTGTAATAATTCTAATAGAAAATATGTAGAATGTCCTTATTGTCATATAGGTACATGTAGAGAATGTGTTAAATATTATATTACTTCAAAAACAGATATTGCTCATTGTATGGGATGTAAAAAACCATGGGATAGAAAGTTTATGCAAGATGCTCTTACTAAAAGTTATTTTAGTGGAACATGGAAAAATCATCGTAAAGATATGCTTTTTGAAACAGAAAAGGCTAGATTTCCGGATACAATGCCTAAGGTAGAACAGCAAGTACAAATTCGTAAACATAATGAAGAAATTAAAGTATTAAAAGTAGAAGCAGAAGAAGCATACAAACTGTATTGCGGTGCAAAATCTAAAATTCGTAATGTAGAACGTGTAATTCAGGATATTAGATATGGTAATAGTGGAGGAGAAGAAAAACGTCAATTTATTAAAAAATGTCCAGCAGATGAATGCACTGGATATCTTTCTACTGGATATAAATGTGGGCTATGCGAAGTTAGAGTTTGTTCTAAGTGTCATGAAACGATGGGATATACTCCCAATTGTAAAGAGCAACACGAATGTGACCCTAATACAGTCGCGGCTGTTGAATTAATTAAACAAGAAACAAAGCCCTGTCCTCAATGCTCTGCACCTATTTATAAAATTAGTGGGTGTGACCAAATGTGGTGTACTTCTTGTAATATTGCTTTTAGTTGGAGGACAGGTCTAAAAGTTACTGGCACAATTCACAATCCTCATTATTATGAGTTTATGAGACAAAATGGAGGAAATGGTGTTCAAAATCCGGGTGCAGTCAATTGTGGAGGATTGCCTTATCACGGTCAAATGAGTAGCGTTGTTAGAAAAATAAAAAGTATAAAGAGATTTAAAAGTAAAGAAATTAATCATTGGATTCGTGATGTTATAGATTATTTGCCTATGCTCCATCGTGGAGCACAACATTTTCAACATACAATTTTAGATCCTATTCGTCGGGAAATTCAACAAAATCGTGATAATGAAGACCTACGAGTTAAGTATATTATGAAAGAAATTACAGAAGATAACTTTAAAACCACATTGATTAAACGCGATAATGCCTTTGAAAAAAAACAAAGTATGCTTCATATTTATGAATTAATGGGTGCTACATTTGTAGAAACAACCATCTATATCTATAATCTTTCTGTTGAATTTTATAACGATGTGATTATCAACAAAAAGAAGAATATAGATAGAGAAAACATAGCAGCAAATTTTGTAATTAACTTCACAGAAAGAAAAAATAATCTAGATAAGGTTCGTCAATACTGCAATAAAGAACTTGTAAAGGTTTCGTTAATATATAATCAAGTTATCCAAATTATTGATGATCAATTTCTTACTTCTAGATTGAAAAAAAATGAATGTCAAATAGTAAAGAAAAATGATGACTATAAATTTATTCCTATTATGATTACTCCAACAACCGGGCAAAAGAGAATACAATATACAAATGGTAAAACCTATATATCTAGACGTCCGAAATATGAAAAATTGGATGATTAAACAAATCAGTAAAGAATTTACAAACTATATTTAATAATTGAAAATCTTTTTTCATCATTTTGCAAATATGTCCTTTTTTCGTCTCACCGCACAAACGACATTTCTTATTTTCCCGTATTTTTTTTATTATCTCTTTTCCACAAATATGTCCTTTTTTAGGTAGCCCGCACTTTTTACAACGATATACTTTTCTTTCTTTATTTCGAACATTTTGACAAGTCGCTATTCTATCAAAACTTAATATTGTACATCCCTGGCTCCTTTTAAAATGTCTAGAACCATAAAATAATATCGTTTCCAATAGTTTTATAATGGTAGTTCCTTTTTTTAAGTTCAATATATTTTCTCTAGAAATATGATTATTTCCCTTATAAACATATCTATTCCATGTACTGCTATGATATATTCTAGAACGATTACAAGGTTTATATATATTTTGTATCAGCCCTATTCCCATTATTTTATTCTGATCATTATTCATTTCAATAATAAAGATATAATCATTAGTATTGATATTTGTAGGTATTTTTTTATCAAATCCATATATACATCCTTTCCATTCTTTTCGAGCCTTCCAATTTATATTTTCACTATAGGTTTTATTAGTAAATCTAGCAGTTCCTATATGAAATGGTCGTTTTTTATATAATTGTGG
>Ga0206682_10004201_pt1 | contig 11886 bp, 28 predicted proteins | sample M240m12015metaG_FD_155444 | JGI IMG/M metagenome (GOLD analysis project Ga0206682, IMG submission 155444) | Ammonia-oxidizing marine archaeal communities from Monterey Bay, California, United States - M2 40m 12015 | ecosystem: Environmental > Aquatic > Marine > Intertidal zone | place: USA... | reverse complement strand
TAGTGTTTAGCTTTTCAAACTTCTGATACTGTTCTAAAGTAATTTCTGATAATGAATCAGGTACGTTTATTTCAATCTTCATATATATACAATAATTTAATTACTAATCTGTATAAAAAGAAAAAGGATAGTATCTCTACTACCCAATTCCAAACTAACAAAATGAAAATTCTTAATGTCCTAATATAAACCTTTTATAACAGTATTTGTAAGCTTCAGTTATTTTATTTTCTAATTCAATACTGTTTTGTTTATATGTATGCTTTCCTTTTTTTATTTGTCCTCTTATATCCATATCTAATTTAACATCTACATTTTTCATACCTCTAACTATTGGCCTTTGTATTATGTAGATTCCTTCGTACCAACAAGCTTGTCTCATTTTATAATCCTCCAATGATTCTTACTATTGCATCACTAATCCAGTCAAATGCTACAAGCATATTTAAAAAGAACACAAAACTTAATGCTCCACCTATACCCATAAGTGCACCACCTAATATTGTTTTTATTAATTGCTTCCTGTTTTCTTTTGCAATCATTCCTTTAATCATTGCATACTCTGTATTGTTTTCCATAATTATTGTATTAATTAAACTTTGTTTATACAAATATATAAACTTTTTTTTAACAAACCGTATTAATATATAAAATATTCTCCTTTGTTTGGATTTTCTAACAAGTCTGTTAATACATACCTAGCAGCATCTATGCAGTCAGGATGCTCCCCTGTTGGTTTTTGTAGTTGATTACCTTCTTTATCTTTTGCCCATACATATCCTGCTAATTCACGTTTAAGGTTCTTACTTCTTGCAGTTACATATATTTCATTCTGATTCATTAGGTTTAACCCATACACTATTGAATCCCTTCCTTTAGTTACACCATATACAGAATGTCCGTAGCTTTTTAATTCTGCTATTGATTTTGGTTCAGCTGAATCAGCTACTATATTTTCTGTAATATCTAATTGAGTTAGGTGTCTACTTATATCTCTATTAAGCATTCCCTTTTTATATAACACCTCATCGTATATATATGCATCATTCCATTTATATAGTGCTATTAAGGTAGTAGGGTCTACACTATAACCAAAGTCCATACCATACGCCAACAATCGTGCTTCTTGTGGAATTACATCTATTTCTTTCCAATCAGGAATACATACACCTTCTAAACTTCCTGTTTCTCCTAATCCATATACTCTCCACCAGTTTGCCCAGTATGTTGAGGTCTTTGCTTTATCTCTTGCTTTCTCTATTTCCTTTACAATAGATTCAGGTAATGCATCATTGTCTTTATAAGTTAGTGTAATGTAATCCGTATCTTCTTTACCTATCAACTCTTTGTCTACCCAAAATAAGTTAGATGGGTTATAGTCTAACCAAATATTTCCACTTGTTCTTACTGCTAATTGTGTATAAGCATCAAAGGGTACATTATTACACTCGTTAATGTATAAGTCTGTTCTTCTTGCTCCTCTTAATTTATCTGGTTGGTCTGTTGAAAAGAACTCTATATAGCTACCATTTGTAAAGGTGTACTTTAGAGTGCTCTTATTGAATTGATTATCTTTGTACCTATTTAATCCATTAAGTATACCGAGAAAGTCCTTTAAAGCACCTCTACGAAGATGAGGTATTGATTCACTTACTACACTTATTTCTTTACCTGCATTTTTAATGGCATAGTCAATTAACAGACAAAGAATAGAAATAGTCTTAGAAGCACTTGTACCCCCTTTAACTATTCTTATTCTATTATCTAACTCTCTTAACTTTTTTAATGCTATGGTTTTTTTAACCTGCATTAATCAATAAATAAAGGTAAATCTTCGTTGATAGTAATATCTTTAGTTTCTCTTGGTTTACCTGCATAGTAATTATAAAACAATTGAACATATTTAAAGTCCTTTTGTTCTAATCCTTTTTGCAATGCTTCAAATGCTAATGGTTCTAATGGTGTTAGCTTTTCTATTAAAGCAACCTCTTCAGCTTTAGGTTTTCTACCTGCATTCTTATTACCACCGTTAAACTTTCTTTTATCCATAATCAAAAAATTTCATTAATGATTCTACTATAACAATAACATTTACTTTGTTTTGTTAAACTAAATCAAATTCTCCTCGTTCAACTCTATTAGGTTCGTACTTCTCTAAACGTGATTTTAAGAAATGATATTTAGTTAAAAGTGATTTATATTTAAGTTCGCTTTCGTGTTTTAGTCTATGGTATTCTATCTCATAAAAACTTTCCATTGTTAGTACGTCTTTAAATAGCTCAGGGTTTAACCTCATTGCATCTTGTAACCTGTTATTAATAGTGTTGTAATCTCTTTTTAGTTCTTTGTCATATTCTAACCAGTCTTTTATTTGTCTTAGTGAGTGTATAGCAGTAGCGTGGTCTCTATTTACCGTTTTGCCTATTGCTTCTAAACTCATTCTACTGTTTTCTCTTAGTAGTTTATAATAAATTGCTCTTGCTTCTACATACTTTCTTTGTCTTGTCTTAGCATTTATTTTTAGTTTGTAATAATCTTCTACTATTTCTTTTACTAATTTACTTGTCATCTTTTATATCGTTTATTTCATTTATTATCTCTCTTATTGTCATATATCCTGATTCGTGTATTGCTTTTAATATTCCTGCACAAGCTTCGTACTCCTCTACCTTTTCATACATATCAATAGCTTCTTCAAGTTCGGTTATATCTTTACCGTTTGATATATCTATTAAAGCTAGTAAGTAAAATTCACTAACTAAATCTTTACTCAAGCGTTCCTTGGATAACATATTCGTTTATTTGATCAGTTTGATCTACAAAAAACTTTTTAAATATATCTAATCCATATTGTACTTTGTCTTTACCTGAATTATAAAAACTTTCTTTTACGTTATATATTCCTAAATCACCAGAAGATTTATCTATTGCAAAAAATTTAAAATCTTTATAGTCAACTTTAAATAGGTTACAATAAATGTAAACTTGTACATCATAACCATATTTTTTAGCTGCCCAAGTAAAATTCTTAAGATCACTTGTTGTTTTTAAATCAGCTATGTAGTCAAAACCTAATACATCAGCTTTAGCTCTAAAAGGGAAACCATCTAATATGTCAAATGCTGGTTGTTCAAATTGAGCACCTCTAGTTAAGTCTTGCCAAATATCGTTTTGTAATAAAGCGTCTACAGTATACATGGCTTTGTCATATTCTTTTCTTGTAAATACAAATTGAGCACTACCTACTTCTGCTACTTTTTCTTTATACTTTTTAGTTACTGCTGATTGTACTTCTACAACATGACACAATGTATCTAGCTTTTCTGGCTCTAAAGCGGCTAAGTGTATTAATCTACCCATTTTAAAAGCACCTGAATCAGAATGAAAGTTTAATGATCTTGCATAACTTTTAGGTGAATCCATTAAAGATTTAATTGCTGAACTACTTAAAGCGTATTTACCAAGTTCTCCATAATAAAAAGAATCATCATACATTTTAGATATTAACTCTTCTTTATTCCAAACTGCTCCATTTAATAATTTAATCTTTTCCATTCTATCTTTACTTTTAGCATATATTGATTTCATATCTGCTACTGGTACAAAACAAGACTCAGGACCTTTAAAAGACGGTACTAAATTTATTCTTAAAGCTTCTAATTCATTTTGAGTTTCAAACTTATAACTATTATCGTCAATAACTATATTAACACCTCCTTCGTTTAAAGCCCAATTAAGGAAATTTAACTTAGGTGTTTTAAATGTTATATGTTTCCACTTAGGTTTTTTTATTACCTCTATCATTATTTGTCTTTTACAAAAGTTCCATTTATCATTTTACCTGTTCTACCTGATATTTCAGAGTATGCTCCTTCAATACAAGATTCTATTTTAGTATTACACAAATAAGCTAAGTTAGTTAACACTACCACGCAATCGCCAATAGCATCTTCTATTTCTAATCTATCTTTTTTTAATATACCATGAGATAATTCTCCAACCTCTTCTAGTAATTTTACAAATTGTGTCTTAGCATCACCCTCGTCTAGTATTCCTTTTTGTTTTGCCCATTCTCTAATTGGTTCGAATTCATTGTTTAATATCATAACGTTGTTACATTTTTAGGGTTAAAATTAGAACGACCACATAAAGGATATAATCTAGTGTGATATGATTCACCTTTATGTATACGTTTGTTTTTGAAAATAATATCTTCAGTTGCTATATGATCTTGTCTACCATAATAACCAATAATATCTCTATCTGCTTCTTCTAAATTAATAGATCCAATGTATTTATTACCTTGCATGTATTCTACAAAGTAACCAATATGTTCAAATTCAATCCCGTGCAATAAATTCATAATGTTTTGTTTTTTAATTATAGAGCTAATATAAACATTTTTTTAACAATGAAAAATTATTTTGGCATTTTTTTATAATGTCTTTCATAAATGTGTAGGTTTTGTGCATAATGAGTATAAAAACCTTTATCTACATTTAAATAACTACAAACAATATCATGTAAACTTAAGAAACAATATGCATCATTACAAAAACCAAACCACAAATCATTTGATCTCATTAATACAGTCATGTGTAATTTATCAGAATCAGGTGTAAAATAAAATTGTATACTTAAAGTACATGGTGTATCTTTAGAATACTTGTCATGTTCTTTTCCATCATATATAGATATCACTGCACGTCTTGAATATTTATCACGCTGTAGTTCTTTAATAACATAACCTAATTGATCGTTACGACTCCATTGAAACCCATAGTTAGAGTTAACATATCCACGTTCATCCATGTGATTATACCAGATCTTAGCTACTTTTGCTATACTTTTAGCTGATGGATTCTTACTTAAATACCATTCCCATTCTTTTTCAGCATAGTCTATTTTGAAATTACGCCATGGAGTTCTTACTATTTTATCAGTTGTATCTGTAATAGTAAACATTTGGTTGTAAAAAGTTTTAGTACCATTAAATTCTGGTTGACTATCTAACTTTTCATAATAATGTTCAAATGCCTCTGTTATTGTTTTGAATTGCCACATAAGTTTTCTTTTCTAATTGGATATGTAAATTTACCGTCGTTAAATATAAACACTTTTGTATCATCATTCAATACATCTTCTCTAATAAACCTACCTTCTATTATCGTACCTGCAAATTTAAAATAGTAATGTTGATTCTTTTTCACGTTTTGTTATTTTTTTAGATTTTTCTATTAAGTCTTTAAAAGCTACTTCAACACTGCAATGTGTTTTGGCAACCTCATAAGCTAATTTCCTTTTTTTTCTTCTTAAGTCTCTGTTATTTGATAATGTAACTATTTGATCTACAGTGTCTTGTAAGTTATTTTTATCGCTATAAACAAAACAATCTAAGTCAAAAAAACTATCACCTTGTACATGATAATTATTTTCAGCCCAATGTTTATCAACTATATTTATCATTCCAACATTAATCATTTCTAATGTAGAATATTCTAATATATTGCTATATTGATTAACAGGTAAGTTAAAGAAATTAGCGCCAAACATATTGTTTGATAATAATTCCAAAGTACTTAACCTTTCGTAAGGTCCATATACATTTAAAAAGTTTATATCTTGTTCGTCATCAACACTTTTAGATCTATACATGATGTTTTCAAATTCACCATCTTTAATGTTCTTTTCATTTTTAGAAAAAAACTTACATTTAGCACCTATTGATTTTTCAATACCACGAGCCTCTGAATATATACCATGTTCTTTTAACATAGGCTGTAAGTATATCATTCTTTTAGGATCCTTAAACGTTGCAAACCTACCTAAGTAAGAAACTTTTTTTATTTGATCTTTTTTTATTAAATGTTTTAATTTATTAAAATCATGTCCATTGTTAAAAAATTTAACCGGTGTCGTAATGTTATAATCTTGTATTTTTTTATAAAACACGGTTCCTTTCCCAAAGGTGAAAGCACAATCAACATTATCTACAGTTTCCCATAAGTTATAATTTCTATTTAAACTCATGACATGATGATCATTTTGAAAAATTATCTTTATTGGTTTAGTTACATTAACAACTAATTCATTAAAAAACTTTTCTTTATATGTATCTGAGTTTGATTTACTAGGCAATGATTGATAAAATACAATGTCACTTTCATTAAGTTTATTTTTTATTTTATTTATTTCTTCGTTAGTAAACTCAATAACGTTTATATTTTGACTATTTTTTCTACCCCATTTTTTATCTAAACTAGCGTAAGTGTTACATTCGTAACCTTGAGATGTTAAATAATTTTGAAATTCTGTTGCAAACCTTGTAACTCCGCAACCTTCTACACCTCTTCCTAATAATATAGATATTTTCATTGCTCTTTGTTTTTATGATTATTTAAAGATCCTAAATATGCTACTGCATCTAATAAATTATCTTCTTTGTGATTATAAGATTGTCTAGATAACTTTAAAGCTACAAGGCATAGATACATATCACTTGTCGTTAAAGTCTTACCTATGCAGCCCGATGCTATTATAGCGGCTCTTTCCATTCCTTCTTCAAAAGGACCATACATACGTTCTTTTTCTTCTGATCTAGTATTTACTATTTCATTTGCTTTTTCTAGTATATTCATAATATTGTTATTTCTTGGGGTTCTTCGTTACGTCTGCTTAATTCTTGTTCGCATCTCTTACGATACCCATCAAGTTGTGTGGGGTCATTTACTATACGTTCTAGTTCCATAATAGTATAAGATTGATAAAATAATTGTTCGTACATAATTGTTTTGTTTTTGTAAATATAAACAATTTTTTAACAACTACTACTTTTCTTTTACTTTTTCTTCTAATTTATCTAACCTCATCAATGCAACTGCTAATGCTTGTGAAACTAAACTTAAATCGTATTTCATTTTTACTAATGTACTTTCCTTCATTTTTGTTTTTTAAGTGTTTCAATATACAATGTTGCATCCATTAACTCTTCTTGTAAGTGATTTAAGAAAGCATAAAAGTCATCGGGACTATCATACAGAGTTGTACCATATTTTAATATACCATCTCTTGAACGTGAATGGAACTTATTAATTACCTTTTGTACTATTGGGTCTTTTGGTATATTGTTGTAAGAGTAACCTGCACTATCAGTTGACCACTTACCATCTTCCATCATTTCTTGGTATTTCTTTTTACTATCACTCATCGTTACTTTCTTTTATTGCTTTTGTAATCATTGCTTCAAATAATCTTAAAGTTGCATATCCAAGTATAATTTTAAAGACCAACATTTATTTTAGTTTTAAGTTTATTTATTTCTACTTTTAATTTAGCAATCTCTTCTTCTGCTATTCTTGCACGTTCAACCGCTCGTATTTTGTCGCTTCTATATTCACTTAACGATTGCTCGTACGCCCTTTCATTACTAATCATATTGTGAACATAAAAACCTACTTCCTGCCACGCAAAGTACATATCTAAAATAGATTTATTATTGGGTTTAGCTTTTTTAGATTTAATAATGTTTTCTCCAATTAAATTAAAATTAGTATAATACTCTGCTTCTTTAATATTGTTCAATTTTTTATTCATATTCTTTATATAATCTTTCTAGCTTCTTCCAAACACCATTTAAAAAACAACTACTGCAACTTGTTAACTCTCTATTATCTTTAAAGACTCTATTGTAAATACTTAACAACTCTTTTTGTTCTTCAACAGTAACTTTATTAATTTTTTTAATACGTTTTGTCAAGTAAATATATTCATTTTCTGTAAAACATAATGGTTTTTGGTAAGGGAATATATGATTTAAAACTTTTTTACGCTCATCACAACCACAGTCTTCACCAGCCAAAAACTTAACAGCTTTTTCTATTCCAGTTACTTTAGTTATCTTGGCAACAGTATCACCGACACCTTTGCTTTTGGATTCATAATTATCTTTGTATTTTTTGTATTTTTTACTTTTTGTTTTTTTGGATTCTTTCATAATCTTGGTTTTTATAATTTATATAATCATCATTAAATTTTTCTTTAATTTCATTTTTAGCTTTTTTTAAGGTGTGGTATATACTTACCCAACTTATTCCAGTTTCAGCAGCTATCCCTCTTATACTTAAACTTGAGTCTCTATATAATGTAAACATTTTTCTTTCATACCATCTCCAATTTTCTATATGTTCATCTATTAGTTGGCATAAACTATTATAAGCTACTTGTTCATCCATTTCTGAATAGTCTTGAATTTGGATGGTAGATTCATTATCATCAATATAAACTTTGTTAATTCTTTTTTTACTATTATAATATTGGAAATAAATAGAACGAAGAGTAAAATAAATATAACCACGACTGACATTACCATTCTTAATAATTTTATTTTCATCTGCATATTTATAAAGTACAAGGTACATCTCCTGTACAAAATCTTCGGCATAATTAAATTCGCCAAAACTATTCACTATTTTAATCCACTCGTTATGCCTTTTAAAGACTATTTCAAGCCACTCTGTTGATTTATCCATATCACCGTTATACTTATTACCCCTAACAAACTTTGTAGAGTGTATTCGTCTCCTTCTGTATATTGTTCTTTGTGATATAAAAACCCAAACATTATTCCTTTTATAGGACTTATATAAATATCAGCAGCTTTGTTATGCCCAATGATTATAAACACAAATGCCACTATTAATAAAAATCCTATTACTATCATATATCTAATTTTTTAACCATAGTTTGTTTGTCATGTATTAAATCCTTTCCTAAAAATTCAAATCCTACATTGTTTTTTTTCATTTTTAACTTTAAAGGACTTTCATGTACAGTAGGTCTTCCACCTGTTTCATTTTCTTTTACTTTTAAAATATATAAATTACTGTACATCCAATCAGTGTTGTGACTCGTATATCTATGTATGCATAAAATATCATCAGCTCTGTTTCCCCATTTACCACCTCCTTCTACATCAGCCATTGACAAAGGTTTTGGTAGTCCTTGGTATTCGTGTCCATTCTGGTGTATCGATCTTAAAGCTGAAGTTACACCATGAGCATTTAAATATACAGTTATGTTTCTTTTTTTAGCTAATAATCTAAACTCTGAAGCAACTTGATAATCATATTCATGAGAATTACCTAGTAATTTTTGTAAAGATGGATCTTTGCTTAAACTATTGTATGGATCTATTAATAATGAATTGTAGTTCCACGCGTCTTTTATTTGGTTAGCTTCTTTAAGTAAATTTTTATATGAATATAAATCTTCAACATCTATTATTTTAAAATGATTATCACACCATGTAATAGCTTTAGCTATTTCAGATTCGTTCGCCTGTTGTATTGGTTTACCCATTTTAAATTCTATAACTTTTCTTACGATACTTTGTGGAGTGTTTTCACTTGACCAAATAAGAAATTTTAATTTATGTTTTATTGCCCATAACACAAATAAATATATAATAACTGTAGTTTTACCTACATTTGCATGACCAATTATTAAGTTAAAATTACCTTGTTTATATCTTAAATGTTCATCTATTTCAGGAATATCTATCTTTAATCCTTCTTTTACTCTACCATACTTTATATCTAATATCTTGTCTTGTAATTTCTTTGCTTGTGCTATCATATTCCTTGTGTGGTCTGTCTATACTTTTGTTCTACTGCCTTTGAATTTACTTCCTTCTTTTCTACTTTATATCCTGTTATTACGTTTACATCATAATTCCAAAAATCCTCTGGAAAAGGGTCACCTACTATGTATTTTTTCATATAAAGGTATAAAAAAAGGGGAGTATTATCGTTTCTCTAACATTTGAAATAATGCACTCGGTTCTCGACAATATCCCCAATTAAATATTAAATTAAAAAATCATCTTCTTCTCTCCCTGGTTGTTGGTCTGAATTGCTAACTCCACCAAGCCATTGAGCTACTCTCCAACCTTGAATTGAGTTAAAATATTTGGTTTCACCTTGTGGGTTTACCCATTCTCTACCTCTTAAATTAATACCAACTTCAACTTTACCACCTACCTTGTGAGTATTTAATAAACTAATATTGTCATTTATTAACTCGATTATAATATCTTGCGGATATTTTTCATCTGTTGTTACAACAAAACTTTGTTTACTTAGTTTATCACTTATCGTTTGTTTTTCTTGAATAGTTTTGATAATACCTCTGATTTCCATAAATTCTAATTTTTACTTGTTTATTATTATATTTAGTTGTGTAATATACACATTTTATTTTACAATTTAGAGAGTACATCTCTAGCATCTTTAGTTAATGTGTATTTTTTTTCTATATTATTTATAGAACCTCCATTAACAATAAATTCCTTAGCTTTTTCAAAAGCAGTAGTATTTATATTTAAAGTCCTTTTTTCTTCTTTATTACTTGTGGAAGATGCATTTACAGTTAAATTACCATCATCATCAACAGCTTGTAAACCTAACAAACTCGCTAAGGTATATCTTCTATAATATGTAATGCAAGATCCTAACTTTTGTGGATCTGTTATTTGTGGCAATTTTAAAGCACTTATAACACCACCTGTTCCATCTATACATATTAGTTTACTGTATACCATATCTTCCTCGATAGGTTGTAATAGAAGTAATCTATTTTGTTTTAGTAATGGTTGTAATTGTTTAATAAGTGAATTAATATCAAAATACTTTGATTTATAAAATGGGTTTTTAGTGTCTTTACTAATTGTACCTATTTCTTGCTGTAAGTTAAACAGCTTTTCATTAATACTTACTTCTTTGCTCATTGTTTTAAATTTAAAATTAATTGTTCTTTAACTTGTTCTAATTCGTGTTGCAGTTCTAAGACCTTGCCATAGAGTTCTGCTTTTGTGTACTGTTCCATATTGCTAAATTATAAAAAATAATTAACATATAAAAAAAAGGGTAAGAAATTAATCCTACCCTTAAAACAAAGAACAATATTACAAGAAAAAATCAAGTAAGTTTTTTCAGCTTTTTGCTGTAATCATTTATCATATATTCTAATTCACTATTTGTAAACTTGACTATTTCTTTACTTTGTAAATATAACACATCCGCAAGTTCTTTTCCTAAAAAAAGTGAATATTTATATTGTTCTCCTGCTCTATATACATTACACGCTACGCATTGAGGTTTTACATTGCGCTCATCCCAGCGAATAGAGTAATGTTTTCTACTCATAAAGTGTCCCGCTTGAATTTGTTTCCAATGGAACGCCTTATTGCAAGTAACACAAGTACAATATCCATTGTTGTCCGCATTGCTTAATCTTGTGTATTGACTAAATACCGTATCTAGTTTCTTAACTAATTTACTCCTAGTTGGTTTTTTAGCTGTTTTTGGCATTGTTTTACGAATCAAGATGATTTAATAATAATTTGCCATCAATTTCATTAAATCCTTTAATTTGCTTGTAAATATATTTTGAATCCGATTTAACCTTTTCTTTTTCATATTTATGAGAATCTGTTCCTAAGTTAGTGTATTGTATAGCATCTAATTCTAATAATTGGTTTGTTCTTTCTATAACACTTAAATTAAAATCTTTAGCAATTTTATCTGCTAATTTTTTTATTGTTAAATCTTCTGACATTTATTTAATTGAGTTTTTATAAATATTTAATTAATTAATTTCCCACTACCCACCAAAATTACAAAGTTTTTTTTAAAAAAGTAAACTTATTTAAGTTAAAGTTATTAACAACTTATTTATGTTTACTATTTCCAAAGACTTTCTCTACTCCTCTTGAACCGAAATATCCACCAATAACGATTGATAATAAACCTGTGATAGAATCTAAAGGATAGTTAAGATACCATCCTATAATGTAACTTACAGTTAAAAATACTAATACTAATGGTCTTA
>Ga0206682_10004200_pt1 | contig 11889 bp, 19 predicted proteins | sample M240m12015metaG_FD_155444 | JGI IMG/M metagenome (GOLD analysis project Ga0206682, IMG submission 155444) | Ammonia-oxidizing marine archaeal communities from Monterey Bay, California, United States - M2 40m 12015 | ecosystem: Environmental > Aquatic > Marine > Intertidal zone | place: USA... | reverse complement strand
AAAAGAGAATCCATTACTATCTTCTTATTTTCTTCTAAATCTTTGATGATAGCTTCTCTGGTTTCAGAGATGAGTTCAATATCTAAATCTACCCCATACTCTTCCATAGGAATAGTTACTTCTCTGTAAAGAGGCATTACCTCTTCTTCAAAAAAGAACTTCTCTAATCCTTCTTCTTTTAGCCTTCCTAAAAAGTGATAACACACTCTCAAAGTCAAATCTGTATCTGCTGCTGCATACTTGGATAAAATATCCATATCTGCTTTGTAGATCTCATAGTTAGCTCTGGTGACTTGACCTCCATTGCCTACGATAGACTCTTTTAGTTCTACCTGCTCTTTATTAGCTGCTTCTGCTACATCTAATCCAATGTGGTCTTGTATAGAGATAGCTAAAGGTTTCAGGCCGAATACTCCCATACCTGTTCCTTCTTCTTGAACAGTATGTACTAGTAACTGAGTTTCTACCCATAAACTTGGTAGAAGATTTACTCCATAAAAGTTTGTAGTGAATCGACAGTCAAAGGAAGCATTATGCATCACTAACTTCTTTCCTATCAACATAGAGATTATCTTCTTAGCAATAGAATGACATCCTATTCCTTCTATCTCGAGTTCATCTAAAGATTCAGTCTCTGTGTTCCATTTCATAGTAGGTAGGTAAAATCCTATCCCTACATCTCCAGATACTGAGAAACCTATTATCTTACCCTTTCTCATATTCAGACTGTTCGTCTCTGTATCATACGCAATAACGTCTGATTCATTGATATGCTGAATAAGAAGGTTGACAGTCTCTTTGTCTGTTACTGTGTAATACTTCTTATCTATTGCCATACAGTACGGTACTTTTCAAGGATAGTACATGCTATTGCATACGAACGGTTTGAGTAGCTTCTCATTTCAGTAATACCAGAGAATTTTACATCAAAGGAAACATCCTTCTTTCCGAGTGCATCTAATATCTCTTGTTCAATCAGTTTAGCTTGAGCCTTTCCTTTTACTGTAATACTCTTTGCAGGGTTTACTCTGTCAAAGTAATCTTTCCATGTTACATTGTTAGGGTGTTCTTTTTGATCGAGTAAATGATTTGCTTCTATACGAGAATACACGTCTTTGTATTGAGTGAATCCTGGTTTTAGAAAACTTACTCCATCTTTCTGGAAGGACATCAAATATACTCTATAATGTCCTGTTTGATACTTTTGCATAACCTATTTGTTTTTATTTAATATAAGGAATAATCTGATGGGAACCTACTGTTCTTTAGAAAGATTCTCCATAGATATTGTAAGTCTTAATCTCTGGTTCATACTTCTCAGTACGGATAACATACAACTTACTGTCCAGAGGTGCTAACTTGAATTCAGCCTTCTCTCCAGTACTTATTGACCACGCATTCAATGCTTCAGTCAAACTTGGGTAAACTTTATCTTCACCAACAAGAGACCACCTGTCTCCAGGAGGTACTCTGTTAGCGATAAGTTCAAATACTTCTTTCGTTTCCATACTAATCGTAGTAACGATTTACTGACCATCCTAGTCGTTCGAAATCTGCAGTTACTAAATCTACATGCTCTACTAAAATGTCATGCTCTTTACGGATAAAGTAGACAGTATTCAAAGTCATTGAACGGTCTCCTTTAGATACAAGTAGACGTGTTACGTTTTTAGGATCTTTCATAATTACTGACGTAAGGTTTTTTTCATTCTCATTTCTGAATCTGAGAACCATTCTGGAATCATATCTGAATGTGTTGCTCTAATAGGATTGATATCTAAACCTCCTCTACGAGTATACAAACATGCTACCATCAGCTTCTCTGGTTTGTAAGCTTCTTTCAAGTGAGTAAATACCATCTCACAAATCTCTTCGTGGAAGTGAGATACCGTTCTGTGACTTACAATGTACTTTGCTAACGATGCTGCATCTGGGATATTGTTTCCTTCTATATTGATGTAAACATCACCCCAATCAGGTTGGTTAGTTACCCTACAGTTACTTCTAAGTAAGTTAGATTTTACTGTCATAGGGACTGAAGGTCCTGATACTGTATTAGCTATCTCCAATTGTGATGCATCTGACTTGAAAGCAGTAAACTCAATATCATCTAAGTTTACAATACCTGATAAGTCCTGATATCCTAAGAACTGATGTTCTATGTCGTGATCATTCTCAAAGAAAGTACAAGTAACATCTCCTCCTAAAAGATCAGTTAGATCTCTGGATACTGTTCCTTCTATTTCACTAATACACTCTTCAGCAGTCTCTCCCATAGGAGTCATATTCAAAGAGTTTAGATACAATTTGATAGACTTAGACTCTACGTGGAACTCTGTATCTGCAGGACATACTATTTTCAACATACCTGCTACTGGTTGACCTTTCTTAGTGATAGCAGATACTTCGTAACAGTTCCAACTATCTACACCTACAAAAGGTAACTTACTTTCTTCAATACCGTAAGCCTCTCTGTTCAAATAACGAGGTACAGCAACTAATAGTTCAGGATCGTATACTGCTTTGTATCCGTCTCCTCCTACTTTACCTAAATGCTTATTAGCAATCTCTACAACTTTGTTGTAATTTTTAACTTCTGACATATCTTTTGTTTATTGTAATAATTTACGAAAATAAAGTTGAACCTCCAACTCTTTTATCAATTTCTAACTTAAAAATTCTAATCTGATCTAAAGCGTGTTCCTTGGTTTTAGGATATCCCTTGCCTTTTAGTCCCACTCTAACTCCTTCTGTAGTTCTACTCATTCCATCAGGCAGAGATTCGAATAGAAGTTCTCCAGTTTTACCAGCTACCATTACAGGGTATCTCATACTGGAAAACCTTACAGATACCTGTACAAGTATTTTTTTGTAAAAGAATGCTATCGTCTTAGTAAAATTTTCGGAATCTTCAAATACTGATACATAACGTAATCCTTCGTTTTCTACAAGAGTAATAAGTTCTTCGACCTCCCTATCTCTCCTTTGAAAGGCTTTGTTGTTCTTTTCTATCATTTCTAAACTCTTTTAATTCATCAAAATATCCTTGATGCCATTCCAATCTCTCAGTCATCAACTGATCTACATCAGTTTCAAAAAAGTGTACTGCGTTATCATCTGGGATATCAGTGTACTTATCAAACATCTTTCTCTCGTTCGTATAGTTGATATCGAAGTTCTCTGAGAAAGGGTAATCGCTTCCTGCACACCATTGATCGTAGTCTCTTGCAAGAGCTGCTTTGATCGGAGTACAGCAGGACATGTCTCCGAATATGTTATGATACCATTGAGTGGCTTCTAACCCTCCTCTAATAATCATTCTATGAGATACGTGTCTTAGGAAATTAGACATCCCTTCACCGTTCAGGATTCTCTTTACAGAAGGTTTTGCAATAGTTGCAGATGGTCCGTAATCTCCTGTGTGATTGATAATAAACTTTAGATGAGTATACTTGGTTGCAAGTACCGTAAGCATCATAGGTCTGGAGGTGTTATCCGGTTTTGAAGTACCTTGAGTATGCATCGATACGATAGCATTCTTAGGTAACTGATCTAATACCTTCCTAACTATCTTATCTTTATGGTAACACATTCCGGACTGTACTTCATCTCCTCTCTTCCACCATCCTCTTTCTGATGCAAACTTCACTCCATAACAATGTCCTCCAGATAGAAAGCTTCTTCCTTCTACGTTTACATCTAACTCTGGAACAGTGTCTATATCAGTTGGATCTTCTTGAGTAGGACCGAAGAGGCATTGTACACCGTAAATCTTAGTAGATGTTAGTGTAGATAACTTCTCTAAATCCTTGTAATCATCTCTATTGTAGAGTACGAGAGAGTGCGTGATAGAGTGTGTCTCAAAGTATTGAGCCATATCTTCTGGTGTTACATCTCTCTGTTGTTTACCTCTTCTTGAACCAGCAAAGGCACGGAGGTTTACATGAATATCAAATCTATAACTCATTTAGTATAACTTTTATTTTTTAAAATAAGAAACTTATTTCAGAAAAACAACTTTCTTTATGTAATATCTGCTTTGTTTAGATTTCCGCTTTTCCCGTAAGAACCTCTACCTGGTTTGGGTTTATGTAAAGTAGAGTCAAACTTTCCTGAATCTAAATTCTGCGACCATCTTTTGACAGCTGATTCGTAAGGAGCCAGGTAGGTTTGTTTATAGTAATTGTCTATATTGCCGTTGCCGCCTTTCTTCTGTGCTTCGAATTCTTCTTCAAAGCCTCCTACTTCCGACATCGGGATAGTAGCGCAAAATACTCTAATCACCTTGTTTATATCTTTAGGATCTTTTAAGCGTTCTAGTTTCTGACTAATATAAGCATTCAATCTATTACCTGTAGTTCCGAATGCAGAATTCCAGGCATCTGGGGAATCGTAATTACGTCCTGGACGGTCTTTGAAGTTTGTAGTCAATCCTACATACTGAATCTCTCCATTTATTAACCACATATAGAGTCCTTGACGCTTCTTTAGAGTATCAGAATTAAACTTTACTTCAAATTTATGAGTTCGAAGGAATCGTTGGGATTTAGCATCTTCTTTATCTTGGTCGGTTAGTTCATCTCTTTTAGTTGGGGATACAAGAGCGTCTGCAGGATCTACGCTGTTCTTTAGATCATCAAGTAATCGTGGGATTGGTCGTAAAAGAAGTGTTACATGGTCTTCCTTAGATAGCTTAGAAGAGGTAATCGAGGTTCTAAACTCTTTGTTGTCGTCTATAAAGTTTTTAACTGCGTATATCCTGTTATTGTCTTCCAGGTGTTTAAAGGTAGGATCGGAACTATCTCTCAGTTCAAACCACTCTTCGCTAAAAACTCCTTTCAGGTAAGGACGGTACTCATCAAGAAACTTAGTAATAAAATCTGCCTGTCGTTGCAACTCTTGCTTTGCTTCTGGTTTTTTAGCTGCATCTAACTTAGCTTTTTTGGAAGACTCTACTCCTTTCTTAGTAACAGAGTTCTGGTCTATAAGAATAGTGTCTCGCCACCTCTTCATGTAATGAAGCAGAGAAGTGTCTTTAGGGGACTTAGCTCCTGCTAAACGGTGCTTGTAAGTGGGTATTGCTCTACCTTGTTTGTTTAGCTTAAAATCTACCTCTTGTTCGTAAAAAGAAAGGTTTTTTAATTCAAGAGGATCTAAATCTTTTGGGATAGGAACTCCTACTGTGTTGGTTCCGAAAGGAACCTTTTTTACTTCTAATATAATACTACTTAGCTTCATAGATACATCCTCTATCTTTATACACTTTGTTATAAATAGTCTGATCCTCCTGGTCATAAACTCCTTCAGAGATAATGTCTGAGGTCATTTTATGAAAGCATAAGTAACCTCCTGACTTCTGTCTTCCCCAGAACTCCATTCCTAAACTCTCATAAAAAGGTTTAGCTTTAGGTGCTGAAGATACTCTGAAGTATTTACACTCCTCTTTGAAAGCTTCCTGGTAGGCATACTCACATAAGTACTTTGCTACTCCTCTTCTTCTAAAATTGTAAAAAGTATGTAAGATCTGAATATTTATTGTCTTAGGTTCTCTCTTACTGTGAGTGGGAATAATACCTCCAGCTAACTCACCTTCAACAAAACACCCTAATGCTTTATCCCAGTATCCTCTTGCATCAGCTTTACCTAAAAAGACTTTAGCAAACTTATCTTCTTTTAAATCAGTCAGGGAACTGATCCATTCGTCTCTCGTAATACTTCTTATCTCCATTAAGCTTTCCACTTTTCTGATCCCTGTAGATAAAATTCTCTGTTACTTTCAAACTCTTCTCTTGTTGGAAGATTGTGAAGATTTTCTTCTACCTCCTGTAAAGGTATTCCGTGTTTATGATTAGTCTTCTGAAACCCGTATTCTAAGTACCAATCTACTGGATGGTATTTAGGAAGCTCTACCTCTTGATACCACTCCTTGAAAGGTATTTGATCTGTAAGAGCATGTTCTACGAACTCCTTACATACTCGTGCACAGTTGGTCAGTACCTGAGGGTCAGTAGATCCTTTGAACGTTCTAAACTCAATAGTTCCTCTATTCTCTTTGAAAATAGAATAAGCATTGATTCCGTACCTACGGATAAGAAAAGACCAGTAACCTCCGTCTTTCTTTCTACCGAACCCTCTCTTCATCTCTTCCATAGTCTCTCCTTCCATAATAGCATGATAGACTCTCTCAGGCATAGTCGCTCTGGCGAGTTTTATGAAGGATACCAACGATCTTGATAATCCAGGTTCTAAATCCAGGTTGTAAAGAGTGTCACGGAAATCTTCCTGGTTTTCATAAAGGTACTTGATAAACTTCTTCAAACCCTCTACCTCTAGTAGACGATCATCAGATACGTGAATGTGAGTATGACACCTGTAGTTTGTAGTCTGTGTCTGGAGAGCATTATTAATATCTTCAATATTAGACTTGAAGTCTTCTAATGTATCTACAGGGATAGTATTTATCTCTCCTCCTATCTTATGTAACTTACTCTTAGGATCTACTGCCCATCCGTTCGAAGATACTACATCGTAATCCATATCATCATAAACGTTTCCGTTAGGTAACTCTATCGACTTATCAATATCTCCGTATTCTAGTTCTGCTCCAAACTTCATATTACTTAATAAATTCTAATATTTGATTCACTCTTTGTTTAGGAGATCCAGTTACAGTTAGATAAGGTTTATCTAAGTCTCCTAATACGTTTTGAAACTCTTTATCTATTGTTCTTCTCCAATCCTCATTTGTACTCCTCTCTCCATCTTCTACTGCGTCAAACTCAATAGGAAAGTAAACATAGTGAGTATACTTATTCTGTACCTTCTCCCAAATGTCTTCTATAAACTCAAGAGTAGGTTTTGAGATATCCATATGACGAGAGTAAACTAATAAATCTAAGTAACTCCTATCTAAGATAGTATCTGAGTTTCTTAGTAATGCTTCTAAATGAAAACTACTAATAGCTAATTGAGTCTCTGAAGTACCGTCTTCGTTGATAGGAAATCCATAACTCTTTACAGTCCTTGTACTCTCATTTACAAAGACATAACCAAGTAGATCAGTTTTTAGTAAATCAAATACAGTAGTCTTTCCAGTACTACTTGTTCCTACTAACGCTATTCTTTTCATCATAGATAATATTTTATAAACTTTACCCACATCTCAGTAGATATATTAGATAAGATAAGAAATATCTTGTCAATATCCAACTCTTCTTTAGAAACAAATGCCTGAGATCTCAATATCTTTCCTTCATCTACTCCTGCAGTTACTTCATGAATAACACATCCAACAGTTTTATGACCTAACTCAAATGCTTTTACCTGAGGATCTTTACCCTTTAGTTCAGGATACAAAGTAATAAGTCCTGGATGTCCATTATACATCTTGAAACCATCTGCAATACTCTCTGGTATTATTCTCAACCAACCATGCAGAGTAATAAAAGCATCTGGATAGTTTTGTAAGATATCAAAGTAATCTTCTTGAACAGGTTTGTTAGGTAGAGTGAGATATCCTCTCTTCTCTATTTTCTTGTTTATCTTCCTTAGATGACCTGGTCTCTGATTAGTGATAATAAGGTCAGGCCACCTTCCAAGTGACTCACTTATCTTTACTATCTCAGAACCAGTTTGACTAAAGAATACTACCCAAGGTCTTCTATTCTCCACCATTACAGAACCATCTAAACTTCTCAACATTGTACCTAATGACCTCCATCTGTTCTTCTGATACCTTAGAGTTGATCATTGTAAATAACTTCTGAGATTCTTTATTCCATAGTCCTTGATCTGTGTACCTAATGTCTTTGATACCATGAACTACAGGGTTAGAAGTATCTACAGAGTAAATCCAGTCATATCCTGCTCTTCTATAGTATTCAAACTCTTGAGGAACGCCACAGCCGAGAAGGTGATGCGGCTTATCTTTATTCAATAAACCTTCCTCATTCATAAATCTTGCAAGTAAAGAAACTCTACCTAATGCCCATGCTACATACTTGTTAGGGTAAGGCATAACTCTTTCATAAAAAGAGTAATCAAAAGAGATAGCAATCATATCTACATCAGCAGATTCATTCATGTACTTGTAACAAGAGAGTAACTGAGCGTAAGTCTTTCCTTGAACTACTCCTATCTTCTTACCAGGTAAAGTATCTCCATACTTAGCATTCCATACCTCCATTTGCTTCATAGTCTTGTTTCTATGCTCTAAAGCATCAGGGACTATATACCAGGTAGGTTTTAGTTTCTCAATCCAGTAAGCATATCTATCAGCATCAAAAGCTTCTCCTAACTCAAATATAGAGTTATCTAAAATCACCTCTCTACCGTCTTCTACTGCTTTCTTGAACTTATTGAAATACTCTTCATCTTCTTCAAATAAATGAACTAATGCGTAATCAATGTCTGTAATCTTCTGCATCTCTGAGAAGATGGACTTGGGAGCTTCGTGAGCAGTCTTAATCATTTACTTCTTTTATTAAATCATCAAACATCTTATCTAAATCCGCCATCTTATCCTTTAGGGAATCTACCTGAGAGTTAAACTCACTTCCATCTTTAGATTCTAAGATTTCAATAGCTACTGAAAAGGGTACCATATCAGTGTTTAGACTCTCTACAAATACCTTACTCTTTTCTAATCTTTCTCTCTTACTCATTCTCTACTGCTTTTAGTTCTTCTTCAGTAAAGAACTGCTTTAGATTAGGAGCAAAGTAGTTTACTGATTTCATAACCTTATCATCAGATTCTCTATAGACAGTCCAGTACTCTTTTTCCTGATTGTATTGCATGTAACATGGTCCGTGTGATTCACTTCTTACTTTTACAGTTTCTCTCGCTTCTTCAATATCCGTACATAACTTAGACATATTTGAAGCCTGTACCTCAGCATAAGCATCTAATAACTTATCCTTCAATCCAAATACCATGGTTGCATTACCTACTGCTACATAAAGTAAATCACAGATAGCATCTAATACTTCTACAATATCTCTATTCTCAATAGCTTCTGCTAATTCATCAGTCTCTTCCTTGATAAAATCAACTACAAAGTTAGTCAACTTCTTATCATGAGGGATAGTAGGTTGATAATTATTGGGTTTACTGAATGCGTCATTGAAGATCTCTACTTCATCAACAAAGGGAACTTTATTACTCATAACTTTTTATTATTTTATTAAAGATAAGGAAAATAACTCTACTCTCCAACTTCTTCTTTACTTTTAGTTTATCTAATGTCTACAGATACTTGCTAACTCTATATTCTTATAGAATTCTGCTTTAGCTGAATCTTCATTTATGAATGCTCCTGTTAGTTTAGCTGTCTGCATAGAAGCTCCTCCATGTTTTACTCCTCTACAGGATACACAAGCATGAGTTGCATTTACCTGAACTGCTACTCCTAAGTTACCTTCACATATCTTATCTACTGCATTATGAATAGCTACAGTTAGTTGTTCTTGGATAGCTCCTCGACGACCAAACTGCTCTACTATTCTATTTAGTTTAGATAATCCTACTACCTTTCCATCTTCTGATGCAATGTAAGCAATACTTACAGTACCTCTAATAGCCTGGTGGTGGTGTGAACACATAGATGTTACTGGAATGTTACTCTCTTGAACGATACCGTCATATCCGTCTGAAGGGAATGCAGTAATACGATCTAAAGGTTCATATCTTCCTTTCCATAGATCATTTACATATGCTTTTGCTACTCTATGAGGAGTATCTGAAGAGTTAGGATCATCTGCATAGTCACATCCTAATGCAGTCAAGAAGTCAGCATATGCTAATGCTGCTTTTTCAATAATCTCTTGTTTCTCTTCCTTTGATAGTCTTGCTTCAGGACCTTCTTCTTTCTGTTTCTTTGCTAACTGACTTGATATACCGTTTGCATATCCTGCTCGTACTAATTCAGTACCGTCTATAAACTTTTTTGCCATCTATTCTTTTGTTTTTTTATAAGTGGTGCTTCGAACACTTTTACTAATATAAGAACTCTTATTGTAAAATCCAACTATACCGAAAAGATATTTTGATAATTTCTTGCATAACCTTTCTCGTTATCACAACCTCTTCCTACAACCCATTCATCATTTATCTCAAATCCATATCTAAAAGTATCTGCAATCTTCAAAGGATCAATAACTGAGTCTTTTCTCTTTAGTAGACAAATGATATTCAGAGATTTAGGATCTTTTACCTTTAGATACTTGATAACAGACTCCATAGTTCTACCACTATCGTAAATGTCATCCACGATATACACATGCTTTCCTTTGATAGCAGTCTCTAAATCTTTTACTATCTGAATGTCACCTTGTTTTCTCTTTCCTACATAAGACTTCACTCTCATAAAATCTAACTCTATATCCATAGAGGTGTGTTTTGCTAAATCAGAGAAGAACATAAATCCTCCATTCAATAGACAAATGTAAATAACTGGTGATCCGTCAGCACGATGTTCGTCTGTAATATTCTTTGCTAAGATCTGAGTCTGGAACTCTATCTCTTCTTTTGAGAATAGTATATTCATAACTTATTGAAATTTATTTTTTACTCTTTCTGATATTGGAATAGGATCATTGTTTTCATCTATCCTTACAAACTTTATCTTAGTGGAGAGAACAACACTCTGTGATCCGGAATACACGTTATGTGATCTTGCTTCTAAATATAAAGTAACTGATGTGATTCCTATCTCTTCTACTTTGCCATAAATCTTTAGTAAGGAACTCTCCTTTGCTGGTTTCTTAAAGATACATTCATCTATCTTTACAGTAACCATTCTCGGAGTATCACATACTTCCATTGCAAATGCTGCTGCGCCTGCATCTAACCAGGCCAGTAACTTACCTCCAAAGAGATTAGCATGAGTTCCTAAATCAGACTTCTTTACTAAATGAGTGGATATCAACTGCATTACTTCGCAATACTAAAATAAGACCAAGGCTTACCTGCCATATCTCCATTAGGGAAATAAAATCTCCAGGAAGATCCTTCAATAGAGATTGTTTTGAAAAATCCTTTTGGGATTGCTGCTCCTGTAGGAACTCTCATAGGTTCTTCAGCAAACTCTACTTCAATAACAACAGTTACTTCAAAAAAGTAAGCAAGATCTCTTTCAAACCTCTCTAACTCTTTCCAGGGTCCTCTGTTTAATCCTTCATGCTGTAAAGCACAGTTTAGGTAAGTAAAAGTCTTTTGGATAGTCTCTTGATCACAACTGAATGCTGCTGCAGGTGCTAAATGACCTCTATCCCATACATTCTTTTTGTAATCTTCAGCATCCGAGGTCTTTATGTTGAGATCTTTCTTCCAACTTATTCCTTCTCGCTTTGCTGTTCCTCCAGGACACTGTACCTTGTATTCTAACTTTAAAGGTTGTTCTAAGTGTTCTGAGTAAGTTACAGTGAATATATCAGTCTCTACTGTCTTTACCTGAGAGATACCAGGCAATGATAATAATACAAAGCAACCCAATAGGTAAAACTTGTTCAATAAACATATCCTCATTATAATAACATTTAACTATTCTGTTCTAATATTGATCTAAGCTCTTCAATCATCTCTAAGACCTCTTCCGGCTCCATTGTGATTGCACAGCAGACCGAAACATTCTCTTCAATCTTCTCTAAGAGTTCTAATGCTTTAGACATCAAACCTCGCGTGCTTGGTCAAAGGCTATGATATGATCTCTACCAGTCATATTGTATCCATGCTCAGCACACATGTCAAATACCAGAGGATACATCTCAATCAGAGTCTCTCTTGTATCACCTGCTGGCATGATATAAGTCATATCCTTAGGAACTCCTAACTCTACTCTCATTGCTTCTATCTCAGCAAGATTCTCTTCAGTACCATCCCACACTGGTTTT
>Ga0206682_10004198_pt1 | contig 11890 bp, 6 predicted proteins | sample M240m12015metaG_FD_155444 | JGI IMG/M metagenome (GOLD analysis project Ga0206682, IMG submission 155444) | Ammonia-oxidizing marine archaeal communities from Monterey Bay, California, United States - M2 40m 12015 | ecosystem: Environmental > Aquatic > Marine > Intertidal zone | place: USA... | reverse complement strand
TCGACCCCACTAATGGTAAGCCCTACGACTTAAATCAACTCTTTGATTATTATGACGAAAATGGCCCTTACGATATGTACACGGGCGAGAAGCTACCTATGTTTGAGGATGAGGATACAGCTAGAGACTATTCTAAGTGGCGTTCCCAAAATCTCTTCAACACAGACCTCACAGAGCAACAGTTTTACACTGGCGAGAGCGATATGTACTCACCGCAAGACGGCTCCGATGTCTCCATAAAAGAGCGCATTAAGGACGCAATGTTTCATGCCGGGGACATCAGAGATGACGTAGTAGGTTTCTTTGGCGGCGATGCCCCAGAGTATGCACTGGGTGGCCTAGCTACCGCTCAGAAAGGAATAACCACACAAGAGGGTAAAGATATGGCAGGTAAAAAGTTCCAACTTGATAAGAAGAAGGCCGACACAGACAAGAACGGTAAACTTAGCAAGTATGAGGAAGTCAAAGGCGAAGCTATCCAGAAGGCGATGGATAATGATGAGATCGTGGAGATGTACCACGGCGGTATGGCCTGCGGATGCGGAGGAGACTGTGACGGCTCCTGTGACGGCAGTATGATGGACGGTATTATGGGATACGACGATGTGTCTGGTAATCCTATCCCTGTAGGATCTCACGCTGAGAACGTGCGTGACGACATCGATGCAAAGCTCAGTACTGATGAGTACGTCTTACCAGCCCATGTAGTTAAATGGCACGGCCTGAAGCATATTCAAATGATGCAGTCCGAGGCTGAGATGGGTCTTATGTCTATGCAAATGGATGGCCTAATTCAACACGCAGGCGACGAAGAGGCTGAAGATACAGTACCCTGCCCTGAGTGTGACGGCGCTGGATGCGAACACTGCGAAGGTAAAGGTTACCACGAAGCAGACGAAGATGTGCCATCTGAAGAGGTGGGCATAGAGGAAGCTACCGTAGAGGTAGACAACCTTTTAGACGATGAAGAAGAAACTGAAGAGCCAGTTTCTACAACATCAAAACTCCCCGGGATGCTTAAAAAACAGAAATTTGCATTCATAATTTAAGTGGATACCCGAATATTATCGGACCCATAAGGAAACCCTATGTTAAAAGAAAAGTATACTCGCGCCCCAGAGGCGGACGATGAATTGACCTACAGCGAAGAAATGGCGCAGCAATCTCCACAGCCCGTGGAGCAATTGGATGCTGAAGAAGAAAGCTATAAGAAACGCTATCAAGATATTCAACGGCACATTCAAACCGTGAGAGATCAGAAGGATCAAGAATTAAACGCAGTCAAGAAACAATTAGATGCGGCCACCCGGCAGCAAATTAGGTTTCCAAAGACTGACGAAGAGGTAGAGGCTTGGTCAAGTCGCTATCCCGATGTGGCTAAGATTGTTGATACCATTGCCCGTAAACGTGCAAACGAAGCACTAGAACAGGGCGAACAGAGACTAAAGAAAGTGGAAAACTTTGAGCGCAGTCTGCATAAAAAGACGGCAGAGCAACAACTAGTTCAAATGCACCCAGACTTTGCTCAGATCCGCCAAGATCCAAAGTTCCATGAGTGGGTATCTATGCAGCCCTCTGCTATGCAAGACAGCGTCTATAAGAATAATACTGACGCAACTTGGGCCTCTCGTACTATCGATCTGTACAAAGCAGATATGGGAAAACGTAAGACTAATAAGTCAGCGGCCCAAGCAGTTGGGCGTACTTCGTCTTCGGCCCCTACTACAGGCGGCAAGGCCACGTTTTCTGAGAGTATGGTGCAGGCAATGTCTGACCGTGAATACGAATCAAATGAAGAAGCTATTAACGCCGCAATTTCAGCGGGTACTTTTTCATACGACATTTCCGGCGCTGCACGATAACACCTAATTAAACAATTAACTATTGCAGTAACTAAATCTCTGTGTTATAATGAAACCATTGATTTTAAGGCGTAGGACACTCATTAAGTATACCCTACGCCAAACCCTCCAGATAATAGTACTAGGTCCACCAGCAAGTTTTGACCCGCTTTGGCGATACTCTTAATGCCCTGACGCCGATGTTACATTGTCTGTTATAGCTGCTTCTAATTTCAATTTATAAACACTTTGTTGGGCGTCATTATCGCCAATTAATCATGCAACTCAATTGATTTTTAGAAGTTCATTTCAAGCCATTTCATTCAAGGAGCATCCAAAATGGCAGGTTTTCCAAAGGCATCAGGTTATACTAACCTTAACACGGGCAATTTCAGCCCTGTAATTTATTCCAAAAAAGTTCAGAAGGCACTCCGCAAGGCATCTGTCGTAGAGTCGGTGACCAACACCGATTATTCGGGAGAGATCTCCAACTTTGGAGATAGTGTTAAAATTATCAAAGAACCCGATATCACTATCACAACCTATGAGCGCGGCACTCAACTGGCAACACAAGATTTGACAGACGCCGATTTCACTATGGTTGTCGATCAAGCTAACTACTTCCAGTTCGCTATCGACGATATTGAAGAGGCCCACAGTCACGTCAGCTTTGGCGATTTGGCCTCAGATCGTGCTGGTTACCGTCTGCGTGATACCTTCGACGCAGAAGTAATGGGCTACTTGTCAGGCTGGAAGACACCATCCGCATGGGCGCGGCGTTCAGCATCAGGCGACATTAACGGTACTAAAGCCGATTCTACCGCCGGAAATGATGAAATGTTGGCTGGGAACAAGCTGGATATTACAACATTTGGTGGAAGTGACCTTGGCGTAGATGGCGAAGTAACATCCATTCCAATCGCCGCTGGCGGTGGTGCTGGTGGTATTACTTCTCCATTGGCAATCCTGAACCGTATTGCACGGCAAATGGATCAAGCCAACGTAGACACAGATGGCCGCTGGGTAGTAATCGACCCAGTATTTGCTGAAGTGTTGATGGATGAGTCAAGCAAACTGATCAACGCAGACTTCGGTGGCGGTGATGAGCTTCGCAATGGCCGTCTGCCGGGTACTCTTCGTGGGTTCTCAATCTACAAGTCCAATAACCTTCCATATCTTGGTACTGGTGCTGGAACCGCTGCGGCAGCGGGTTCTGAAACCAACTTCGGTGTGATGGTTGCTGGTCACGCATCTGCGGTAGCTACGGCTCAACAGATTGCTAAGACTGAGACTTTCCGTTCACCAACAACATTCGCGGACATCGTCCGTGGGATGTCCTTGTATGGCCGGAAAATACTTCGCCCAGAGGCGTTGTTCACAGCGAACTACAACCTCGCATAAAACTTTTAGGGGCTGGCTTAGTGCTGGCCCCTTACCTCTTTTATTAAGGTAGTTATATGCCATCTACTTACATTGATCTTTGTAACCAAACTCTTCGCCGCCTAAATGAGGTGGAGATCGCAGAGGCCGACTTTGGGTCGGTTCGCGGCGTTCAGGCGCTCGTTAAGGATGCCGTGAAGGCGGCAGTAGCTAAAATTAATCAGGCAGAGTTTGGTTGGCCTTTCAATGCTGCCGAAGAAACTGATACGTTAATTGTAGGGCAGACAGAGTATACTTGGCCGCAGTATTTTAAAGTTGCTGATTGGAACAGTTTTCAAATTCAGGCAGATGATAATTTAGGGACAGGATTTAAAACTCTTAAACTTATTGAACAGGACGAATGGTACTCTGACTACCGTGACGCAGACTATACGGCAGGAAGCTTAGGTCGAGATACGCCTGAGTTTGTATTCCCATCACACGGCAATGGTTACGGTGTAAGCCCGTCACCCAATAGAGCGTACACATTAAAATTTCGCTATTTTTTGAATTATTCTGACATCACAAATGCAACTGATGTCACCCGCATTCCCGAAAGCTTTGACACCGTTTTAATCGATGGTGCGTTATATCATCTATATATGTTCAAAGACAATATGGAGTCCGCCCAAGCCGCTTATATGGCGTTTGAAAAGGGCATAAAGGATCTTCAGACCTTATACATAAACAACAATGTTTCAATTCGAGACACACGGATTAAATTCTAGATGCCTGATCAAATACAGTCCTATAAATTAGTCTGTAGCGGTGGCCTTAACTCCAACGAAAATCATTTGGATCTTTCGGATAACAGTCCCGGCGCAGCAACACGATTGGTTAATTACGAACCGGGCCTCTTCGGGGGATATCGTCGCATTGCAGGTTACGATGACTTTGATACCGACTACGGAGAGGTAACTGTCGATGGTCAGACGACAGGCCAAGGTAAGGTTTTAGGGCTTGCCATATTTAAAGATGATGTTCTTAATACCACTCAAGTAATTGCAGCACGGCAGGACGCTGGTGGTACTGACTATAGCTTTTACTATTACACCGCTTATCACGGTTGGCGTAAGTTTACTCTAGATCATTCAGTTACCAGACCAATGACCCTCAACGGGCTTACGGTAAGCAAACTACGTCATGCCGTATTTAACTTTGGAACAGGCAATCATATTATATTCGTTGATGGGGTTAATCCCGCCATTGTATTTAATGGTTCCACTTGGAAAGAAATTAAGTTTGCTCACACTGGCGGCTACGATGCAGCCAATAATACAGCGGGTGGAGATCAGGCTCTTGACGCCCCTGCCCTTGTAGACGTATTTGAAAACCATGTATTTTTATCGGGACATGAATCTACCAGAGCGGCAGTAGCCCATAGCGCAGCTAATGATGCCTATACATGGGATGTCTCTGCGGGCGGCGGTCAGATAGCGGCGGGCTTTGATGTTGTTCAAATCAAACCGTTTCGTGATGACTTATTCGTATTTGGCAATAACTCAATCAAGAAAATTAATGTTAATACCAGTAACCAGTTTGCCTTAGATCAGGTTACCGCAAACGTGGGCTGTGTGGCCCGTGATAGCGTATTAGAAATCGGTGGGGATCTTATGTTTCTTGCACCTGACGGCTTTAGACCTGTTGCAGGTACAAGCCGTATTGGTGATGTCGAACTAGAAACTGTCAGTAAACCAATTCAGGCAACACTGGTTGATATTATCAACAACGAAGACATGGACACGCTCAATGGCGTTGTTATTCGATCTAAATCACAGATCAGATATTTTATAGGAGACACTTCTACCGCTGCTTCAGATAGCATTGGTATTATCGGGGGATTAACGGATAGTTCAGGCTCTATTGGGTGGGAATTTGGTGAACTTCTGGGCATTCGGGCTTCTTGCTGTACCAGCGGATACATAGGAACTTCTGAGTTCGTCCTTCACGGGGATTATGATGGCAAAGTCTATAAGCAAGAAAACGGTATAAGCTTTAACGGAAATGACATCGTAAGTATTTACGCCACCCCATATCTAGATTTTGGTGAGACAGAACAACGCAAAGTAATGCGCAAGATCAACACATTCATTCGGGCAGAAGGCCCGTTAGAGATGCTACTCTCTATGACATACGATTGGGGTGACGGCAGCGTATCAACTCCTGCAACGTACTCTCAAGCATCTTCAGGCGCTCCGACTCGATACGGTGGTAGGAACATAAGTTATAACGCAACAAACGTACTTTTTGGCGGTTCATCAAAGCCAATTATGACCAGCGACATTCAAGGATCAGGTTTCTCTGCACAGGCCACATTTGTGACTGTTGGGCAGACTGAACCATTTTCTATCCAAGGAATGGTCTTTGAATTTACAGCGGCAGGGAGAAGATAGCAGATGGCAGGTTACACACGGCAGTCCACAGGTAACATCATTAACGGATCACCTATTACTGCTCCCCCATTGAACTCTGAGTTTAACCAACTTGCGGCGGCGTTTAACGCAACGACAGGACACAATCACACGGGTGGAACGGGAGACTCTCCCAAGATTAACCTTACTACATCTGTGGCTGGGTATTTGCCGATTGCAAACGGTGGTCTTGGCGGTAAGAATAAATTAGATGCTACCACAACACCCTTGGTAACAAACGATGCCAGTGAAGGCTACGTCCCCGGTTCCTTGTGGGAAAACACAAGCACAGGACGTATATACATATGTGTAGGTAACAGCACTGGTGCAGCCGTCTGGCGTGAACTGGTACAGGTACAGTCTGGTAATGCTATTCTACCAGAAGCTAACGACACCGTGGACTTGGGCGATAACAATAATCGCTTTCAGGATTTGTTCCTGAGTGGCGGTATTTCAGCGGCTGGTAACGTAGCCGCTGGCGGTACGCTAAACATCACAGGAGCCACAGCCCTTGGCTCTACGCTGGGCGTAACTGGCGATACTACACTGGTTAATCTAGCAGCCACTGGTACAACCACAATTACATCCATCGATCTTAACTCTGGGGCTATTGATAGTACTTCTATTGGTACTACTACTCCAGCCGCAGGTACTTTCACTACACTGAATGCAAATACAAGCCTTGTAGCCGCTACAGCCGATATCAACGGTGGTACGGTTGATGGGGCCACTATTGGTGCGTCTACTCCAAGCACAGGCGCATTCACTGATCTAGATGCATCTGGTACTGCAACACTTGCGACAGTTGATATCAATGCAGGTGCTATTGATGGCACTGCTATCGGTGCTTCTAGTCATAACACTGGTAAGTTTACCACGCTGCAATCTACAGGTCAGGCCACCCTTGCTACAGTTAATATTGATGGCGGTACAATAGACGGTGCTACTGTCGGCGCTACTACAGCATCCAGCGGTGCATTCACTACGTTAACAGCCTCTGGTGGAATTACTGGCGCACTGACAGGCAACGTAACTGGTAATGTTACGGGTAGCTTGTCGGGCGGTACTGTAACTGGAAATGTCACTGGTGATTTAACTGGTAACGTAACCGCAGGTTCTGGCTCCTCCAGCTTTAATGATGTGACCATAAGCGGTACACTCAACATGGACGCCAACTCTGCGGCTACGATTACAAACCTATCTGCCCCAACCAATGACAATGATGCAGCACGAAAAATAGATGTAGATAATGCGGTAGCTAACTTGGTGGATAGCGCCCCAGATAGCCTTAATACCTTAAACGAATTAGCTGCGGCTTTGGCAGACGATGATGATGCCTTTAACACTCTTAATACTTCGATAGGTACTAAGCTTCCAAAAGCTGGTGGCACGATGACAGGCGCTATCGCCATGTCCACAAACAAGATTACTGGCGTAGGTGATCCGACAGCGGCACAGGATGTAGCTACAAAAGTATATACAGATACGCAGCGTGACACACGATTGGCTACGGCTGGTGGTACGATGTCTGGCGAAGTTGCTATGGGCAATAACAAGATCACAGGTCTTGCCACTCCAACAGCTAATACTGATGCCAGTTCTAAGGGCTATGTGGACGGTGTTCTAGGTTCAGCTACCTCTGCTTCTACTTCAGCAACCACAGCTACAACACAGGCGGGTATTGCCACTACAAAAGCTGGTGAAGCCGCAAACTCTGCTTCTGCCGCTCTAGCGAGTGAACAAGCAGCCGCTAATTCATATGATGACTTTGATGACCGCTACCTTGGGGCTAAAGCATCTGCGCCAACATTAGATAATGATGGTGATGCACTGGTTATTGGTGCTTTGTATTTCAATAGCACAACTAACATCATGAACGTATATGGTTCTGGTGGATGGCAGTCGGCGGGTTCTGCCGTTAACGGTACTTCAGACAGACAGACTTATATTGTTACTCAGGCTGGTCAGACAGTTTTTGCTGCTACCTATGATGCTGGCTATATAGACGTATACCTTAACGGCGTGAAGCAGCTTATGGGTACAGACGTAACAGCTACCAATGGGACATCTGTAGCATTTGCATCTGGCACTGCAATAAACGATATAGTGGACATTGTAGCTTACGGCACATTCGTACTCGCTGATCACCTTACGCAAACACAATCAGACGCACGGTATGTGAACCTTTCTGGTGATACCATGACGGGTGCGCTGGATGTGCAATCGACTATGGATATCGGCGGTGTTACAACCTCCACCCTCGCTTCCCTCAGATTAAAAACTGCGGGGAGTAATAATGCCATTGCTCTTAACATTGAAGAAAACAGTGGTAATGAAGGCTGGGGTTTAGGCGTTAATGCAGCAGGGGATTTAAAGTTCTACAATTCTACAGCCGGGACTGTTACTGGTAACTCTGCGGTTACTTTTTCTGACGATAATAATGTTGGGATTGGCACAGCTTCGCCTAGCCCAGATTACGGCTCTGACGTAGCTTTAGAAATCAAAGGTGCAAGTTCCCCCGGTCTTGTACTTAATGACACAGGACAGGCTTCTAAGTATGGCATTCATGCTGACAGTAATGACCTAAAAATTACTTATGGAACAGGTGCACTAGCTACATTCCAGAATGACGGAAATGTTGGGATTGGCACAGCTTCGCCTACTGACTATGACGGAGAAGCAGACAATCTAGTTGTTGCATCTTCGGGTCACACTGGCATCACAATCGCAAGTACAGGGTCAAACCAAAGAACTAACTTATATTTCTCTGATGGGACGGTTGGGTCTGCTGCATATAGGGGTGGTTTTTCTTACGACCATAACGATGACAGTTTACTTGTAAGAACCGCTGGTGCGGAAGCCATGCGCATCGACTCGTCAGGCAACGTGAGCATCGGCTCGTCAGGCAACGTGAGCATCGGCTCTACTGAAGACAACCCGTTTAACTGGAGCGGCTCAAGTAACAATGTTTCTATTACTGCGTCTGGCGCTAATGATTTTGCGCAGTTGAGCCTAAAAGGTAATGGCACTGGCGGCACTGGAATTAACCTTGGGGCTGGTAGTGTTCGACAGGCAGGTATCTTTTCATTAAGCGGTTCAAGTTTAGCTTTTGCTACAAACGCAACTAATTCTGGAACATCTATTACAACCCGTATGACCATCGACAGCAGCGGTGTTGTAGAAGTACCAAACAGCGGTCAGTTTAAAGCAGCTTCCAGCAACGCAACAAAATATGTGAGGATGTACGCTGGTGGTGGCACTGGCAAGTGGGACATCTACGGCAACGGTGCAAACCTACGGATAAGCGACAACATGAGCGCAGGGGTTCTTGCGGTTGATACTGGTGCTACTTTTGGCGGTGACTTGCATATCGGCACTGATTCCGCTGGTTCATACCCCAAAGCAGGTCACAGCATTCGAGGCGGTGACAGTGCAATCTTTTCTCGTACAGGCACCACTGGCGAAACTATGCAAGTTCGTAGGCAAAACTATACAGGCGAGTATATAAGATTTTACTCTGGAGCGAGTACTATTGACGGCGGCATAAAGGTCGATGGCGGTAGTATGGTTATCGGTGGCGGCGATGTAGGTATTGGTTATTACCAAGGTGCAAATGCGCTTGTGCCATATAACTACGATAACCTTGCGGTACGGGATGCAGAAATTGATTTAGGGTATCCTACCTCTTTCCGTTGGAAAGACCTCTACCTCTCTGGCGGTGTATTCCTTGGCGGCACTGGGTTGGCTAATAAGCTGGATGACTATGAAACTGGAAGTTGGACACCTGTTGTTGTTGGATCAACGTCAGCAGGAACAGGCACATATCAATCACGGGTAGGCAAATATACAAAGATTGGTAATAGAGTTCTGATTGAGGCGCAGATATTTATGACAGCGCACACTGGCAGCGGAGCCTTTTTAATTAATGGGCTACCTTTTGCTAGCAGAAACGAGGCTCCCGGTGGCTATAATTTTGCAAGACCTCTCGCAACATCAAACAGTTATCTAAATGGCGCAGTAGACATTGTGGTTAATAATAATACAACCTCTTTGGTTCTTGTTCTTAATCCACAAGACGGATCGTCAGTTAGTAATTACGCTATTGATGGCTTATCAAGGATTAGACTTTCTGGGCATTACGATGTCGCATAATACCCCTGTTGGATTACAGGGTAGTCAGGTGGCAATACCGCCACGATAAACACAGGAGGCCAACATGGCGCTTACAGAAGAAACCGTTCAAGACAAAATCGAGATCGTGAGTGAACATAAATTCATTCAAGTCAGAACGGCCACGATTATCAAACGTGATGGCGTAGAAATTAGCCAATCGTTTTCACGCCATGTCGTTGCACCTAACGACGACATCACAGGCGAAAGCGGAGAGGTTCAAGCCATCTGCGCCGCAGTACACACACAAGCGGTTAAGGATGCTTATGCAGCCCATGTAGCGGCACAAGAAACACCAGAGTAAGGAACTAGCTAATGACTAAAGCACGGATACTCGCAAATCTGATTTCAGACAATGCTGAACTGGCTGACGGACAAATCAGTGTCGCTGAAGTGGTCGGTGCTGCGCCTACGGCTTCTCCGACGTTTACTGGTACGGTAACCGTTCCCACACTTACCCCAACAACTATCACAGGTGGTAATATCTCAGGTGATGTACGCTTTGGCACAAACGTAAACGCTATATTTGGCGGTGGTGCCAGCGACTATTTGAACATCTATTCTGATGGCACAAACAAGTACATTCAAGACACTGGTAGCGGGTCACTGTTCATTCGTGGCTCCGACTTAGTATTAGAGGACGCAAGCGGCTACGACTACATTGCGATGTCTGATACAGGGAACGGCGGTAGTGTTGCTATCAAGCACAGTGGGGAAACCAAATTTATTACATCGACTACGGGTGTAGAAGTCCAAGGTAAAACCACCACAGACGAACTAGACCTATCAGCCCTAGCCGCCACCATATCCGACACAGCCGTAGACGTATTCGTGTACGACACCAGCAAGGACAGTGATGGCGGTGCATGGCGTAAGCGCACACAGCATACGTCTTGGTACAATGAAGCTGCATCTGCCACCCGTGGTAGCCGTAAGGAGTTCCCTGCGGTTGCTGTTATTGTGGCTGAGAGTAATCAGGTTACGATCTACGATGGTGATGACCCTGATATGCCTATGTGGATGGTGTTTAATAGACAATCTCAGGATAGTCCGATTGCTGCATATAATCTTTGGTGGGGTGCAGCGGGAAGTAACCCATACCCGAATGCAGTATCTGTTTCTGCACTTAACGGGCAGATTTTCATAGCAATGCATGATGCTAATAATGCCTATGCTGCGTACAACGGTGTGCGTAGTGTAGAGTTAATAAAAGACATTTGTGTAAAACACGTTACATCAGGTAACTCTGGTTTTGTTTCTTTAAGCGACAGAAATACATATATGCTTCCTATTGCGGCATCATCTTTAGTTAAGGCATTAGTAAATGGTAACACCAACGATGTAGCAATGACCGTGCTACCCAACGCCCCGATTGATGCTGCTACAGGATTGCCTGTGCCTACGATTGCGGTGGCTACTGATGGGGGCGTGAGTGTTATCAAGGATGATGGGACTGTTGTTGATATTACTGGTGCAAATCTCTACCACAAATCAATGTCTGTAAACTTTACTCCAGACAAACAGTTAGTCTACTCTTTGGATTACTCTGGCAATAGTCTGCCGTATTCAAGATATATAAGAGTAGATAATATTCCATCTTCGGATTTTTCAGCTACAAGTTCTGCTGGGCAATTAGGAAACTCACTTGAATTGTATTCAGTAATTACTTCTGAAGGTCAGTTAAATTGGCTGGGTGCGGATAATTCAAATAAAAACTTGGTCATTGCTAATAATATAGGCACTGAAAACGGCTTAACTTTTTTAGACAGAAACCAATCTGCACCAGCCAACGGAATGGTTGCTTACACGGCATCAGACTACAACACAGGCTGGATGAACGGCGACATCAAACTCGCCACCTTGAGCGACACGGATGATACTGACGTTACTGGCAGTGAGTTGGTGACGAATGGTACGTTTGATAGTAGTACTACTGGGTTTACTGCGTATAATGCAACCCTATCAATAGTGTCTGGCAGACTTAGAGTTGCCGACAATGGGGGTTACTCAAAAGCCTATCAAGGCTTCACAACGGTAGTAGGCAAGACC
>Ga0206682_10004196_pt1 | contig 11896 bp, 9 predicted proteins | sample M240m12015metaG_FD_155444 | JGI IMG/M metagenome (GOLD analysis project Ga0206682, IMG submission 155444) | Ammonia-oxidizing marine archaeal communities from Monterey Bay, California, United States - M2 40m 12015 | ecosystem: Environmental > Aquatic > Marine > Intertidal zone | place: USA... | reverse complement strand
TAAATGTACGGGAGGAGTTGGCTGACCTCCGCAAGCCTACGGGTGTAGCTGGCGAGGCTATGCTTCGTGCTGAGACACCACAGGAACAGTTTAACCTGATTGGTGCAGGGCGTAGGAACCTTGTAATTAACGGTGGTATGCAAGTAAGTCAGCGTGGAAATGCTACAGGCATTACAACCAACACTTTTGGTGGCCCAGATCGTTGGAAAGTATGGACTAACATCGGAGCTATATCTTTAAATCAAAGTACAGATGCGCCAGATGGGTTTAGTAACTCATTAGAGATAGATATTACAACGGCGGGAACAGTAGCTTCTTCTACTTATTTTCAGACTGCCTACAAGATAGAGGCACAGGATGTTCAGCATTTATCGTATGGCTCTAGTACTGCAAAAGACATAACTCTATCTTTTTGGGTAAAGTCAAACAAAGCAGGCACTTATCAAGTGAACTTTCGATTAGATGATACTAGCAAAATGGCGAGTAAGGCGTATACAATAAATGCTGCGGATACGTGGGAGTACAAAACACTAACTGTTGCAGGAAGCACAGCGGACATTATTCCAAACGACAATGGAAATGGCCTTATGCTGGATTTCTGGTTGGCCTCTGGTAGCAATTACGACTCAGGGGTGACCTCAGACACTTATATAACACTATCTGGTGTAAATTATAACGCTGCAAGTACTGTAGATTTAGGAACATCTACATCAGACTATTGGCGTATCACAGGTGTCCAACTAGAACTAGGCAAAGTCGCCACGCCTTTTGAACACCGATCCTATGGGGAAGAACTGGCGTTGTGCCAGCGGTATTACTATAAAGGTGGCGTCATTGGCGGTAGAGCAGGAATATCGGCAGGATACACTTCGTCATCAACATCTGTGCGTTGGACTTTTGTAACGCCCTCTAACATGAGAGCCACACCAACTTATTCGGCAGGTAGTAACCCCTATGCAGCCGACAATGGAACAAACAGAGAAGTATCTAGTGTTAGTGTCTTAGGGGCCACCCAAAATACTATTAGTATGATTGGAACTATAGCAGGGTCGGGAAGTCATAGGTCTTTAACAATTAGCTATGGCGGTTCGCAGAATTTTAAGCTAGATGCGGAGTTATAAAATGACACATACAATTATAACATCAGAAGAGGGTAATGTAGGCATCTTCTGCCAAACCCACAACCACAGCATCCCCCTAGACCCTGCAAACCGCCACTATCAGGAAGTGCTAGACGCAATCATTGAACAAGGCGCAGACTGCTTTGACGGTGATATTCCAGCGGAACTACAGGCAGCGGCAGACGAAAAGCAGTTCAACCAACAGCTTGCAGACTACCGTGTAGCAGTGGCCCGACTAGCACAATACATCGTTGCAGATGGTCGTGCAGAGGTCACTGAGATGCAGCCTACTGGTGAACAGGTGTTCAACGAAGAAACAATGGAAATGGAAGATGTGATGCATGAGGTTATCACAGTCACAGCCATTGAACCTGTAGAGGCTACAGTCACACGCATGGTGTACTCAGATGACATTGAGGCAGAGCCTGTCGAAGAAACTATTGAGAACCCGTTGATTACGACTGATGTAGCTGAACGAACAGCGGCACAGGCTACTGTGGATGCTACTCCAGCGGCTGTAGTTGCGGCTGCATAAAAGACTTGCATTAACACCTTACTAAGTGTTATAATCATTCTATTCCCAGAACATAGTAAGGCACTTAATGCAGGACAGAAATACTGTCTTAGACTGCCTATATCTCTTCAATAAGTCGGACGATCATAGGCTGTACACTCTAGTCGAGTTTAACCACTACTGCCTCTTCCCAATCCTCTACAAAAAGGCCCGATTGTTTTACGATAATGATAAGCCTGTAGGCTTTGTATCATGGGCTTGGCTTACTGAGAAAGAGGCACAAGACTTCCTGTCAGAGAGATGGATGCCATCCGAAGAAGTGCATCAACGTCCTGACATAATAGATGACCGTTACCATCTTTGGGGCATAGATTTTATAGCTCCCTACGGTCATTCCCTAACAGTCATGCGTGGCATGATGAAACATTCACAAACCGTTCTCGGACAGCGTGTTCCCGCAAATTGGCGACGGTTTAAACAGCCAGACAATATTCATACGAAGGAGTTCTGATATGGGCGGTGGCGGCGGCGGTGGAGACACCATCACAAATACTGGCTTAGGCGATGACCAGTACCAAACATTAGCCGATAACCAAGTAGGTATTTCTGGGCAGATTACTACTGCACAAGACGATGCTGATGCGGCATATGACAATATATACAACAGATTTGATCAGTCCAGAGATCGTCAGAATGCGATGTCTGATGCTATTGGATCAAAGGGTCAGACGTTTGACTTCTCTGGCTTTAGTGATGGAGTAACACTTTCGGACAGCCTCGCTGCGTTAAAACAATCTGTAGGACTGCAGGAGCAAGACTTAAAGTACGATGTAAATGGTGACGGTGTTGTAGATCGACGTGACGGTGAAGGCATGATGAGTAACATCGTTGGTCTTGACCCTAGCACCGTCGATTCAGGGCTGTACAAAGAGTTTTCTGACCAGAATAAAAACCTCACAGACCAGTTCGGTAATGTCACTACTCAGTTTGGTGATCTAACCCGTGACTTAGGTACGCAGGCTACTAACATAACAAGCAATGTTGGAACTCAGTTAGACTCTCTTGGCACGACTTTGGGTGGGCGGTTTGATACTGTCGATACAAATGTTGGTGCTAACCTTGATGCAATTGGTGGAGTAAGTGATCAGGTCACAGATGTTCAGACCACAGCGGATACTATTGATACTAATACTGAAGGTTTAAGTGGTAGCTTAGAGGATCTTAGTGATGCTCAAGGTGACCGTTTCGATACGGTAGATGATGCTGTAGAAACAGGTTTTGGTGATGCACAGACAAATCGTGATGATTTGAACAGCGATGCTCAAGATAGCCGTGATACTATTATCGATGACCTAGATACTCTTGCAGGAGATCAAGGGGATTACTTCGATAGCCTGTCTGGGGATATTGGGGATGTTAAGACTGAAACTGAAGGCTTTGTTTCTAACTTTGATGATTATGTAGACCGTTATGATGATGATGTAGATACGGCTAATGAAACACGCTCTGATATCCTGTCAGGTCAAGAGACTGCCTATGAGAACCTACGGGATGATTTAGGCGAATATACTCAAGCTGTGAGCGGCTATGCCTCTGATACAGATGCCGCTATGGAGACAGGTTTTGATGGTCTTGGGTCTACTGTAGAAGGTGGATTTGAAGCTGTTGAAGAAGATATGGGCGAGGGCTTTTCTGATACGGAAGACGCTATTGAAAGCGAAGTAGATGGCTTAGATCTTCAGACCCGATTAAATGCAGTCACTGAGGCGCTGGGCGGAGATATTAGTACGCTAGACGCCGACATCATGGCAGAGTTTGGTGATGTAGCGGGGGCCTTTGATGATCAAGGGCAGCTTATTGAAGATGAGATTGCCGACAACGGTGACCTTATTACCCGTGAGATCGATGGTCAGGGTAGCATGATTGAGCGTCGTTTTGATGCACAAGGTACTCAGATAGGTGAAACAGAAACTAACCTCAACGATGCCCTGAGTGCAGTAGAAAGCTCTCTGGGTATGGGTATGGAAGGTATGTCAGGTGACATCTCTGGTTTGTTTGATTCACAGAATGCCACTCTGTCTGACCAAGGCTCTCAGCTTCTAAGCTTAGGCATGAATATGGAAGGCCTATCTGATCAACAGAAAGCAGACTTCCAAGCTGTGTCTGGGGCATTTGATGCTCAAGGCAACCTTATCCGTACGGGCCAAGATGCTATGGGCAATCTGGTTGAGCGTGAGATGGATGCCAATGGGCAAATGCTTGAACGTAAGTTCGACGATCAGGGTAACTTGTTAGGTGAAACTAGCCTGAACGTGAACGACGTAATGTCAGGTCTAGGTCAGCTAGACACCATTCAGGGTAGCATTCAGCAAGGCTTTGAAGGAGTTCAGGATAGCTTCGGGCAGCAAGAAGGCATGATGTCTGAGATGTCTCAGGAGCAACAATCACAGTTTGAGCAGACACAAAGCCAGATAGATACAGGGTTTGATGCCACTGCAGGTGTTATGGATACTCAGGTTCGTGACATTGCAGATGTAGCGTCACAGATGACGGATCTGGATATGGGTATGCGCCAAGAGTTCTACCAGCTTGGTGGTGCGTTTGATGATAATGGTGAGCTTATCAAAGAGACTGTTGATGAGAATGGTAATGCCGTTCAACGCTCTATCGATGTAAATGGTAATTTGATGCTACGGGCATTCGATCAGACAGGTAATGCTATCGGTCAGAATGTTATTAACATCAACAAGGCATTGGGGGATCTCGCCAGTATAGAGGCAATGCCAGGTGCTAGTGTTTCAATGGGTAATTTAAGTCCTGCCATGCAGGCAAGCCCACGTCAGGGACAGCCTAACGTACCAACGTCAGGTTTCATGTCACCCTATTCACAAACGGTATAAATATGCACCCACAAGCAGTATCACAAGAAGGCGTAGATCTCATCAAGCGTTTTGAAGGTCTACATAAAGTACAACCAGACGGTATGATTAGCTCATATCGTTGTCCAGCTAACCGTTGGACGATTGGTTTTGGCTCGTGCAAGGGCGTCCGCTCTGGTATGAAGATTACCAAAGAGGAAGCAGAGCTTCGGCTGTTAAACGATATCCGTGAACATGCAGACATTGTTAAGCAGTACGTCACTGTACCTCTGACCCAAGGCCAGTTCGACAGTTTGGTGTCATTCGTATTCAACCTCGGCGGCGGTAACTTCCGTAGCAGTTCGCTTCTGCGCCTTTTAAATCAAGGAAAATACGACGATGTACCAGAGCAACTTATGCGCTGGAATAAGGCTAGAGTTAATGGGCAGCTTACGCCGCTCAAAGGCCTCACTCGTAGGCGGTCTGCAGAAGCAGCTATCTTCTCCTCAGATGCTAAACTACCAGCGGATGACGGTGGCCCTGTGGCCCCGCAGAAGATATCCGCTGCAGCCCCTAAGCCACTGGCTAAATCTAAGACTATGGCAGGGGTAGGTATAGCTGGTGCAGCTACTGGTCTTAACGAGATGGCAGGGCAGCTACAGGGGCTTGTAGCCTATGCTGAGAGCTTAAAGCTTATCTTCCTGCTATGTGCAGTCGGCGGTATCGCCTTAGCTGCCTATGCCCGATTTAAGGATCATAAAGAAGGCGTCCACTGATGTTCATCTTTGGAAAGATCAAGACATACATTATCGGCGCTTTAGCTCTAGCCCTGCCTATCATTTACGTGATGGGCAAGGTCAAAGGCGCTGCAAAAGAAAAGAATAAAGTCCTGCGGGACGATCTACAGGCGCAGAAGAAAACGTCTGATTTTTATAAAGCGATGGCAGAACATGAAGACGATACTATTACTGATCGCCGTAGTCTTACTGACCGCCTGCGAGGGAACGGTCTATAGGACTAAGCTGGAAGTGTATTGCCCACCTATGGAGCAATACTCTCCTGCATCTAACCGAGCATTAGCAGACGAACTGGACGCCTTAGACGAAGGCTACACAACCATTCCGATGGTTATCACAGATTATGCGAAGCTACGTGACCGTATCCGCACATGTGAAAGAGAAAAGGATAAAATCTAATGGGCTTTTGGGCAGATACCTTTGGTGGCGGAAACACTTTCGAGCAGAGTGTAGCTAATACTTTCACGCCTAGTGATGGAACATCATACGTTGGCGGGAATCTAGTTAACGATTATGACGATGATAACGCTTACCAAGGCCCAAACCTAGACGGTAGTGCTGGGTATAGTATAGATTACGGTGATCCAAACGATGACAGTGATGATGTTGTTATTACCAGCGGTGGTAGCGTAATTGGAGACAGTACAGGCCCTGATGGGTACGAATACCAAGGCCCTAATACAGATGGTTCTGCGGGATATTTCTGGGATCCTAAATATTATACTACTGATGACAACGGCTACATCACAGGCATAGACAATGATGCTATCTCAGGAGAAGCAGGTTTTATGTCTAATACCCTGCTCGGTAAGGCTTTAACGTGGCTAGGCGGGGCAGATCCATCTTCTGATAAAATGGAGACGTATAATGGCACTGCCGTTTATACCCGTACCGATGGAACACAGTATAGTTTTAACAAACTAGGACTTCCATATGATGTTCGTGTAGGTACAGACGGTGCTATATACGACAACACAGATTACAGTAAGCTGGCAGAATTATCATCTAGTGACCCCCAACTCGCAGAGGCTATTTCTGCAGGTGTTGTAATTACAAACGAGATTGAAACAGGTACATATGATGGGGATGCACTTACTGAACTTTTAGCAGAGTCGGGTATGGATGCATCTAATGAGCAGATAAATACTATGCTCACTGACCCTAAGAAATTTTTAGATGATCGTGGCATAAACCTGACCAACAAAATTCCTACAATGGATGCGGATGCTACAGGTACAAACATCGATGGCAATAAAGATATTTACCAGCAAGGCGATGATCCTAGTTACACTGCGTCAACGGTAGACGGTGCTACAGCTACAACAGCCCCAGATGCTAAGGACGCTGCCTCTTACACCGCAGAGACGGTTTTAGGTGATGTGTCAGATCCTGCTAATCTGGTAGACCCTGTAACGGGTGAGGTTAAAGACGCCGCACTGGTAGATGCTAATGGCTACCTTATAGACATGGAAGGTGTAGCCACGGGTACTAACGCCGATGGTACAACCAACTATGTAGGCGAGGCTCTTAACCAGTACGCTACGCAGGACATCAGCCGCATTATCGATACCACTACAGTTGCAGGTAAATTGCTGGCAGATAAGCTAGGCGAAGGTAACTACACTGACTCAAAGTCCACGATTATGGGGCAGATGAAGATTATTTCTGCCGAGTTTAAGGATGGGCAGGGTAATCCTAAGATACCTAGTTGGGCGCAATCCACTGCTCGTAATGTACAAAAGAGTATTGCATTTAAGGGTATGACAGGAACGGCGGCTACGGCAGCTTTGTCTAACGCCCTGATGGAAAGCACATTAGGTATTGCAGAAAAAGAAGCCTCGTTTTTCCAGACGCTAACTATCAAGAACTTAGACAATAAGCAGGAAGCTTTTATCAACAAAGCTAATACCCTGTCTAAGTTTGAGTTAGCTAACATGGATGCCCGTGAAGCTGCAGCTATTCAAAACGCTCAGACCTTCTTCACGATGGATCTGCAAAACTTAGAGAACAAACAGCAAGCCGAGGTCATCAACAAGAAGGCCCGTATTGACGCTCTGTTTGAAGATCAGAAGGCTACCAATGCCCAGCGCCTGTTCTCTGCAGAACAAGAAAACGATATGGCTAAGTATTATGACGGCCTGATTATGCGGGCTAACGAAGCTACGTCTTTAGCTGCAAACGAAATGAAGCGTTTTAATGCTGGCGAGATCAACGATGCTTCTGAGTTTAATACCAAAATTGAGAATGATCGTGATCAGTTCTACGCCGACATGCAATACAACATCGATCTTTCCAACGCTAAGTGGCGTCAGACCGTCGTAGAGACGAATACAGAGATGAAGTTTGATGCTGCAAACACTGACGTTAAGAACCTTCTAGACCTGTCTCAAGAAGGCTTAAATCGCATGTGGGATAGGGTTGATGCACAGCTAGATTATCTGTTCAAGGCCGCAGAGAATGAAGCAGATCGTGATCGTGCAGTTCTAGTAGCGCAGATCCAAGCGCAGGCAGGGCAGCAAGCAAGCAATAGCAGCGGCGGTCTATTTGGGTTCCTAGGTACTATTGGTGGAGCTATAGCAGGGAGCCTTGATTGGACTTCTATTTTAGGGCTTTCAGATACCGCCCTTAAAGAAAACATTCGTAAGACGGGCACAGCTAAAAACGGCTTAGGTCTATACGAATGGGATTGGACTGAAGAAGGCGGCAAGATTGCCAAAGGTCAGCGCAATAAAGGCTACTTAGCGCAAGAGGTAGCACGGAAATATCCGCAAGCTGTGAAGGTAGGCGAGGATGGTCACCTGCGTATTAACTACAGGAAGTTGCCACAATGAAATTTGAAGAAGCAGTCGTTAAGTCTATCCGAGCTTTCCTAGACGGAAAGATGGCGGAGGAGACAGGTAATGTCACTGAGCAAGGGAAGATATTCTACACCCCTGCTTACTTTGATGCCTATGAAGAAGCCTTAGAAGATGGCGACTTTGATGAGGTGGAAGAAGACGAAGAGGAGATAGATGACGATGCTTAAAATGTTTGATGCTCCTATTCCTGGTGAGAACTTTACCTCGGATACTCGCAACTATCCGTGGCACAGACCCCCAGAGATTACCGACTATGATGATGGCGTAGACTATCTGATTGAAAAGCTTTCTGAGCAAGATCAGGCAGAGCTTACATACTCTATGCTAGAGATAGGTTTGCCTATTACTACTGTTGTTTCATCATTGCTAATGCAGGGGATTTCTAAAGGTAAATTCCCTATCGATCTAGCCATCCTCATGTCAGGGCCATTAGCTCGTTACATTGAGATCGTGGCTAAGAAAAATGATATTAAGCATGAGATGGGCATAGAGGAAAAGAACCGCCAGCCGATCACACCTACCTCACTTAAAATGGCGCTGGGCATCTTTGAAGATGACGATGAAGTCGAAGAGGTTGAGATAGAAGAAAGCCCTGAAGGTGCAGAGGGCTTTATGGCCCCGCCTATGGAAGGGAATGAGCCTGCCTCTGATGAGGAACAGGCCGCTATGCTTGGACAAGCTGAAGAAGAAAATGAAGAGGAGATGCTGTAATGGGATGGCGTGATACGCAAGCTAAGGTCGAAAGCGGAGCGCTAAACTATAACCGCCCTGCCCGTAGTAACTCTGACTATTTCTTTGAAGCTGCCACGAGCAGCTTTTCTGATGCTTTCCGCTCTAAACAAGCAGAGAAAGCAGAAGATAAAAGATATGCCCGTAACCGTGCTGATAAGCTTAAAGATGAAGAGCGGACAGATGCTAGGGCACTTGCACGAGAGAATGAGACAGCCCGTAAGCGTAAGCTAGAGGCTGCGCTTGAACGTGCTAGAGAAGAAGAAAAAGTAACCCGTACCAGACGTACTAATGCTGCAAAGCTCCTGCGGGAGAACGGTAGAGACGCTACCAATCCTAACTTTATGCAGTTTGCTATGGATCACCTGCAGGCTTACGGCGATAGCTATTCCGATGCAGAAGAGAAGTTCACAGAGCTTAACAAACGCATAACAGAAGTAGGGCCGATGCAAGGGCCTCTGCTACGCCGTAGTGATGTAGATCTGGATGTCTCTATGGAGAGTACGAGGAATGCTTACAAAGATGCGAAAGACATAGACGATACTAAGACTCAAGATAAAATTCGTGACACTGTTGATGATTTAAACGCACTGGGCGGTACTATACAGGGTGGCATGGAAAAGCAGATGGATGCTATCCTCGGCCCTAAAGGAGATCCAGCAACGGTATCAGGTGTACGTGAAGCCCTGCGTTCAGGGGAAAGCGGTGGCAATACCGAAGCCGTAGACTTTAACAAAGAAGATGGCAAAGATCATGTAGGCTTGTACCAGTTCGGGCAGGCTCGTTTAGATGATTACAACAACGCCAATAACACGTCTCACACTGTTGCGGATCTGAAGGCAATGTCTGAGGAAGAGCAGGAAGCGATTGCTGATTGGCACTTTGCAGATATTGAAACCTTTATCGATGACAACGGCTTAGACAAGTTTGTAGGACAGACTGTAGGCGGGGTAAACATTACTCGTTCAGGTCTTATCGCAATGGCTCACCTCGGTGGCAACGGCGGTATGAAGAAGTTCCTAGAGACTGATGGCGAATATAACCCTGATGATAGTAGCTCGACTGTAAAAGGTAATAGCCTAGCACAGTATGCTGAAAAGTTTGGTACAAGTGAAGCCACAACCACACGCTCTGATGGACTTGGTGAAGGTGAGCTTCCTGTAGAAGAGTATGCTACCTTTGAGATAGATCCCCCCAAAGCAGGAAGTAACTTTGAGTTTGGTACTTTGAAAAAAGATACCTATTTAGGCGTAGCAGAAGATTATCGTCGTAAAGGTGACACTACGCTTGCAGATGAGATTGTAGAATTTGGAAATAAAGCATTCGGTAAGGATGCCCCAACAAAGCTGACGGACGGTGATTATGCCCGTCTATATGCAAGCTATAGTCGCATGAGATCATCTAATGATCCTGCAGAAAAGGCAAAAGCAGAGTTATGGTTTAAAGAAGAAGAGCCAGCCCTTCGTGAAGGCCTAGGGGCTGCAAAGGCTATTGGCGATAAGCCAAGCGAAACTGTCTACTACATTACAACAAACGGCAAACGTATCTTAGCCCGTGAGGGGGATAATGGTACGTATGTACCTATAGACCCTACTGACGGTGAAAGCATCCTCAAGTCTAATGTTACACAAGTTGAAACAGAAGATAGCTTGGAGCTTATTAAAGACTCACTTAACGCAGTTTCAACGCAAACTAAGGGACAAAGAAATAGCCTTAATGCAGCTACTACAGTTGCTATAGAAGGCTACGATCTTGTTCAGATGGCAAAAGAGAACGAGATAGTTCTTACGCTTGTTGGGGGTGCAGGATCTGCTATTGGCGGGGTGAGACAGGAAGTTGAGGCGCTATTTAATGTTCTAGGTGAAACTGCTCAATCAAACGTGGATCAAGAAACCGTACTTGGTAAAATGTATGAATACATAGATGGAACCCAAGGCATTAGTGATGATGAGGCGGTTGCGGCGTATAAAAACTTCAGTGCTGCGATGGTTCGCTATGTGTTTGCTGCAGGTAAAGCTTTAGGGCAAGAGGGCAATGGCTTCTCAAACCAAGACTATAACAACATCAAAAGTGCGATGTTTGCAGGTAAAGGTATAGAGGGATTTGAAGAGAACCTACAAACCTTTGCACGGCAGAGAATGGCAGAAGCATCAAGATCAGCTAAACAACTCGCTGCATCAGGGCAGATAAGTTTTGCTGTAGAAAATGGTGCTGTGTTTGGGTCTGATTTATGGACAGCAAAAGAATACTTTGAAAACACATCTGTAGAAGGTGATCCTGATTACTACGGGTGGGCTAATTCTCTGCAAGATACGGGGGTAGATTCCAGCGCCCAGAATATTCTGGATATGGAGCAAGGAAAGTTCAATCGTCTCATATTAAAAGCACAGAAAGAGGATGGGACATTTGATTATTCGGCATATAGCGAAGAAGAAAAAGCAGCCATCACTGAAAGGCTGCTAGAAATGAAACAGGGGGATGAGTAAGATCATGGCAGATTTTGACATAAATGCCGCTTTAAAAGCCCTTGAAGATCAGGAAGATTCTACAGAAGAATTTGACATAGAATCCGCTTTAGCTGGCCTAGAGGATCCATTCTCCGAAGAAGATGAAGAAGAAACTTCAGGTGATGATGTTTATACTACAGAAGACTACTACGACACCCCTGGTGGTTCTAATCCTATTGCTACATTATCACAGCGTACAGGGATTACTGCAATGGACACGGAGCATCCTGTCTATAAACAGCTAATGACTGAATCTTCGTTTAGAGATGCAGAACCTGCGGATAAGCGACGTATGTTCTTCGATGCTATCGATAAGGCTAACACTGAATTGTACAATCAAAGAGGTGAAAAGTCTGCAGCGGCAGACGCCGTTGGCTTGGATATGCGTACTCAGAAGGTCACTGACGAAGATGGCGAAACGCAAACCTACGTTGTACCTGCCCCAGGATCTAGATCTTCTGGGCGAGCAGGTAGAATTGTTGCTGGTGGTATTTCTGAAGCGGCTAAAGGTA